>BBPD01000408.1_pt1 | contig 21632 bp, 20 predicted proteins | sample 1344911 | NCBI WGS metagenome assembly BBPD01 (sample SAMD00019088, study PRJDB2971) | groundwater metagenome | biome: freshwater biome; feature: mineral spring; material: ground water | place: USA: CA, Sonoma | collected 2011-09 | depth surface m
TTGGTGTGGCTGTCGCAGCGCTTGGTGGCGCAGCCGCTGAATCGCGCCGTGGCCTTCGCCAACGCCATCGCCAACGGCGATCTCGAAGCACGTTCAGACACCGAAGCTCGGGCCGAGATCGCTGCGCTGAATCGAGCAATGGGCGAGATGGTCACCAAACTGCATGAGCGCCAAAGTATCGAGGATCGCGCCGCAGCCGAGCTGAAACGCCTCGCCGACGAAACCTCGGCGATTGCCAATGCCCTCGACGCCGCGTCGAGTGCGGTGATGATGACCGATCCCGAGCACCGCATCGCCTACGTCAATCGAGCGATGAAAACACTGCTCGAAGCGGCCGAGCCCGCGCTTGCCGAGGACGTGCCTGACTTCGTCGCCGCGGATGTGCTGGGTTCCGATTTCGGCCGCCTGCATGGCATGGCGGCCCTACCGAAGCACCCCTTCGAGGTCGAGAAAGTATTCGGCGGGCGCAGTTTTCACCTAGAGCTAAGCCCTTGGTTCGACACGTTTGACAGCTACCGTGGCAGTGTCGTCACTTGGACGGAGCGCACTGCTCAGATTGCCGTGCAACGCGAGGTGCAGGCCATTGTCTTGGCCGCCGCCGCCGGCGAGCTTTCCGGCTCGCTGACGCTAGAGGATAAGCAAGGTTTCCTGCGCGAGCTAGCAGCCTCGGTGAACGAGCTGCTCGGGGCTACCCGCGCCGGTGTGAGCGAGGTACAGATCGTACTGACCGCGCTCGCCGAGGGTAATCTTGCACAGCGCTCCACCGCCGAACTCCAAGGCGTGTTCGCGACAATGCGCGACGATGCTAACCATAGCGCCGAGTATCTCAGCGAAATCATCGCCGCCATCCGCGATGCCGCCGAGTCGATTACCACTGCTTCGGGCGAAATTGCTGCAGGCAACCAAGACCTCTCCCGCCGGACCGAGCAACAGGCCGCCAGCCTTGAAGAAACTGCTTCGTCGATGGAGACCTTGACCGCCACCGTGAAGCAGAACGCCAACGCCGCCAAGCAGGCTTCCGAACTAGCCGGCCGCGCCGCGCAGGTGGCCAGTGAAGGCAGCGCACTGGTTGATGAAGTCGTCACAACGATGAAGCAGATTCAAGCCAGTGCGAAGAACATCGGCGACATCATCGGCACCATCAACGGCATCACCTTTCAAACCAACATCGTCGCCATCAACGCGGCCATCGAGGCGGCACGCGCTGGCGAGGCGGGTCGCGGCTTCTCGGTGGTGGCCAGCGAGGTGCGTTCACTAGCCCAGCGCACCGCCGATGCCAGCAAGCAGATCCGCAGCATCATCGAGGAAGCCGGGCAACGTATCGGTGCCGGTTCCAAACTGGCCGGCAAGGCCGGTGAGACCATGCAGGGCGTGGTGGGCTCGGTGCACCGTGTCACCGACTTGATCGGCGAAATCTCGGCGGCATCCATCGAACAAAGTGAGCGCATCGAACAGGTCAACCACACCATCCGCCACATCGACGAAGCCACTCAGCAAAACGCGGCGCTGGTCGAAGAAGCCACGGCCGCTGCGCATGCGATGGAGGACCAGGCCACGAACCTCATGCAATCCGTCGCGCGTTTCCGCTTGGTCGGCGACGGCGAGGCTTAAGCCGTGGCGTCGACCGGCATCGGCCAGCGTGAATTCGAGTACACCGACCGAGACTTTTCGCTGGTCTGCGATCTCATCCGCAAGCGCGCAGGCATCGCGCTTACCGACAGCAAGCGCGATATGGTCTACAGCAGGCTGACGCGCCGGCTGCGCACTTTGGGTCTGTCACGCTTCGAGGATTACCTCGCCCAACTGCTGAAGCAGTCGCCCGACGGCGAGGAATGGCAGCAGTTCACCAATGCGCTCACCACCAACCTCACCAGCTTCTTTCGCGAGAACCACCACTTCGAGATTCTCGCCGCGCAGTTGCAGAGGCTAAAGGCGAAGGGCGGTCACGTCGATCTATGGTGTTGTGCCGCATCGACCGGCGAGGAGCCGTACTCGATCCTGATCACCGCCTGCGAGGTTTGGGGCACGCTGAAGCCACCGGTACGGCTATGGGCCACCGACGTCGACACTCAGGTACTTGAAACCGGCTCACGCGGCGTTTATCCGATGGACCGCATCGCCAGTCTTACCGGCGAGCAGAAAAAGACGTTCTTTTTGCGCGGCACCGGCAGCAACGACGGCTTGGTGCGCATCAAGCCGGCCTTACGCGAGCTGGTCGAGTTTCAAACCTTGAATCTGCTCGACGCGAGCTACCCACACTCGCCAGAGTTTGCCGCCATTTTTTGCCGCAATGTGATGATCTATTTCGACAAGCCGATGCAGCGCGAAATTCTTGCGAAAATCGTGCTGAAGATGGGTCCAGAGAGCTTGCTCTACACCGGCCACTCCGAGAACTACCTGCACGCCGGGGATATTGTCGCGCCGGTGGGTCGCTCGCTGTACCGCCGCGCCGGAGCCGGTGGATGAAGATTCGCGCTGCACGGGCGCTCGACGCCGACGCCTCGGCGCGCTCACGGGCATCGCCTCTGATCTACCGCGACGCGCAGCTCAATGTCGATGTGGTCAAGATTCTCCCCGCCGAGTATTTCGTCACCAACGAGCCGCTGGGCTTGATGACCGTGCTTGGCTCCTGCGTCGCGGCCTGCCTGCGCGACCCCATCCTCGGTCTTGGCGGCATCAACCACTTCATGCTGCCCGACGGCGACAGCAGCGACGGCGCGCCCGCCCGCTACGGCCTGCACGCCATGGAACTGCTCATCAACGAGTTGATCAAGGCCGGCGCAAGGCGCGAGCGCTTCGAGGCCAAAGTGTTCGGTGGTGGCAATGTGTTGAAAAGTTTCACCACGATGCCGATCGGCACTCGTAATGGGCAATTTGTCTCCGAATTCCTGCGCAATGAAGGCGTTAACGTGGTTGCAAAAGACCTCGGCGGCATCCACCCGCGCAAGATCTGCTACTTCCCGACGACCGGTAAGGCCATGGTGAAATTGCTTCCACATGCCCACGACGACGCTGTCGTCGCGGAAGAATCCGCCTACAAGGAGCGTCTGCGGCAAACACCCGTCGGCGGCTCTGTGGAGCTGTTCTAATGCCCGTCAAAGTATTGATCGTCGACGACTCCGCCTTGGTGCGGCAGTTGCTTACCGAGATCCTATCCAAGGACCCGGAGATCGAAGTCGTCGGTGCGGCGCCCGACCCGCTGGTCGCCCGCGACAAGATCAAGCAACTCAAACCCGATGTGCTGACGCTCGACGTCGAGATGCCGCGCATGGACGGCTTGCAGTTTCTCGCCAACCTGATGCGGCTGCACCCATTGCCAGTGGTGATGGTGTCCAGCCTCACCGAAGCAGGTGCCAGCATCACGCTGGAGGCCCTCGAACTGGGCGCGATCGATTTCGTCACCAAGCCCAAGTTTGATGTGGCCAAGGGCCTCACCGCCTACGCGGCGATTCTGTGCGAGAAGGTGAAGATGGCGGCCAAAGCCAAGATCATCTCGCTGCCAGCGCGTGCAATGGAACGCAGCGCCGCTCCCGTCTCGGCGCCGGCCGTACCGATGACCTTTCGCACGACTGACAAACTGATCGCCATCGGTGCCTCTGCCGGCGGCACCGAGGCGCTACGCGTCGTGCTTGAGATGATGCCTACCGACGCCCCGGCGATCATCATCACCCAGCACATCCCAGCAGAGTTCAGCCGGCCCTTCGCCGAACGCCTGAACAAACATTCAGCGATGGTGGTCATGCAAGCCGAGGACGGCGCGCCGATCCTGACCGGCCATGCCTATATCGCGCCCGGCGGCAAACACTTGGAAGCGATTCGTGACGGTGCGCGCTGGCGTTGCCGGGTCATTGATACCGAGGCGGTGAATCGGCACAAGCCCTCGGTGGGGGTGATGTTCAACTCGCTGCTTAGAATCCCCGGAACGCAGTGCGTCGCAGCCCTGCTCACCGGCATGGGCGATGACGGTAGCCGTGAAATGCTCGCACTACGCCAGGCCGGGAGCCGAACCATCGTTCAAGACGAAGCTACTAGCGTCGTTTGGGGTATGCCGGGCACCGCCTTTCGCTTAGGTGCCGCCGAGGAAGTGCTTCCTCTCGATAAGATTGCCGCCCGCCTGCTGGAGCTTGCGCGCGGCAATTGAAAGATGTGTCGCGCATTCATCCACTCGGTCTTCACGGCAAGCCAATCTGCTCAAGAACGCTCTACCAGTGCCGATACCGGCGGAGAGATTCAAGGAAATCGCCATGATCCAGCGCCTGCTCACGTTCGTCGCCGCGCCCGTCGCCCTCTCGCTGGCACTCGTGCTTGCGAAAGTCTTGGAAACCTCACCGACGATCGAGTGGACCCTGCTGCTGCTGACCTTGGCGGCATGGGTTTCCGTCGCGGGTTGGCTGGCTGCTACGGGTGGCCGCAGTGGCGATGCTTCACGAATGATCGCCGAAGAGCGCGCCTTGCTCGGCGAATTGCGCAGCTTTGTTTCCAACGAAATCGAAGGCACGCGCGGTGAGGTTAACCGCACGCGCGAGCTGACCCGCGAAGCCGTCGCCAAGCTTGGTGTCAGCTTTGATTCGATGATGCGGCGCTCGAAGGAGCAATCCAACGCGGTATCACGCATCGTCGACCGAACCGACGGCGGTGGCGTCGACGTGCAACGCTTCGCCCATCAAGCCGCTGCGCAAATGAGCGGCCTTGTGGAAGCCCTCGAGGACGTGAGCGGCCAGAGCAACGCCACGGTGTCGCAAATCGACCTGATGGCCCAGCATCTCGACGGCATCTTCGCGCTGCTCGAAGACGTCAAGTCGATCGCCGACCAAACCAATTTGCTTGCGCTCAATGCCGCCATCGAGGCGGCGCGTGCTGGCGAGGCGGGTCGCGGTTTCGCCGTGGTGGCTGACGAGGTGCGCAATCTTTCCGAACGCAGCACGGCCTTTAACGAACAGATTCGCAAACTGGCCTACAACTCGAAGGAAGCCATCCACAAGGTGCGCGAGACAGTGAGCACCATGGCCGGCCGCGATCTTGACCGCTCTCGTGGTGCCAAAGAGGAATCGGCGGCCATGCTGCGTCAGGTCGATCAAATCCAGCGCACGCTGAGCGACGGCATACGCGAGATCCAACAGGCCGGTTCGGCGATGGAGCAGCACGTCGGCGATGCCGTGCGCTCGCTGCAATTCGAGGACATCGCGACCCAAGCCATGGGCTCGGCACTGACGCACATGGAGCGTCTTGCGGCCATCAACCGCGAAGCGATGGGCATGCAGGAGCTGCTCAACAAGGCCGGTGAAATCAGCGAGCAGGAACTTCTGCAAACCATGCGACGTCTTTCCTCTCGAATCCGCGAGTTCCGTGGCGAATGGGAGCGGCCACCGCACAAGGCGGTGACGCAGAAAAGCATGTCCGAGGGCGAGATCGAGTTGTTCTAATCCGGCCCGGATCCACTCGCTGACACGCGCAGCGGGATGCCCGGCTTGGCCCAGCGACGCAACAGCTCGATGCGCAAGGCCTCGGCTTTGCGGACGTGGTCGTCCTTGACGTGGCCGAAGCCGCGGATCTGCTCCGGCACTTCGGCGATTTCAACCGCCAAGGCGTGATTATCGGCATCGAGAGCCGGCAGCAATTCGAGAATGGTGGCAACGTATTCGTCGCGCAAATGGCGCTCCATCTTGCGCTCGTCGGTGTGGCCGACAATGTCGAAGGCCGTGCCGCGTAGAAACTTCAGGTGTTTCAGAACCTTGAATGCGCTGAAGATCCACGGACCGTATTCGCCCTTGATGAGATGTCCGTTGGCGTCCTTCTTCGAGAGCAGCGGCGGAGCGAGGTGGAAGCGCAGGCTGCCGCCGTCCTCGAACTGCCCCTTCAGGCGCGCCTCGAACTCACCCGAGGTGTAGAGCCGCGCCACTTCGTATTCGTCCTTGTAGGCCATCAGCTTGAAGGCGTAACGCGCGACGGCTTTCACCAGTGCATCCTTGCCCGGCGTCCTCGCGGCTTCGGCAGCACGAACTTCGGCGATGAGATTGCTGTAGTGCTTGGCGTAACCAGCGCTTTGGTAGTCGGTGAGAAAGGCCACACGGCGAGCGATGGCTTCATCGAGCGAGAGCGACATGGCTTCGTCATCGAGAGGCGCGGCATGGGCGGTACGCACCGCGGCCTTGGCATCAGCGGCCTGTTCCACCTTGTCGATGTCGATGGCGGCCAAGCGACCCCAGCCGAAGGCCTGCTTGTTCATCTCGACGGCGGCACCGTTGAGCTCGACCGCGCGCATCAGCGAATCGAAGCTAACCGGCACAAGGCCCTTCTGCCAAGCGTAGCCGAGCATGAACAGGTTGGTGGCGATGGCATCGCCGCACAGCGCGGTGGCGAGCTTGTTCGCCTGCACCGTGAACGGTGCGCGGCCGCCCAGACTTTTCCGCACCGTTTCAACAATCGCCTCGGCCGGGAATTGCAGATCCGGTGCTTTGAGGAACGAGGACGGCATAGCCTGATAAGTGTTCAGCACCACTTCGGTGCGGTCGGCGCGGATCTTGGAGAGCGACCAGTAATCGTTGACCACCACCATGTCGCAACCGAGCACGAGGTCGGCTTCGCCGGCGGCGATGCGCACGGCATGCAGCTCGGTCGGATTTTTGCCGATGCGGATATGCGTGGTGACCGCGCCGCCCTTCTGCGCGAGACCGGTCTGGTCGAGCACCGAGGCACCCCTACCCTCAAGATGCGCGGCCATGCCGAGCAATGCGCCGATCGTCACCACGCCGGTGCCGCCGACGCCGGTGATCAAAATATTCCAGGGTTGCTCAAGACTGGAACGCAGGGCCGGCATCGGCAATGCGTCGAAGTCGACCTTGGCCTTGGGCTTCTTCTTGCGCAGCGGCGCGTCCACCACCGTGACGAAGCTCGGGCAGAAACCCTTCACGCAACTGAAGTCCTTGTTGCAGCCGCTCTGGTCGATCTCGCGCTTGCGGCCGTATTCGGTTTCCTTGGGCAGCACCGAGACGCAGGCCGACTTCACCGAACAATCGCCGCAGCCTTCGCAGACCAGCGAATTGATGACCACGCGCTTCGGCGGGTCAAGCATTAACTTGCGCTTGCGACGGCGACGCTTCTCGGCCGCACAGGTCTGGTCGTAGATGAGGATGGATACGCCTTTCACTTCCGACAGGCGCTTCTGCACCGACTCGAGCTCGGCGCGGTCGAAGAACTGCACGCCGTCTGGGAAGATCGACGGGTCCGACCACTTCTCGATGTCATCGGACACCACAACGATGGTCTGGATGCCCTCGGCGCGCATCTGCCGCGCGACGTCGGGCACGGTAAGCGTGCCGTCCACCGGCTGGCCGCCGGTCATGGCGACGGCGTCGTTGTAGAGGATCTTGTAGGTGATGTTGACCTTGGCCGACACCGCCTGGCGAATCGCCAGCGAACCCGAATGGAAGTAGGTGCCGTCGCCTAAGTTCTGGAAGACGTGCGGCGTCTCCACGAAGGGCGCTTGCCCGCACCAGGTGGCGCCTTCGCCGCCCATTTGGGTGAAGGTGTCGGTGCGGCGATCCATCCACGTCACCATGTAGTGGCAGCCGATGCCGCCGAGCGCGCGATGGCCTTCCGGCACTACAGTACTGGTGTTGTGCGGGCAGCCCGAGCAGTAGGTGGGCACACGCGGGAACAACGGACGCGGCAGGGCCAGCTCCTGCTCTTTCTCGGCGATCCATTTCAGCCGCGAAGTGATGGCTTCGGAGTTGAAGAAGCGGTTCAGGCGCTTGGCAATCACGCCCGCGATGCGCGCCGGGGTGAGCTCGGCGGTACTGGGCAGAATCCACTCGCCAGATTCATCGTATTTGCCAACGATGCTGGGACGGCGGCCGTTGTCGAAACCGAAATCGAAGTTGTAGAACTGCTCCTTCATCTGCGCTTCGATGAAGGCGTGCTTCTCCTCGACGACCACGATGTCCTCGAGGCCGCGGGCGAAATTGCGCAGGCCCTGCGGCTCCAGCGGCCAGGTCATGCCGACCTTGTAGACGCGAATGCCGATGTCTTGAGCGTCCTTGTGGTCGATGCCGAGGTACTCGAGCGCTTGCAGCACGTCGAGGTAGCTTTTTCCGGTAGTAACGATGCCCAAGCGAGCGCGTGGCGAGTCGTAGATGATCTTGTCGAGCCGATTCGCGCGGGCGAAGGCGTGCGCGGCCTTCATCGCGTACTGGTGCAGACGCATTTCTTGATCGAGCGGCGGGTCCGGCCAACGGATGTTCAAGCCGCCAGCCGGCAGCTCGAGGTCGGTCGGGGTGACGATGTTGAGCTGATGCGGATCGACGTTGACCGAAGCCGAGGATTCCACCGTCTCGGCGATGGTCTTGAAGCCCACCCAGCGGCCGGTGTAGCGGCTCATAGCCCAGCCGATCAGGCCCATGTCGAGGATATCTTGCACACCGGCCGGGTTCAGCACCGGCATCATCGCACTGACAAATTCGCCTTCCGAACCATGCGGCAGCGTGGAGCTACGGCAGGCATGGTCGTCGGCGGCCAGCACCAACACACCGCCATTTCTATTCGTACCTGCGGCATTAGCGTGCTTGAACACATCGCCCGAGCGATCGACGCCCGGGCCCTTGCCGTACCACATGCCGAACACACCGTCGTATTTCGCGCCCGACCAGAGGTTGGTTTGCTGACTGCCCCAAACCATCGTCGCTGCAAGGTCTTCGTTGACGCCCGGCTGGAACTCGATGCCCGAGGCTTTGAGGTGCTTGCGCGCCTTCCACAATTCGAGGTCGAAGCCGCCCAGCGGCGAGCCGCGGTAGCCCGAGATGAAACCGGCGGTATTGAGCTGCGCGGCGCGGTCGCGCATCTGCTGCATCAGCGGCAGACGCACCAATGCCTGCACGCCCGAGAGATAGATGCGGCCTGCGGTTCGCGTGTACTTGTGGTCGAGCGTGTACTCACCATCGAGAATGGCGGACGACGCGGTGGAGCGGTCCGTGGCGGAGGGCAGGACGGCGGACATCGACGGAGACCTCAGTGGCATTCGAGCAAAGACTCGGAATGATAACTTGTGAAAGCATCGCAGCTTGGTGGCGACTCTGTGCGACGGCGATGCGCGGGTCGACCTTACGCTTGTGTGAAATCGGCGCGGTATTCAGCTCCAATTAGCTTGAGTGCAGGCTACGCTTCGCATTACCCTCCCGCACCTTAGATTTCGACTCTGGAGCTTCCATGGCCGCCACCCGAAACGTTCTCGCAGGCATTGCCGTGCTATCGGCCGTGCTTTTTGCGCTGCCGGCTGATGCGCAGAGCTCGCGTAGCGACAATGATCGTCGTGAACAACGCGACGACCAACCCGCATTGTTCCCCCACGCGACCCGCGAAGCGCCGGCAGGCCGAGTATCGTCGCGCTTGCAGCGTCCATTCAATGCCATGGTCGAGGCACTGAACGAGGACGATAACCCGGCCCGAGCCCGCGAGCTGGCCGATCAGATTCTCGCCAACGAACGCGCCAACGCCTACGAGCGATCCTTCGCGGCACAGGTCGGCGGCATCGCTGCTGCCGAAATGGATGATATCGAGGCTTCGATCGTCTACCTGAAGCGCGCGATCGAGGAAAACGGTCTCGACAACGAGTCCCACTATTCGGCGATGAAGAATCTCGCCATTTCGCAACTCAACAACGAGCAGGCCACGGACGCCATCACCACGCTCACAACGCTGATTGCCGAGACCAAGACCGAGAGCGCTGACATTCATTACGCGCTGGCGGGTGCCTTTCTTCAGGCCGAGCAATTCGCCGAAGGCATCACCGCCTTGGAGAAAGCCATCGGCTTTGCCAATCCGCCGCGGCCCGAATGGCAGCGGTTGCTGGTATCGGCTCATCTGGAGAACGACGATCCGGCAGCGGCGGCGCGTGTTGGCGAGGCGCTGCTGGTTCAAACGCCCGATGACAAGCGCCTGATCATGACCGTCGCCTCGGCCTACCTCGACCTCGAACAGCAGGACAAGGCCATCGTTTTGCTCGAAGGCGCGCGCACCCGCGGCCTGCTCACCGAAGCTCGCGACTATCAGACCCTGTACGCGCTCTACTTCAATGCCGACGGTCGCGAGAAGGATGTCATCGCGGTCATTCAGGAAGGGCTCGCGAAGGGGCTGTTGCAACGCGACGTGCAAACGCTCAGCGCCTTGGCGCAAGCGGCTTACTTCACCGAGGACATGGCCCTTGCCTTGGCAATGTATCGTGAAGCCGCTGCGCTCGATCCCAAGGGCGACACCGGTCTGAATTACGCCAAGGTGCTCTCGGCTGAAGCCATGGACGCGGAAGCCCGCGACGCCGCCAAGGCCGCGCTCGCCAAAGGGGTCGCCAAACCGGGGGATGCTTGGATGGTGATCGCGCGCTCCGAAGCGCAGCTCAATAACACGGCCGCGATGCGCGTCGCTCTTCAGGAGGCCGCGAAGCATGCCGACACCCGTGAGCAAGCCAACAGGATGTTGCAACAGATGCGCTGATCGTCTTCACGCCGAAATGTCGCTTTGCGGTATCCAGTGTCATCTCAATCCCTTACTATTGTCGGCCGCGCATAGCGCGGCATCCCATTCAGGCCGGCTCAACGCATGACGGACAATCGAATCTACGGCACCCGTGTCCCCGCGCCCTTTAGCTGGCCGCGTGCGATAGGCATCGCCTTCGCCATCTCCCTGCACGCAGCGGGCGGCTTGGCGATACTGGTGCCGATCACCGGCGCGCAAGCAGAGAGAGAGGAAGAGCAGGTGGTGAACGTCAACTTCATCGTGCCACCGCCTCCGCCACCGCCTCCGCCGCCGCCACCTCCGGAACAACCGAGGGTGGTGCAACGGGTCGTGCTGTCGCCGGTGTCGCCGTCACCAATGCCGCCGCCGCCCGAGGAGCCGCCGGTCATTTTTGACGAAGCCAACGCGCTTGATATTGCGGCCCCGCCCCCGGCCCCGCCGTCCCCACCGGCTGCGCTGGCCACCTTCGCCCCGTCCGAAGACATCTCTGGGCGTCGCTTGAGCCCACCACGCTACCCGCCACAGGAAGCTCGTCGTTGCATTGGCGGTGAGGTCATGTTGCGTGTCACCATTGACGCCAGTGGTGCCGTGCTCGATGTCGCTGTGGAAAATACCAGTCGCAATCGCAACCTTGATCGGTCGGCAATGGATGCTGCCCGCCGCTGGCGCTTCAATCCAGGTCTCCGCAACGGCCAGCCGGTCGGCGGCCCCGTGCTCGTTCCGGTCAATTTCACTCCCCCTTGTTAAATCAATCGAAGGTACCCAGTCATGTTGCAGGACAACACTAACACCGCGCCGGCGACGGACACTGCTGCTCTGGCGGCTGCCCCGGTCACGACCAACATCCAACTCGCCGCACCCGCGACGTCGGCCACGACAGCTCAGCCCGTAGCTGTTGCTGACTTCAGCGTCCAAAATGCGATCGCCCACATGGGCGTCGTCAACTGGTCGGTTTTCTTCGCGCTCGTCATCATGTCGCTGGTGTCTTGGTATTACACGGTCGTCAAGGCCATCAAGTACAAGCGCATCAACGGTCGAGCCGGCACCGTCACCATGGCGTTCTGGCAGAACAGCAACGCTCAGGAAGCCATCCGCTTCATGGAGTCGCAGCCGAGTTGGGAGCCCTTCTCGAAGATCGCTCTCGACAGCGCACAGGCCGCCGCCCACCACCAGAAGTCGGAAGGCCGTCTCTCCGAGGCCCTGAATCGTTCCGAGTTCATCGACCGTGCCCTGCGCCAAGCCGTTGCACGCGAGTCCGCCACGCTGGAAGACGGCCAGACTTGGCTTGCCACCACGGGTGCCATCGCACCCTTCGTCGGCCTGCTCGGCACCGTGTGGGGCATTTTGCTCGCTCTCGTTAGCCTTGGTAGGGCAGGTGAAACCTCCATCCAAGCAGTGGCCGGCCCGGTCGGTGAGGCCCTGTTGATGACCTTCCTCGGCATTTTCGTCGCCGTCCCGGCGGTGGTCGCGTTCAACTCATTCAACCGCAACAACCGTAAGTTGATTGGCCAGTTCGATGCCTTTGCGCACGACCTGCACGACTTCTTCGCAACCGGTGCCCGTGTGGGCGACAAGCAATAAGGGGCCAATGCCCCTTAATGCGGAGATCTCCTAATGGCCTTCAGTTCCAATCAAGCCCGGGGGTTCACTGAACCCAACGTAGTGCCGCTCGTCGACGTGATGCTCGTGCTGCTCATTATCTTCATGGTAACGGCGACCGTGTCTGAAGACGTGGCGGTGGTTCTGCCCAAAGCGACGGTGGACGAACGTCCGACCGCGCCGCGGGTACCTCCGATCACGATCTCGGTGCGCGAAAACGGCACCGTTTTCTGGGGCACCGAGGTGCTGGCCAGTAAAGATCTGCTGGATTCGCGCCTTGCTGTCGAAGCGCAAAGGCAGCCGCAGCCCGACGTGCATCTGCGCGCCGATGCGGTGACGCGGTACGCGCTAATTCAAGACGTCACCACCCGCGTACGCTTGGCTGGTATGCGCTCGATCAACTTTGTGTCAGAACCGGAAGCGGGGAACTAAGCCATGGCCTTTTCCTCAGGGGGCGGTGATGGTCCCAAAGCTGACATGAACGTGGTGCCCTTGATCGACATCCTGCTCGTGCTGCTCATCATTTTCATGGTGACTGCACCGGCATCGGTTTCATTGATCAACGTGACGCTGCCGCAGCGTTCGCCGCCGACCGACCAGATACCAAAGGAACCACCGCCGCCGGTGAGCTTGAGGATCACCTCGGCCGGAGAGGTCTTTCTCGACAACACGCTGAGCCCGATGTCGACGCTGCAAGCGCAGTTCGAGGAGATAACCCAAGTGCGCACGCAAGTGCTGCGGGCCGAAGACCAGCCTCGGCTTGAGGTCAGCGTCGATCCGGATGCCGAATATGAAGTCTTGGCGCAGGTTCTTGCGCGGGCCAAGAACGCGCAGATGGAAAAGATCGCGTTCGTCGATCAGCCCGTGCAGTAACCCGGAACATCTGCTCTCGACGTAGACCGCGCCGCCTTCGGGCGGCGTTTTTTTGCGCGAACCGACCTCAGCCGCCGGTAATCGCCCGGTAATGCCGAACCGTCGCGGCCATGCCTTCGACAAGGCTTTCACTCACCAGTGCGTGACCGATCGACACCTCGAGCACGCCGCGAACGGCGGCCAAAAAAGTTGGCAAGTTGTGGCGCGAAAGATCGTGTCCGGCATTGACGCCGAGTCGCAGCGCCTGCGCGGCGGCAGCCGTTCGCGCGCAGTCGGCCAGTGCAGCGTCGAGCCCGATGCGCGCCTGCGCTTCGAGCTGCTCCAGCGCGTGACGCGGGCCGGCAAGCAGGCTGCCATCGCGACCGCAGGCGGCATCAAATGCAGCAGCAAAAGGCCCCGTGTAAATCTCAATGCGGTCGGCGCCGGCATCACGCAGGGCACCGAGTTGCGTTTCACCGGGGTCGACAAAAAGCGAAACACGCGCACCCAGGGCGCGAAAGGCGGCGATTTGCTCGGGCAAAGTGGCTGGCAGTGACGCTGGGTCGAAGCCGTGGTCGGAGGTGATCTGCGTGTCACCGTCGGGGACGAAGGTAACCTGCGCAGGACGCACCCGCCGGGCCAATTCGAGCAAACCCGGATAGCCTTCTCGCGGCGGGGCAAAAGGATTGCCCTCGATGTTGAACTCGACGCCAGCCGGCAGCAGCGCTGCGATTTCGAGCACATCTTCGGTGCTCACATGACGCCGATCGGGGCGTGGATGGGCGGTGATGCCGCGCGCACCTGCTTCGATACAAAGCGCCGCCGCTGCCGCTGGCGATGGCAGGGCACCGCCGCGTGACTGGCGCAGCACCGCGATTTTGTTGATGTTGACGCTAAGCAGCGGCATGGTTGAGCCTTACGCGGACATGCAGCGCGCCACTTCAGCGCGGTTCGGGCGCGGGAGTTTCTTGGCGCGTGGCGATTTGCTCGCACAGGCGCTGCATTTCGGGGGCATCCAACATCTGTGCGTGAGAGCGCGATACCCCGAGAAGTCGCTGGTGGAGCAAATGGCTTGTACCCGACACCAGCAGCACGAGCGCAGCGAGCAGTTGCAGTAACACCAGCGGTGTACCGACCGGAAGCAGGATGGCCAGCGCAAAACAGGCCAGCGCGCCAGCGAACATCAGCCAAGCCATCGTTACGCTCCGAAGTGTGTATAGCGCAGTGTAGCGTGCCGCTTAGAGCACCGGCGCAAACAGTCGTGCCGCGCTGTCCGCGTAGGCTTGCCACCCGTGCGGACGCCAACTGCGTGGCGTTTCTATCGACTGTGCGAAGTCGGTTTCGATGCGAACCGCCAGCGCCTTGGCCACGCCGACGTCGCGCGCCAACACCGATAGCTCGAAGTTAAGGAAAAAGCTGCGCGGGTCGACATTGGCGCTACCGATCAATGCAAAGTCATCGTCGACCAACAAGGCCTTGCCGTGCAGCATGCGCGGCTGGAACTCAAACACCCGCACGCCAGCCATCAGCAGCTCAGGGTAAAAGCTGCGCGCCGCAGCACGCACCAGGCGACTGTCATTGCGGCTAGGCAGCAAAAGACGCACATCCAGACCCGAAAGGGCGGCATTGGTTATCGCCAGTAACACCGGAGCATCGGGAACGAAGTAGGGCGTCATGATCCAAACCCGGCGCTCGGCGTTGTGCACGGCCTCAACGTAAAGACGATGAAGCGGTGCCATCGGATTGTCGGGGCCCGAGGGCACCAACTGGCAACGGATGCTGCCCACTGGTTGTGCGGGCCAGTGCACGGCATCGGTGAGCTTGGTGCCAGTGGCGTAGTGCCAGTCTTCGGCGAAAGCCAACTGCAAGGCGCGTACCGCTTCGCCTTCCAAGCGTAGATGCAAATCGTGGAAGGCGGCGGCCGACGCGCGATCGCATTGCGTGTCGGTGATGTTGACCCCACCGGTGAAGCCGATGCGGCCATCGATGACGACGATTTTGCGATGGGTGCGAAGGTTGAGCGTCGGCCGCCAGAGCACATGCCCAAGCTTGAGCGGATGGAACCAGCCAACGGCGGCACCCGCAGCGCGCAAGGGCGCAAGAAAACTCGGTGAGCAGCGGCGCGAACCGAGCCCGTCGAGCAACAAACGAACCTCTACGCCGGCATGGGCGCGTTCGATCAATTGGTCGCGTAGGCGGGTTCCGATGCTATCGGGCTCGAAGATGTAGTACTCGAGGTGAATCGCCTGCCGCGCACCAGCAATCGCCGCAAACAATGCTTCGAAAGTACGCTCTCCCCCCGTCAGCAGGTCAACAACCGTTGCTCGTGTCGGGGCAAAGCCGGTCGTACGTTCGATGAGGCGCTCCTGGCCTTCCTCGGACGCGTCGCCAACCGGCGGCAGGCGCGCCTCGGCCAATGCCAGACGGGCGCGCAAGCGCTTCAGTTTGCGCCGATGAATGCGTTGCGGGCCCATCCACCAGTACACCGCCCAGCCGAGGACGGGCAGCCAGGCCAGAACCAACAGCCAGGCCATGGTGGACACGGGCTCGCGGCGCTGACGGATGATCCAGGCTGCGAGCACCAGCACATAGCCCAGCCAGAGCAGACCAAGCCAAGGAGCAGCGAGCCACTCGGCAGCGGCGCTCAAGGCGCGTTCGAGGCCGTCACGCAGGTCGTCAAGGACGGAAGCTTGCATCTGCGAATGCTCGCATGCCGGCACGCCAGAATGTTGCCACCGGCATGGCATGCGGCTTGCACTCCGTTGTCATGACCGACGCCATCGCCTCCGTGCTGTCGCAGATCCGTAGCTACCAGACCCAGGTTGGCGGCATGGGCGCGGCCGTGAGTACTGGCGTTGCGGGCATCGGCGCGACCCATGCGCCCGGCGGCGGGATACCCGGAGTCGGCGGCACGGCGGGCATCGCTGGGCCCAGTTTCGGCGCTGCGCTCGGGGACGCACTAAAAAAAGTGAATACCTTGCAGGCCGAAACCCGCGGGCTGCAGGCGGCGTTCGAACGCGGTGATCCGCAGGCCGACCTTGCGCGCGTCATGGTGGCGGCGCAAGCATCCAGCGTCGCCTTCCGCGCCACCGTCGAAGTCCGGAACCGCATGGTGCAGGCCTACCAAGACGTCATGAATATGCCGCTATGAAAACCGGACACTGAACCATGAATGCTCTCGTTGTTCCGCAGGGCCCGCCCGCGCCTCCCAGTGTTCTGACACAGATCACGCAGGGCGGTTTACTGCGCCAGGTCTGGGCCATGGGCTTGTTGACGCTGGCCATCGCCGGCGGGCTGACGGCGTTCTTTTGGCTGCAAAGGCCCGCACTCATCACCGTGCAAAGCGGGATCGATGCGGCGACCGCCGCCGAGTTCGCCGATGCTTTGCGCACCGCGCGGGTGCCGGTTGAAATCGACCCCCGCACCGGCGATGTTCAAGTGCCCGGCGAACGTTTGCAGGAGGCGCGCATGGCTCTCGCCACTGCCGGCCTCGGCGGCAGCGATGGCCCGGGCATGGCGATGATCGAGCGCGATCCGGGCTTCGGTGTCAGTCAGTTCGTCGAGACCGCTCGCTACCAGCGCGCGCTGGAAACCGAACTGGCCAAGACCATCCGCCAATTACGGCCGATCCGCGAGGCTCGGGTACACCTCGCGTTGCCGCGGCCTTCGGCCTTCACTCGACAGCAGCAATCCGCTGCTGCTTCGGTGGTCGTCGGACTCTTGCCCGGGCGCTTTTTAAAACCCGACGAAGTGCAAGCCATCCAGCATCTCGTCGCCAATGGCATCCCGAACCTGACCCCCGAGCGTGTCACGATCGTCGACGAATCCGGCCGCCTACTGACTCGCGACGCCGCCAATTCACCGAATGCAGCGAGTGCCGAACAGTTCGCGCTCACCCGCGAAAAGGAGGCCTCTCTGGCCGCGCGTGTCGCCAGCTTGATCGAACCCTTGGTGGGCGTGGGCCGGGTACGCAGCGAGGTTTCCCTCGACATGGATTTTGCGACCGTCGAGGAAGCGCGCGAGATCTACGCGCCGGAGTCCGGCCAATTGCGCAGCGAGCAGGTCAGCGAGGAGCGTCGTGCCGAAGCAGCCGACCGCGGCATACCAGGCGCGACCAGCAACGCACCGCCCGGCCCGGCTGGAGCGGTGCCGGTCGATGCGGCCGTTGATGCGGCGGTGACCGATGCCACGGCTGCCGCAGCCGCTGCAGCAGCCGCAACCGCCACTGGGCCGACGGAATCGGCCAGCAGCCGCACGCGCAATTTCGAACTGGATCGCACCCTCACCCACACCCGCCAGCCGGTTGGCCGCGTGCGTCGTGTCAGCGTCGCCGTGGTCATCGACAACGTACCGAACATTCCCGTCGCCATCGCGGAGGGTGAAACTGCGCCCGAGGGCGACGTCGCAGCTTTCCGCGCCCTGACCACCGAAGAGATCGCCCGCATTGAGTCGCTAGTCAGGCAAGCAGTGGGCTTCAGCGAGCAACGTGGCGACGTCGTCACGGTCGTCAATGCGCCATTCGTGAGCCCCGAACCGCTGGCCGATCTCAGCGTTCCCATTTGGGAAAACCCGCTGCTCTGGCAGGTACTGCGCATTGTGGTGGGTGCTTTGCTGGTGCTGCTGGTCGTCTTCTTGATCATCCGCCCGGCAATCAAGCAATTGCTGGCCCCACCCATTCGCAATGCGGACGACACACACGCAGCCGATGGGCCCTCTCTGCTGGCCGGAAACGACCCCTCCGCGCTGCCACCGGGCGCGCCGGGGACCACGCTTGCCCTCTCCGGCCAAGCGGGTGCGCTGGCGGCACCCACCAGTGTCGAAGGCCGCATTGCTTTCGCGCGCGATGCCGTCAAAGACGATCCGCGTCGTGTGGCCCAAGTCGTCAAAGAATGGATTGGCAGCGATGGCTGACAAGAGCAGCGAGTTCAGCGGGGTCGAAAAGGCGGCGATTCTGATGCTCTCGCTCGGCGAGAAGGAAGCCGCCGAGGTGCTCAAGCACATGTCGGCGAAAGAAGTGCAGAAAGTTGGCCAAGCTATGGCGAGCGTTGGTGGCGTTTCGCGGGAACATATCGAGCAGGTGATGGGCGAGTTCGCCGCTGCCCTCGACGGGCAAACCTCAATCGGCATTGGCACCGACGACTACGTGCGCAAAGTGCTGGTGCAGGCACTCGGCGAAGACAAAGCCGGCAGCGTTATTGATCGCATCCTGCTCGGCCGCAACAGCTCGGGGATGGAGATGCTGAAGTGGATGGACCCGCGCGCCATCGCCGATCTCATTCGCAATGAACATCCGCAGATCATGGCCATTGTGCTTTCGCATCTGGAGCCGGATCAGGCCGCCGAGACGCTGAAAAACTTCCCCGAGCGCGTGCGTGCCGATGTGCTGCTGCGGGTGGCGACGCTCGACAATGTGCCGCCGGTTGCGCTCAACGAACTGAACGACGTAATGGAAAGGCAGTTCACCGGTTCACAGAACGCCAAGTCCACCACGATCGGCGGCGTCCGAACCGCAGCCAACATCCTCAATTTCGTTGATGGCGGGCAGGATCAAGCCATCCTCGGTGCCATTGGAAAGGTCGACCAGGCTCTTTCGGATCAGATCCAAGAGCTGATGTTTGTTTTCGATGACCTCGCCAGCGTCGACGACAAGTCCATGCAAGCCATCCTGCGCGAAGTGCCGGGTGACCGCCTGCCACTCGCGCTGCGCGGCGGCTCGCCCGAGGTCCGGGAGAAAGTGCTCAAAAACATGTCGCAACGCGCAGCGCAAATTTTGCGCGAGGACATGGACGACCGCGGCCCGGTCAAGCTCTCCGAAGTCGAAGCGGCACAAAAAGAGATCCTCACCATCGTGCGACGCTTGGCCGATGACGGCACGATCAGCTTGGGCGGCAGCAAGGACGAGCTGGTATGAGCGCCGAACCCGCCCTCTGGCGCGTCCCTACCTTCGATGCATTGCCGCCGCCGAAACCACCCTCCATCGACGAGCTACAGCGCATCGAGGACGCCGCTCGCCGCGAAGGTTTTGAAGCCGGCCGCCGCGAGGGCTTCAAGGTCGGTGAGGCTGAAGTGCGGAAGCTGGTGGCACAAATCGAAGGCGTGGTGGAGGCGATGGCACGACCACTCGGGCGCTTGGAGGACGATGTCCACGGCGCACTGGGAACATTGGCGGTGCGCATCGCCGCTGCGCTGCTCGGCAGTGCCTACGAAGCCGAGCCCGAACGACTGGCGGTACTTGTGCGTACGGCGCTGGCATCGGCCGGCTCGGGCCAACGCAACATCGAGCTGCGCTTGCATCCCGACGATGCGCAAGCCTTGAAGCCCTGGATGGCGGAATGGGCGGATGCCCGCGTGATCATCGATCCGCAACTCGCCCGCGGCGATGTACGCATCCATGGCGATGGCGTGCGCATCGATGCGCGTACCGAAGCACGCCTGCAAGCGGCATTGGCAGCCGTCGTTCATCCGAGCGGAGACGGCGCATGAGCACCGCCACCGGGAGTCTGCTCGCCACCCGCAGTGCACGGCTTGCCGCTCGCCTCTCTGCCGTCGAGCCGCAACTGGAACGCCTCGGCACCGTGCGCGAGGGTGTGCTGCGGCGCGCCATCGGGCTCACCCTTGAAGCGGAGGGTTGCGAGGTGCCACTGGGCGCTGCCGTGCGCATCGAAGCGCAAGGCGGTGCCTTCGTCGAGGCCGAAGTGGTTGGCTTCTCCGGCGACAAGACCTTCCTGATGCCGACCAGCGATCTTGGCGGCCTGCTGCCGCGCGCGCGCGTGGTACCCGGCTGGACCCGCGGTCGCGTGGCGGTGGGTGAAGGCCTGCTTGGCCGCGTCATCGACAGTGACGGCCATGCGCTGGATGGCCGCCCGACACCGCGTCCCGATGGCTTCGCAGGGCTTGCCGGTGTGCCACTCAATCCGCTCGCGCGCGAACCGATCACGCAAGGCCTCGATGTCGGCGTGCGGGCCATCAATGCCTTGCTGCCGATCGGGCGCGGCCAGCGCGTTGGCCTGTTCGCGGGTTCTGGCGTCGGTAAATCGACGCTACTCGGAATGATGACGCGCTTCACCCAAGCCGATGTCGTCGTGGTTGGACTGATTGGCGAACGTGGCCGCGAAGTGCGTGATTTTGTCGATAGCACACTGGGCCCGGTCGGCCTGAAACGCGCCGTGGTGGTGGCCTCGCCCGCCGACCGTCCGCCGCTGGCGCGCATCCACGGCGCGCTGCGCGCTACCGCCATTGCCGAGTATTTCCGCGACCAGGGTTTGAACGTGCTTTTGCTGATGGACTCGCTGACCCGCTTCGCGCAGGCGCAGCGCGAGATCGGTCTCTCGATCGGCGAGCCGCCCACCACACGCGGCTACCCGCCATCCGTGTTCGCGCGCCTGCCGGCCCTCGTCGAGCGTGCCGGCATGGGCCCGGCGGGGCGCGGATCGATTACCGCGTTCTACACCGTGCTGACCGAAGGCGACGACCAGCAGGAGCCCATCGCCGACGCGGCACGCGCGATTCTGGACGGTCATATCGTGCTGGATCGCCGCATCGCCGATTCCGGCCTCTATCCGGCCATCGACGTTGAGCGTTCGGTGTCGCGCGTGGTCACGGAGATCGCCGATCTCGCGACCCGCGAGCGCATCCGCCGGCTCAAGCGTCTGCTTGCTGCTTACTCCGCGCAGCGCGACTTGATCGCCATCGGTGCCTACCAGCGCGGTGCCGACCCGCTGGTGGACGAAGCCATCGCACGCTGGCCCGCCATCCAAGCCTTTCTAGGCCAAGACGTCCACGAATCCGCCGGACTCGAGGAAAGCAAATCCGCACTGGCACGCTTGCTTGAGGGTAGCCCATGAGCTCGAAACGCCTCGATCCGCTGATCCGACGCGCAAGCTCGCACGAGGACGCTCTGGCGAAGGACTTGGCGCTGAAGCTGCAGACGCACCAGCAGCACGAGCGACGCCGCGATGATCTCGAGCGCTTTCGCAGCGAGTACGAGACGCCGCCGCCCGGCTCGGCGGTGTCGCCAAACCAACTCGTCAATCGTGCCGCCTTTCTCGCCAAGATCGATGACGCGGTAAGCACGCAGCGAAAACATCTCGCGACCAGTGAGGAAGCACTGGCCATCGAGCGCACCCGCCTATTGCTTGCCAGCCGCGACAAGCTGGTACTGGAGAAGCTCGCCGCCAGCTATCGGTCGGTGGAGCAAAAGGCTCAGGAGCGCCGCGACCAAAGCACTTTGGACGACCTCGGCGCTCGCACGCACGCCAAGCATCGACAGGAGGACAGACGGTGATTTCGAACAGCCTCGGCACCACGCCCGCGAGCGTTCCTGCTCGTGCCAGCACGAATGCGACGAACGCGAGCGAAGCATCCACGCCGCCGATTGCCGAGGCCCCGGCGACGGACTTCGCCCGCAGTCTCGATGCAGCGGCAGCAAGCCTTGAGACGCCCATCGATCCCGCACCGGCAGCCACTGCCGCCTCCGCGAAGACACCAGCCGTCGATGCCTCCGCTGCTCCCACCGACGGCCTAGGCTGGCCGCCCGCGGGCTTGGCGTCACTGTTCACTGCGGCGGCGGCCTCGGCGAAGCCAGCGGCCGTTCTCACCACGGCAGTACTACCCGGCACCGCTCAGCCCTCGCAGAACGCCACGGCAGCCACGGCGGCGAGCATGCTTGATCCCGGCGC
>BBPD01000892.1_pt1 | contig 21501 bp, 22 predicted proteins | sample 1344911 | NCBI WGS metagenome assembly BBPD01 (sample SAMD00019088, study PRJDB2971) | groundwater metagenome | biome: freshwater biome; feature: mineral spring; material: ground water | place: USA: CA, Sonoma | collected 2011-09 | depth surface m
CAGTCGGTAGGTTTCCACTTCCAGCAGGCGCTGGACGATGCGGCCCGCACGGGTTTCGGTGGTATCGGGCGCAGCCAGCACCAGCATGCGCTCAAAGCCGCTCGGGCGCAAGCGAAAGTCGGTCAGCACCATGGAATGGCGCTGGTTTCCCATCAGCGAAGCCGCCAGCGTGTGCTCACCAAATCGGGGGCGCATCTGCTCCAGCAGGGGCTGCGGCTGCGCCAGATCGGCTTGCAGCAGCGCCAGTTCGATGGCGCAAAAGGTGCGCCCCGGCACCTGTGCCAACCAGCCATGCGGCAACAGACGCTGCAGATTCCACTGCTCGCCCTCGAACCAGCCTGCGGGTTCGGCGTGCATGGGCAGCACCAGCGAGTAGCGCGTGAACTCGCTGTGGCGTTCCCACTTCAGGGTGTAGCCGGGCAGTGCCAGCCGCAGAAAGTTGTCTTGCAGATCGGGCAGCGTGAGCCGCTCTTGCCCCGGCAGCAGGCGCAGCAAGTCGAGTTCGGCCTGCCGGCTCACGCCGTCGTTGAAAACCGCCAAATACAGCACCCCCGTAGGCAGCGCCAGCCGCGCTGGCGGCCGCGCATGCACTTCGTCGTGCAAGACGCGCCGCAGCGCGTCATCCGGTGGTAGGCGCCGCAGCGCGTCATCCGGTGGAAGGCGCTGCAGCGTGTCGTCCGCTGGAAGGCGCCGCAGCGCGTCGCCGGGGGGCAGGGTGGCTGGGCTCAAGCGCCGAGTTTTTCCTTGATGCGCGCCGATTTGCCGCTGCGCTGGCGCAGGTAGTAGAGCTTGGCGCGGCGCACGGCACCGCGGCGCTTGACTTCGATGCGCTCGATGCGTGGGCTGTAGAGCGGGAAAGTGCGCTCCACGCCTTCGCCGTTGGAGATTTTGCGCACGATGAAGCCCGAGTTCAGGCCGCGGTTGCGCCGCGCGATCACCACGCCTTCGTAGGCCTGCACGCGCTTGCGCGTGCCTTCAACCACGTTGACGTGCACGATCACCGTGTCGCCGGGGGCGAAGTCGGGGATTTGCTTGTTGAGGCGAGCAATTTCTTCTTGCTCGAGGATCTGGATCAGGTTCATGGTTTCCTAAAACACCGATCGTGGTCGCGCTGCGCAAGGGGCCCCAAAACCCAGCACACCCAAGGTGCAAGGCTGGCCTGCAATGCGCAGACCAAGGGCGGCCGACCAGAGGATCGAAAGCCCTAGATTATAGCTTGCTTTTAACGCTTAGAGTCAGCGCTTGGTGCCAGCAGCCGCGGCATTGGAGGCCGGGAACAAATCGGGCCGCAAGCGCGCGGTGGCCTCGCGCCGCTGCTGCAAGCGCCAGGCCTCGATGCGCGCATGGTGCCCCGACAGCAGCACCTCGGGCACATCGGCCGCGCCCAAGGGGCCGCACCAGCGCTCGGGCCGGGTGTAATGCGGGCAGTCGAGCAAGCCTTCTATGGCCGGGTTGAAGCTGTCTTGCTGGTGGCTGAGCGCGTCGTTGAGCACACCGGGCAAGAGCCGGGCCACGGCATCGAGCAGCGCCAGCGCCGCCAGCTCGCCGCCCGAGAGCACGAAGTCGCCCAAGCTGATTTGCCCATCGACGCATTGGTCAATGAAGCGCTGGTCTATCCCTTCGTAGCGCCCGCAGACCAAAATCGCCCCACTGGCCTGCGCTTGCTCGGCCACCACGGCATGATTCAGCCGCTGGCCTAGGGGGCTAAACAGCAGCGTGGGCACCTCGGGCAGGCCGAGCTGTGCACGCTCCTGGCCAATCGCTTCCCAGCAGCGCAACAGCGGATCGGCCAGCATCACCATACCGGGCCCGCCACCAAAAGGGCGGTCATCGACGCGCCGGTACGGCCCGTCGGCAAAATCGCGCAAGGGCCATAGGCGAAGCTGCAAAGCGCCCGACTCGTAGGCGCGGCGCGTGATGCCGTGCTGCAAAAAAGGCTCGAACAGCTCGGGAAACAGGGTGATGACATCGAAGCGCATGGCGGCCTCAAGCCTGCGCGTTAATAGTCGCTCTGCCAATCGACCGTGATGCGACCGGCAGCGCGGTCCACTGCATCGACATAGGCCGAAACGAAGGGAATCAGGCGCTCGGCCATTTTGCCCTCATGCAAATACTCCAGGCACAACACGCTGTGCGGCCCAGTGGTGAGCAAGTCGCGCACCACACCCATGGGCTCGCCTTGGCGGTTAAAAACTTCGAGCCCGATCAGATCGACCCAGTAAAACTCGTCGTCGGATGCGGCAGGAGGAAAATCGGAGCGCGCCACAAAAATGCGCGCACCTTTGAGCGCTTCGGCGGCGTTGCGGTCTGGCACTTCGGCCAGTTGCGCCACCAAACCGTCGGCATGGGGCTTTACGCCCTGCACCCGCACCACCACGGTGCCCACAAAGGCGTCGAAGCCCTGCGCGTAGGCGGCATCGGGCGGGGCCAGGTACCAGCGCCAGGCCAGACGCAGCACCTCGGGCTTGGCGCTGTGGCTGTGCAGCCGCAGCCAACCCTTGATGCCCCAGGCTTCTTGCACCCGGCCCAACTCCACCGCATCGGCAGGCAGTTCGGCGGCGGTAAAAGCGGGTGTGGCAGCAGGCATGGGGCCGTCTCTCAAAGCGATCTGGGCGGATCAAGGGCATGGAACCCAGCAGCCGCGCCCAGCCAGAGAGGCTTTGCAAAACCCGCGCCAGGTGCGGCGAGGCTGGGCTAGGCGACTCAGGGCCGGGCACAAAAACCGCTCAGCCCGCAAGGGCCAAGGGTTTAGGCAGCAGCAGCAGCGGCTGGGGCAGACTCGGCGGCTTTTTTGATCAGACGCGCAGCCGTGTCGGAAGGCTGGGCACCCACACCGATCCAGTAGTTGAGCCGATCTTGCACCAGCCGCAGCGGCTCTTCACCGCCCTTGGCCACTGGGTTGTAAAAACCGATGCGCTCGATGAAATTGCCATCGCGGCGGCTGCGCTTATCGGCCACGACGATGTTGTAGAACGGGCGCGACTTGGCGCCGCCACGGGAGAGTCGAATCACGACCATGGGTAATCCTTAGGGAGCTGGGTGGCATCACAACGTCTGAGACACACGACTGACCACCCGGCCAGCGAAACGTTGCGAACCCAGCATTCTACCACGGCCAGCCAAGCTCATCGCCCTCAGCCGACCAACCACGACAGCAGCAGCATCCAGCCACTCAAGGTGAGCAGCGCCAGCATGGTCGAAATGCCCATGGCCGTGGTGGTCAAATCCTGCACCACCTGGTAGCGCTGGGCAAACAAAAACACATTGGCACCTATGGGCAAACCAGCGGCCACCACCAGCACCACCAGCGCCAGCCCGTCTATGCCCAAAGCCCAGGCGCTGGCCCCCACCAGCAGGGGCAGCAGCAGGTTCTTGCTCAACGCCAGCCCCAGCGCGGGGCGCCAGTGGCCGCGCAAGCTCAGGCCCGCCAGGCTCACCCCCACCAGCACCAGCGCCAGCGGGCCAAAGGCGTTGCCCAGCAGTTGCAGCGGCAGATGCACCACCTGCGGCAGCGCCCAGCCGGTCTGGGCAAACAGCAAACCGCAAATGATGGGCAGCGGCACCGGATGGATGAGGGCACTTTTTATGGCCGAGACGGCGATCAGCCCGATGCGCCGCAGCGTCAAGGGGCTGGCACCCGCGGCACGCTCCTGGCGCGCCTGCGCCAGCTCCAGCAAGATGGTCGCGGCCGTGAGCAAGACCAGCGAGTGCACCGAAATCAGTGTCAGCAGCGTGACCAGCCCGGCTTGCCCATAAGCCAGCTTGACCAGTGTGATTCCGATCATCACCAAATTGCTGAAGGTGCCCGCCAAAGCCAGCACCACGCTGCGGCAGCTCAAGCCACGCAGCAGCACGCTGAGCCCGAACAACAGCCCGACGGCCAGAAAATACGCACCCACCGGGCGCAAGTCGAGCTCGTCGATCTGCACCGTGCTCATGGTGTGAAACAGCAGCGCCGGGCCCAGCACCAGAAACACCAGATTCGACAAGTCTTTGACCGCCTCGCCCCGTATCCAGCGCATCTGCCCAGCCAGGTAGCCGACCGCGATCAGCAAAAAAACCGGAGTCAGCGACAAAAAAACGGGGTGTTCGGTCAAGGCCACCGCCGCAGTTTAACCCGCCCGAGCGCGCTGCGGGGCCCAGGCACCGCTTGCACAGCCCGCGCTTTCACCTCAGCCACTGCGCAAATTGCTGGCGCAGGTGCTGCACCTTGGGTGCCGCCACCGCCAGGCAATAACCGTGCTGCGGATGGCGCGCAAAAAAGCGCTGGTGCTCGGCTTCGGCCGGGTAAAAACAGCGCAGGGCCTCAAGCTCGGTCACGATCGCGGCCCCAAAGGCGTTGGCCGCCTGCAATTCGTCGATCAGCGCCTGTGCAAGCTGCGCCTGCTCGGGCCGGGTGCAGTAAATCCCGCTGCGGTACTGGCTGCCCACATCGGCCCCCTGGCGGTTCAGGGTGGTGGGGTCGTGGGTCGCCAAGAAAATTTCCAGCAAGCTGCGCAGCCCGATCTGCCCGGGGTCAAACACCAGGCGCAGCGCCTCGGCGTGGCCACTGCGCCCGCTGCACACCTGCTCGTAGCTGGGGTTGGGCCAGTCGCCATTGGCATAGCCCGATTCCCACTCCAGCACGCCGCGCACGCGCTCGAACACCGCTTCGGTGCACCAAAAACAACCGCCTGCCAAAACGATGGTCTCGCGCCCACTCAGCTCCGAGGCCGCTTGCCCTGCCACTGCCGCCATATCAAACCCCTATAAAAACAAGACGGACGCACCAGCCCGCGCAACCCCACCGGGCCGTGCATCCACCGCACAGGCTTGGCCACTTTGGGAACAGGTTAAAGGCATGGCAGACCCAACACCGAACCGGATACTAGATTTCCACACAAACAGGTCAAGCATCTTCCACTTGCCCCAAGGGCCAAAATAAGATCAAGCTTTATCAAACAGATAAATCAAGGCATCAGGGTAAACACCAATCCAGCCCCAACTGGCCCGCTAATTGCGAGCCCTTACACTGTGGCGAGACAAGCACCACAGGCCAGCCCAGCACCCAGCGCAGGCCTGTTGAACCAAAAACCCGTTGACCAGAAAGGAAGCAGATGAGCCAAGAAATCGAATCGATTCTGCAGCGCTACCGTGCCGATCGAACCCGCTTGATCGACATGCTGTGGGATTTGCAGTGGCAGTGCGGCCACCTACCCGAGCCGGCCTTGAAGGAACTGGCGGCGGGCTTGAACCTGTCGCTGCTCGACGTACGGGAGACCGCATCGTTCTACCACTTTTTTCATCTCGAACCCACCGGCAAACACCGCATCTACCTGTGCGACTCGGTGCTGGCCCGCTTCAACGGCTACCACGCCGTGCGCGAGGCCCTAGAGCGCGAAACCGGCCAGCGCTTTGGCCAGACCGACCCTCAGGCGCTGTTCAGCTTGTTCGAGACGCCCTGCATCGGACTGAGCGACCAAGAGCCCGCGCTGATGATAGACAAGGTCGTGTTCACGCGCTTGACGCCGAGCAAAATTGCCGACATCGTCGAGCAATTGAAGCAGGGGCGCAGCGCCGAGCAGATTGCCAACCCGGCCGGCTTGCCGACCGACCAACTGGCCTACGTGGAGTCACTGGTCGAGTCCAACGTGCGCACCCAGCGCCCGATGTACTTCCGCGGCAAGCTCAACCTGCCCTCGGTGCTGGAGCAGATGCTCTCTGATGAACCCAGTCAAGTCATAGACACCGTGGTGAGCTCCAAGCTGCGCGGGCGCGGCGGTGCGGGTTTTTCTACCGGCCTGAAGTGGCGCCTGTGCCGCGACGCCTGGGGCGATAGCAAGACCATCATCTGCAACGCCGACGAGGGCGAGCCCGGTACCTTCAAAGACCGTGTGCTGCTCACGCGCTCGCCCAAGCAGGTGTTTTTTGGCATGGTGGCCGCCGCCTACGCCATCGGGGCCGCCGACGGCATCGTTTACCTGCGCGCCGAGTACTACTACCTGAAAGACTACCTGGAAGCGCAACTGCAGCAAATGCGCGAGCAGGGCCTGCTGGGGAACGCGATCGGCGGCAAAGCCGGTTTTGATTTCGACATCCGCATCCAAATGGCGGCCGGAGCCTATATTTGCGGCGACGAGTCGGCCCTGATCGAATCCTGCGAAGGCAAGCGCGGCACCCCGCGCCTCAAGCCGCCCTATCCGGTGCAGCAAGGCTACTTGGGTCGGCCGACCAGCGTGAACAACGTTGAAACCTTTGCTGCGGTATCGCACATCTTGTCTGAAGGGGCCGGTTGGTATCGCAGCCTGGGCACCGCCGAATCCACCGGCACCCGCTTGCTCAGCGTGGCGGGCGATTGCAGCAAGCCCGGCATTTACGAAATCGAATGGGGCACCACCGTCAACCAGGTGCTGGCCATGGTGGGCGCGCACGGTGCGCAAGCGGTGCAAGTCAGTGGGCCATCGGGCGAGTGCATTTCGGTGGCCAAAGATGGGGATCGCCAAATCGCCTACGACGACCTGTCGTGCAACGGGGCCTTCACGATTTACAACAAGAGCCGCGATCTGCTGCACATCGTGCGCGAGCACATGCAGTTCTTTGTCAATGAATCCTGCGGCATTTGCGTACCGTGCCGGGCGGGCAACGTCGATTTGCTGCACAAGGTCGATCGCGTCATCGCCGGCCGTGCTTGCCAGCAAGACCTCGACGAAGTGGTGCAGTGGGGTGCCGTGGTGCGCAAGACCAGCCGCTGCGGCTTGGGCTCGACCTCGCCCAAACCCATACTCACCACGCTGGACAAGTTTCCCGAAATCTACCAGGCCAAACTGGTCAAACCCAGCGGCCCCTTGCTGCCTTCGTTTGACCTCGATGCGGCCCTGCAAGGCTACGGCGCGGCTGCAGAGGCACTCAAAGCAAAACTGGAGACCAGCACATGAAAGTCCAAATCACCATCGACGGCCAGCCGGTGCAAACCGAATTGGGCCGCACCCTGGTCGATGTGGCGGCCGAGGTCGGCGTGTATATCCCGACCCTATGCTATGTCGAAGGCAAGCCCTGCTTGGGCACCTGCCGGGTGTGCTCGGTCAAGGTCAATGGGGCCGTCAACGCGGCCTGCACGGTGCGCGTGGCCAACGGCATGGAGGTCGAGGTCGATGACCCAACCTTGGTGGATATGCGCAAAGCCTTGGTCGAATTTCTGTTCGCCGAGGGCAACCACAATTGCCCGAGTTGCGAAAAGAGCGGACGCTGCGAGTTGCAGGCCGTGGGCTACGAGTCCGACATGATGGTTTCGCGCTTCCCCTACCGCTTTCCGGTGCGCGAAAACAGCCCCGGCAGCGAGAAAATCTGGCTTGAGCGCGACCGCTGCATTTTCTGCCAGCGCTGCGTCGAGTACGTGCGCGACCAAGAAACCGGCCAAAAGATTTTCAGCATCAATGGCCGCGGCACCACAGCGCGCATCGAGATGGACGTGGAACTGGCCAACCGCATGAGCGACGAACAGGTGCGAGAAGCCGTCGATCTGTGTCCGGTCGGAACGATTTTGCAAAAGCGCGTGGGCCACGATGTGCCTATCGGGCAGCGCAAATTCGAAGTGCAAACGCTGCGTGCGCGTGATTTGAAAATCGAAGGAGCCTAAGATGAGCAGCGCTGTGAAGCCCGGTGGCATAGTCGGTGAGTTTTCTCACGATTTACCCAAAACCCTGTTCGACCCCCTGCTGGCGGCCAAGCGGGCCGAAAAAATCAAGGTTGCAACCATAGGTCTGTGCGGCTGCTGGGGTTGCACCCTGTCGCTGCTCGACCTCGACGAGCGCCTGTTCCCGCTGCTCGATAAAATCACCATTTTGCGCTCGTCCATCACCGACATCAAGCGCATCACCGAACGCTGCGTGGTCGGCTTCGTCGAAGGCGGTGTGGCCAACGAGGAAAACATCGAAACGCTGGAGCATTTCCGCGAAAACTGCGACATCCTGATTTCGGTCGGAGCCTGCGCGGTTTGGGGCGGCGTGCCAGCCATGCGCAACATGGTGCCCTTGTCCGAGTGCCTGGCGGTGGCCTACCTCGATGCGCCCACATCGGTGCCCGGTTCCAAGCCGGTGATACCGCTGCACCCCGAGCTGCCCCGCATCACCACCAAGGTTTACCCTTGCCACGAAGTGGTCAAAATGGATTACTTCATCCCCGGCTGCCCGCCCGATGGCGACGCCGTTTTCAAAGTGCTCGACGACCTCATCAACGGACGCCCGTTTGATTTGCCGGTCGGCATCAACCGTTACGATTGAAAAGCGCAGGAGCCAACATGAGCAGAAAACTGGTCATCGACCCCGTCACCCGCATCGAAGGACACGGCAAAGTGGTGGTGCATCTGGACGACAACAACCAAGTCGTGGATGCCAAATTGCACGTGGTGGAGTTTCGCGGCTTCGAGCGCTTCATCCAGGGTCACCCCTACTGGGAAGCCCCGATTTTGCTGCAGCGCATTTGCGGCATTTGCTTCGTCAGCCACCACCTGTGCGGGGCCAAGGTGCTCGACGATATGGTGGGCGTTGGGCTGCGCTCGGGCATCAGCCCGACCCCGACGGCAGAGAAAATGCGCCGCCTCGGCCACTACGCGCAAATGTTGCAATCGCACCAGACCGCATTCTTCTACCTGCTGGTGCCAGAGATGCTCTTTGGCATCGAGGGCGCGCCCGAGCAGCGCAACATCCTGGGCCTGATCGAAGCCAACCCAGAGCTGGTCAAGCGCGTGGTGATGCTGCGCAAATGGGGCCAGGAGCTGATCAAGGCGGTGCTGGGCAAACGCATGCACGGCATTCATTCCATTCCTGGCGGTGTGCTGAAAAACCTCAGCGTGCAGGAGCGCGACCGCTTTCTGCATGGCCACGACGGCCTGCTGAACATGGATCAGATCATCGAATATGCGCAAGACGGCCTCAAGCTCTACCACGAGTTCCACGAGAAAAACCGGGCGCGCGTTGACAGCTTCGGCGTTGTGCCAGCGCTCGATATGTGTCTGGTCAATGACGCAGGCAATGTGGATTACTACCACGGCAATTTGCGTGTGATCGACCAAGACAAAAACATCGTCACCGAGTTCGATTACCACGACTACCTGGATCACTTCTCCGAGGCCGTCGAGGAGTGGAGCTACATGAAGTTCCCCTACCTCAAAGCCCTCGGGCGCGAGGCGGGCTCGCTGCGTGTGGGGCCGCTGGCGCGTTTGAACATCACCCAATCGCTCTCGACCCCACTGGCACAGGCCGAACTGGAGCGCTTCCAGGCCTACACCAAGGGCCGCGCCAATTACATGACGCTGCACACCAATTGGGCCCGTGCGATCGAGATTTTGCACGCCGCCGAATTGATTCGCGACTTGCTCAATGACCCGGATCTGCAAAAAGATCAGCTCATCCTCACCCCGCCACCCAATGCCTGGACCGGTGAAGGCGTGGGTGTGGTGGAAGCCCCGCGTGGGGTGCTGCTGCACCATTACCGCGCCAACGAAAGCGGCGAGATCACCGCGGCCAACCTGATCGTTTCCACCACGCAAAACAACCAGGTCATCAACCGCACCGTGCGCAGCGTGGCCGAAGACTACCTGGGTGGGCGCGCCGAAATCACCGAGGGCATGATGAACGCGCTCGAAGTGGGCATACGCGCCTACGACCCTTGCCTGAGTTGCGCCACGCACGCGCTGGGCCAAATGCCCTTGCAGGTCTCGGTCTATGACGCCGCCGGGGAGTTGGTGCATGAACGCCAGCGCTGAGATCGCCTGGCCACGGCTGGCTGATTTCGATCGCCCGGATGCTCTGATTTACGGCATCGGCAACGTGGGCCGCCAAGACGACGGCCTGGGTTGGGCTTTCATCGACTGGATCGAGGAGCAAGGGCTGTGCCCCCAAGCCACCTTGTTGCGCAACTACCAGTTGTTGTTTGAAGACGCGGAGCTGATCAGCCATTGCTCGCGGGTGCTGTTTGTCGATGCCAGCCGGGCGAGTGGGCTGGAGTCGTTTGCGCTCGAGCAGGCGCAAGCGAAAATGGACTACAGCTTTACTTCGCACGCGATTTCCATCCCGTCGATCATGGCAACTTGTGCCTTGTGCTTTCAACGCCAGCCCGAAGTTTGGGTGCTGGCCATCAAGGGCTACGAGTGGGAGCTGCAAACCGGCCTGACTGCCCTGGCACAGCGCAATTTGCAGGCCGCCCAAGAGCATCTGCACCCAGTTTGTGCCACCGAATCCACTTAACTTTCACCATTGGAGCGCATCATGCAAGAACGAGAAGTCGAACGCATCGCCAACCTGATCTACCAGGCCCCCTTGGGCGAGTACATAGGCCGCGACGGAGCCGCCATCATGGCTGCCCATGCTGGGAGCGAGCTGCGGCTGAAAGATCAGGAATTCCTGTTCCACCAAGGCGACCTGACCAACAGCTTTTACATCGTCACCGAAGGCCGCCTGGCTTTGGTGCGCGAAAAAACCGAGACGCGCCGCGAAATCACGGTGCATGTGCTGGAAAAGGGCGATCTGGTCGGGGAGCTGAGCTTTATCGACCAAACCCCGCACGACCTCTCGGTGCGCGCCTTGGGCGATGCCGCGGTGCTGTGCTTCAAGGCTGGCGACATCCAACCCTTGATCACGCAGCACCCACAACTGGTCTATAACTTCATGCGCGCCGTGGTCAAGCGGGTGCATGCGGTGGTGTCCACGCTGGGCGAGCACGAAATGGCCTTGCAGCAGTACATCCAGACCGGCGGACGCGGGCGCGTCTGAGCGCGCCCAGCCCGAGGCGCACGCGCGACCCACTGCGCGGCACCCCAAGCGCACACCCCTGCGGGTGTTGCGATTGGGGTTTTTGCGCGTGCCCGCCCTGGGTCGGCCCCTGTGCACCTCCGGCATGATGCGCCTCGGGCCAAACCTTGGCAAGATTTCTGCTAGGGTATGGCCCTATGCTGTTGTCGCTCGATTTTCTCGCCATCCCGCTGCTGATCGCTGCGGGCTTGGTCTTGGTCAGCCTGCTGGCCGGGCTGTTTTCGGTGCGGCTGGGCTTTTCCTTCCTGCTGGTTTTCCTGGTGGCCGGCATGTTGCTGGGCGAGGACGGCCCCGGTGGCGTGGCCTTCAAAGACTTCGAGCTCGCGTTCTGGGTGGGCAACGTGGCGCTGGCTGTGATTTTGCTCGACGGCGGGCTGCGCACGCACCACAGCACCTTTCGCACCGGCCTCAAGCCCGCGCTGTGGCTCGCCACCCTCGGGGTTTTGATCACGGCCGCCATCACCGGGGTGGCGGCGCATTTTTTGCTGGGGCTGAGCTGGCCCATGGCGCTGCTGCTCGGGGCGGTGGTGGGCTCGACCGATGCCGCTGCCGTGTTTGCGCTGCTCAAGTCCTCTGGCGTCAAGCTGAGCGAGCGGGTGGCGGCCACGCTGGAGATCGAGTCTGGCCTGAACGACCCGATGGCGGTCTATCTCACCCTGGCCCTGATCGGCTGGATCGTGCTGCAAGCGCAAGGCGGTGCCGCACCCGATATGCAGTGGTGGTGGCCGCTGCGCGATCTGGCCTTGCAATTTGGCTGGGGCGCTGCGCTCGGGGTGGGGCTGGGCTGGGGTTTTGCCCTGCTGTTGCGCCGCCTCACGCTGTGGGCGCGCCCCAGCGGCGGGGTGCGTGCGCTGTTGCTCACTTCTGCCGGCCTGAGCGTGTTTGCGCTCACCACCTGGGTCGGCGGCTCGGGCTTTCTGGCCATTTATGTGTTTGGCGTGCTGGTGAGCTACAAGGCCGCGCAGAGCGTGACACCCTCGCTGTCGGCCATGGACGGCTTTGCCTGGTTGTCCCAGGCTTCGATGTTTTTGCTGCTGGGCCTGCTGGTGACCCCCTCAGACGCGCTGGAGGCCCTGCTGCCGGCGCTGGGTGTGGTGGCGGTGCTGATGCTGCTTGCGCGCCCACTCGCGGTCTGGCTGATGCTCAAACCGCTGCGCTTTGACAACCGCGAAATCGCTTTCATTTCCTGGGTGGGGCTGCGCGGGGCGGTGCCGATCGTGCTGGCGATTTTTCCGGTCATGGCCGGAGTCGAGGATTCCGAGATTTTCATCAGTGTGGCGCTGATCGTGGTCATGGCGTCCTTGATTTTGCAGGGCTCGACCATCCCCTGGAGCGCACGCCGCGCCTCCGTGGTGCTGCCCGAAGAGAGCGACAGCGTGCGCGTGCGCGAGGTGTTCGGGGATTTCGAGGTGCCCGGCAGCGCCTCTATGGCCGATTTGTGCGCTTTTTATGGCTGGCCAGCGCTGGAAGATGAGCACCTCAGCGCCGCCGACTGGCTGGCGCAAACCCTAGGTCGGCCCCCGGTGCAAGGCGACCACGCCTCGCTGGGCAACGCCGAATTGAGCGTGCGCTCGATGGAGGAGGGTGAAATCGTGCGCGTTGGCATACGCTTGCTGCACGACCCGGCTGCCGCCGGAGATTCCAGCCCCGACTGAAACCGCCCTTCGGTAGGCCGCGCGGCTACCGGCCACGGGCTGGATTCGGCTGGCTGCGCTGGAATTCAGCGCGGCGCTTGAGGGCCGCTGTAGAGGCGCGGCACATCGATGATGCGCTCCCCCAGCAGGCGCATGGCGGCATCGCGCCCCCAGCGCAGCGGCCCACTGGCGTGAAAAATAAACCCGTTGCGCTGCGAGCGCGCCTGCACCCAGGCGCAACGGCGCCAGCGCGCAGCCGCCCAGCGCTGCAGCAGGGGCGACCAGTCGGCGGGTGGCTGGCTGCCGCCTTGCAGGGCCAGCAAACGCCCCAGCGCCCAGGCGTCTTCGAGTGCCATCGCCGCGCCTTGCGCCAAATAAGGCCGCATCGGGTGCGCGGCATCGCCCAGCAGCGCGATGGTGCCGCGCGCCATATCGGTCGCGCGGGCCACCGGTGCGCGCCCAAACAGCGGCCACAGGCGCCACAGCGGCACCGCCTCCAGCACCCGGTGCAAATCGCGGTGCGGCAGCAGCTTGAGGGCGTGCCACAGGGCATCCGGCTGGGCCGGATGGTCCCAGCCCACCGGCTCAGAGGGCTGCTCGCCTTGCACCACCACCACCAGGTTTAGCCACTCGCCGCTGCGCACCGGGTAATGCACCGCGTGCATGCGCGGCCCCAACCAGGCCGTCACCCCTTTCTGGCGCAAGTCTGGCGGCAGGCGCGCCATGTTGATCAGGGCGCGGTAGGCCAAGTGGCCGCTGTAGCGCGGCGGCTCATCGTCGAGCATATGGGCGCGCACGCGGCTGCGCACGCCGTCGCAGCCCAGCAGCGCATCGGCCTGCCAGGTCTGCGCGCCGCCTGCGCTGCGCAGCTCCACGCCGTCTGGCCGGACTTGCAGCGCCTCGATGCGCTGCATCAGGTGCATACCGGTGCCGCCTTCGGCCTGCACGGCCTGCAGCAGCAAAGCGTGCAAATCGGCGCGGTGCACGCAGGCGTAGGGCGCGCCATAGCGCTGTTGCGCGCGCTCGGCCAGCGGCAAGTGACCCAGAACAGCGCCGCTGGCGGCATCGCGCACCAGCAAATCGGCAGGAAAAGCCGCCACCTCGTTCAAAGCCTGCTCCAACCCCCAGTCGCGCAGCACGCGCACCGCGTTGGGCCCGAGCTGGATGCCTGCGCCCACTTCCGAAAACACCTCGGCCTGCTCCAGCACCTCGATGCCCAAACTCGGCTGCGCCCGACGCAAGGCCAGCGCCGCGCCCAGACCGGCCATGCCCGCACCGGCGATCAGTACCCGCCCAGAACCCATCTCGACTCCAAAAATCGCCATTCCATCAGCGCCATCCGATCAAGGGATGAATCGGCGCACGAATCAGCGCAATACCCAACCCCAATCGCGCAGCAGCAGCATCGCGCCCTCGCCCACCCCAGAGCCGAAGCGGCGCGCCAGTTGCTGCGCCACGTTTTCACGCTGGGTGTAATCGACGATGTGCTCGGCCCCGATCAGCTCACGCGCCACAAAATCGACGCTGCCCAAGCCATCGGCCAGCCCCTTGGCCACCGCCCGCTCGCCGCTCCAGATCAGGCCGCTGAAGGTCTCGGTGGTTTCTTTGAGCCGATCGCCCCGCCCCTTGCGCACCACGCCTATGAACTGCTGGTGGATGTCGTTGAGCAACTGCTGCGTATGCCGCACCTGCGCCTCTTGGGGCGGGCTGAACGGGTCCATGAAGCCCTTGTGCTCGCCCGATGTGAGCAAACGGCGCTCAACGCCGACCTTGTTCATCAGCTCGGTGAAACCAAAACTGTCCATCTTCACCCCGATGCTGCCCACCAGGCTGGCCTTGTCCACATGAATGTAGTCGGTTGCGGCGGCGATGTAGTAGGCCGCCGAGGCACCCACTTCCTCGACCACGGCGTGGATGGGTTTGTCGTGCAGCTCACTCAGGCGGTGGATTTCGTCGGCGATGATGCCCGCTTGCACGGGCGAGCCGCCGGGGGAGTTGATCAGCAACAGCACGCCCTTGGCCGATGGATCCTCGAAAGCCTGGCGCAGCGATTGCACCACCGCCTGGGCGTTGGTCTCGGCGTCGCTGGCGATGACGCCGCGCACCTCGATCAAAGCCGTGTGCGGCACCGTGAGCGTGGCCCGGGCGGCGTCGCGCCACAGCAGGGCGATGAGCACCAAGAGCACGCCCAAGCCAAAAAAGCGAAAGAAAATTTTCCAGCGCCGCGCCGTGCGCTGCTCGCGCAAGGTGGCAAACACCAGCCGCTCCAGGGTCTGGCGCTCCCACTCGGGCGTAAGGCCCGTGTCGGGCTTGGGGTTGGGGGCCGGGTTGCTGTCTTCCATCGTGGTCTCGGATTGGTTCACGCGCTTCATAGCGCACACAAGGCGCTATTGTGACGGCCAAATCGTGACAAGCACATGCATCGGCCTACAGATTCTGCTGCCAGCCACCACAGTGCGCGCAGCCACAGCCAAGACTCGATTGCAGGCCCGACAATAGCGCCCCATGACTGCCCCCATCATTCACCCCCATCCCACCCAGCGCCCCCTGGTGCTCGGGTCCACCTCACCCTACCGCCGCGAGCTGCTGCAGCGGCTGCAACTGCCCTTTACCGTCGCCGCCCCGCTGGTCGATGAAAGCCCGCTGCCCGGCGAAACCCCGCCCGCACTGGCGCTGCGGCTGGCGCTGGCCAAGGCGCACGCCGTGGCGGCGCTGCAGCCAGACGCGCTGGTGCTCGGCTCGGACCAAGTCGCCGACCTGCACGGCCAGCCGCTGGGCAAACCCGGCACGCACGAAAACGCGCGCGCGCAGTTGCGCCAGATGAGCGGCCAGACGGTGCGCTTTTGTGGGGCCGTGGCGCTGGTCTGCGCCGCCAGCGGTTTCGAGCGCAGCGCCATCTCGGAGGTGCGGGTGCAGTACCGCCACTTGAGCGAGGCCGAAATCGAGCGCTACCTCCTGGCCGAGCGGCCCTACGACTGCGCCGGCAGCGCCAAAAGCGAGGGCTTGGGGATTGCGCTGCTGGAGCGCATCGACAGCGACGACCCAACCGCCCTCATCGGCCTGCCCCTGATACGCACCGCGCAACTGCTGCGCGAGGCCGGTCTGGAGCTGCCGTGAGCCCAGCGCCTGCGCGCGGCGCGCTCTACCTCGTGCCCACCCCGCTAGACTTTGGCTGCCCCGTACCGGGCACCGCTGGCACAGCCACCGACCCTGGGCTGGAGGCCGCCCTGCCCTTGCACACGCTGCAAACGGCGGCGCGCCTGACGCACTGGATCAGCGAAAACGCCAAAAGCACGCGCGCCTTCCTCGGGCGCGTGGCAACCGTCTGCCCGCTGGCGCTGCCGCTGCAGGCGCAGCAGATTGGCGAACTGCCGCGCCAGGTGCAAAAAAAAGGCGACCACGACCCAGCCACGGCTTTCGACGCCCGGCCGCTGCTGGCCGCCGCCTTGGCTGGGCACGACATGGGGCTGATCAGCGAAGCCGGCCTGCCCGCCGTGGCCGACCCCGGCGCGTCGGTGGTGCGCGCGGCGCACGCCCTGGGGCTGGCGGTGCGGCCCTTGGTGGGGCCGGTGTCGCTGCTGCTGGCGCTGGCGGGCAGCGGGCTCAACGGGCAAAACTTCGCCTTCGTCGGCTACCTGCCACAAGACGCCGCCGAGCGCAGCCGCCGCATCCGCGAGCTCGAAGCGCTGGCGCTGCACAGCGGGCAGACGCAGATTTGCATCGAAACCCCGTACCGCAACGCCGCACTGCTGCAAAGCCTGCTCGCCAACCTCAAGCCCAGCACCCGGCTCGCCCTCTGCGCCGGCCTGACGCTGGCGCAGCAAGCCATCCACAGCGCCACCGCAGCCGACTGGAAACGCCAGCCGCCGCACCTACCGCTGGAGCTGCCCGCGGTGTTCTTGCTCGGGCGCTGAGGCCCACTCGCCCGCCAAGCTGCGTCCGGGGCTGCCTGGGGCTGTGGGCCGATTTCTGGCCGCGCAGCAAAACGGCATGAGGCCCGCGGCCCCCGGCAGACCCGGACGCAGCCCCACCAAGCTCAATGCCTAAAGTGCCGCACCCCGGTGAACACCATCGCCAGCCCGCGCTCATTGGCGGCGTCGATCACTTCCTGGTCGCGCACCGAACCGCCGGGCTGGATGATGCAGCTCGCGCCCGCGTCGGCCACCACATCGAGCCCGTCGCGGAACGGGAAAAACGCATCGCTCGCAACAGCCGAGCCCTGCAGCGACAAACCCGCGTGCGCCGCCTTGATGCCCGCAATGCGCGCCGAATCGAGTCGGCTCATCTGCCCCGCGCCCACCCCCAGCGTCATGCCATCGTGGCAAAACACGATCGCATTCGACTTCACGTACTTGGCCACCTTCCAAGCAAACAGCAAGTCGTCGAGCTGCGCCGGTGTGGGCGGCAGCGCCGTCACCACTTTCAAGTCGGCGCGTTGCAGCTCGAAATTGTCGGCCGTTTGCAACAGCAGGCCCGAGCCCACGCGCTTGATGTCGATCGCATTGCGGCCGCGCGCCCAATCCGAGGCGCCGGCCTGCGCCAGCATAGGCAGCGCGATCTTGAGCAGCCGCACATTGGCCTTGGATTTGAACACCGCCAGCGCCTCGGGCGTGAAATCGGGCGCGATCAGCACCTCGACAAACTGCTTGACCACCACCTGCGCCGCTGCGCCGTCCAGCGGCCGGTTGAAAGCGATGATGCCGCCAAAGGCGCTGGTCGGGTCGGTTTGAAACGCCTTCTCATAAGCCTGCTGCGCACTCACACCCACCGCCACCCCGCACGGATTGGCGTGCTTGACGATCACGCAGGCCGGCACCTCAAAGCCCTTGACGCACTCCCAGGCCGCGTCGGCGTCGGCGATGTTGTTGTACGACAACTCCTTGCCCTGCAACTGCGTGCCCGTGACCAGCGCACCCGGCGCGGGCTCTAGGTCGCGGTAGTAGGCCGCCTGCTGATGCGGGTTCTCGCCGTAGCGCAAGTCTTGCAGCTTGACGAAACGGCCATTGCTCTGGCCCGGAAACAGCAGCTTGGGCGGCACCGATGCGCCCTCCGGCACGCCCGCAGACAAGTCCAATGCCGACAGATAATCGCTGATGGCACCATCATAATGGCTGATGCGGTTGAAAGCCGTAATCGCCAACTGCAATCGGGTGCGCTCGCTCAAGCCCCCGTCTTGCAGTTCGGCCAGCAGCAGCGGGTACTGGCTGGCGTCGGTGAGCACCGCCACGTCGCGCCAGTTCTTGGCCGCCGAGCGCACCATCGCCGGGCCGCCGATGTCGATGTTTTCGATCGCTTCATCGAGCGTGCAGCCGGGTTGCGCCACCGTGGCCTCGAAGGGGTAGAGGTTGACCACCAAAATGTCGATGGGGGCGATGCCTTGCGTTTGCAGCGCCAGCATGTGCTCGGGCCGCTCGCGCCGCGCCAGCAGGCCGCCATGCACCGCTGGGTGCAGGGTTTTCACGCGGCCGTCGAGCATTTCCGGAAAACCGGTGAGCTCGGCCACCTCGGTCACGGGCAGGCCGTCTTGCGCCAGCAGGCGCGCCGTGCCGCCGGTAGAAATGAGTTGCACACCCAGCGCGTGCAGGCCGCGCGCGAGTTCGAGCAGGCCGGTTTTGTCGGAGACCGAGAGCAGGGCTTTCATGGAAAAACTTTCAATGCCTAAAAAAACAAAATGGGTTGACAAGGCCACGCTTGCGCCAGCCGCCACAGCCACAGGCCCAGCGCCTGGCCGCGCTCAATCGAGCAAGCCGTGCTCCTGCAACTTCTTGCGCAGGGTGTTGCGGTTCAGCCCCAGCCACTGGGCCGCGCGCGACTGGTTGCCACCGGCACGCGCCAGCACCACCTCCAACAAGGGTTTTTCTACCGTGCGCAACAGCATGTCGTGCATATTGGCTGGCTCGCTCTCACCCAGATCGGAAAAGTAGGTTTCGATGTTGGCGCGCACGCTCTCGGGCAAGCTCGGTGTGGTGCTCATGCGGCCAGCCTCCAGTCGGGGGTGCAGGCGCTGTCGAAGCAATCTTGCACGCAGCGCAGTTGTTGTTCGGCCGATTCGGCGCGGTTGATGGCCAGCCGAAATGCCGCCTGTTGCTGCGCCGTGGCGGGCAGCGAGCGGGCATACCAGCCCAGGTGTTTGCGCGCACTGCGCACGCCGCTGTGTTCACCGTGGAGCTGGTAGTGGTCCAGCAAATGGGCGCGCAGCAACTGGGCCAGCTCGGCCGCAGTGGGTGCCGGCAAATGCGCACCGGTCGCCAAAAAATGGGCGATTTCCCTGAACAACCACGGCCGCCCTTGGGCAGCGCGGCCAATCATGAGCGCATCGCAGCCCGTGGCCGCCAGCACCGCGCGCGCCTGTTCTGGGCTGTCGATGTCGCCATTGGCCACCACGGGAATGCGCAATTCGGCCTTGATCGCGGCGGCTGTGTGGTGCTCGGCCAAGCCCTTGTAGCCCTGCTCGCGTGTGCGCCCATGCAGCACGATCATCTGCACCCCGGCGGCCTCGGCGGCGCGCGCCAGTTGCGGCGCGTTTTTGGCCGCTTGGCACCAGCCGGTGCGCATTTTGAGCGTCACCGGCACGCCGTGGGGCAGGCAGGCCGCCACCACCGCCTCCACGATCGCCAAAGCGCGTGCTTCGTCTTGCATCAGGGCCGATCCAGCCCACTGGTTGCAGACCTTCTTGGCTGGGCAACCCATGTTGATGTCGATGATCTGGGCCCCGCGGTCGATGTTGGCGCGCGCGGCGTCGGCCATCTGCGCCGGGTCGGTGCCAGCAATCTGCACCGCGATCGGGCCGGGCTCGCCCACGTGGTCGAGCCGGCGCAGGGTCTTGCGGCTGTCGCGCAACTCGGGCCGGGCGCTGACCATTTCGCTCACGGCATAGCCCGCCCCCAACTGCTTGCACAGGATGCGAAAGGGCCGATCCGTCACCCCCGCCATGGGAGCGACGAACAGACGGTTGGCTAGGGTGTAAGGGCCGATGCGCATTAAAAACCAGAAAAACACCCGGCCACAGGCCCACGCCCTTTTGGGGCTGGCGCGACGCGGAATGCTGAAAAATGAAGCAGCCGATTGTACCCCCACCACCACCGCAGCCCCGCAGCTCGGCCTGCCCGCCCTACTGTCCGCCCTACCCTAGGCCCCTTATACTGGCCGCACGATGGAAGCACTGTTGTGGTCGATTTTGGATGCCTTGCGCCTGCCACAATTTGGGCTGACGACGGTGTTCGTGGTCGCTCTGCTTTCGGCCACCTTGCTGCCCCTGGGTTCGGTGCCGGTGGTGCTGGGCGTCATCAAGCTCAACCCAGAGCTCTACTGGCCCGTGATGTTCGTGGCCACGGCCGGCAACACCTTGGGGGGAATCACCAACTGGTTGATCGGCTATGGGGCCCATTCGGCAGTTGACAAGGTGCGCGGGTCGGCTACCCACGTGCGGGCGCTGGACTGGCTGAAACGCTTTGGTCCCAAAGCCTGCCTGCTGAGCTGGCTGCCCGGCATTGGCGATCCGCTGTGCGCCGTGGCCGGCTGGCTGCGGCTGCCGTTCTGGCAATGTGTGCCCTATATGGCGCTGGGCATGTTTTTGCGCTACATCACCTTCATCTCGGCCCTGCTGTGGCTGCTGCCCAACGAGTGGGCGCAAACCCTAGGCTGAGGCGCGCAGCGCCAAGCGTGGGGGCTAGCCCAATCGCCGCCGGGCCGCCCCAAGGCGATTGGCGCCCCCTCGGGGGGCAGCGCAGGCGCGCAGCGCCAAGCGTGGGGGCTTACCCACTCATAGGCTGAAGCTGGCCACCATGCGCTGGCGCAAATCGGCCCAGGCGGGTTGCATGTCGGGCCAATCGGCGTCACCCGCCAGCGCCTCTTCGAGCCTGCGCGCAACCTGGCTCGAATCGGCGTAGCCCAGGCTGCCCAGCACCCCTTTGAGGCTGTGCACCAGCCGCCGCAGCGCCTCGCGCTCGCGCGCGGCCAGCAGCGCATCGCCAGTCTGCAAGTCGAGCGGGAACTGCTCCAAGCAGGCGGCGCGATAGGCCAAATAAAGCTCGCGGTCGCCTTCGAACAGGGTATCGAGCGCGGCTTGCTCGCACGGCGGCAGCTTCACGTCCACCGCCCTGCCGTGCCCATGCACACCCGCTGCCAGGGTCTGGCGCAAGACATGGGTGCGAACACCCGCACGGCCGCCACCAAAACAGCCTCGGGTACGGAGAAATCAGGCACCTTTGGCCTCGGGTACGTCCTCGGCTGCGGCTTGGCTGCTGCTCCCGTTGCCATTTTGGGCGGCCAGCAATTCGCCCATTGCCGCTTGGATCAGGGGGGGCAAGTCCTGCACCAGGCGCGGCTTGTGCACCACCGCCACATCCTGCAGTGCCATGGCGTAGGGCTCGCGCTGCTGCGCATCGAGCGAGGTGAGCACGATGAGCTTGCAATTGCCAAACAGGGCGTGGTTGCGCAAGCCGTTGATCAGCGTGGCCCCGTCCATGCCAGGCAGCAAAATATCGACGATGATCAGATCGGGCTGCAAGTGCCCAAACAGCACCAGACCGGCAATCGCGTCGGTCGATACGTGCAGCTCGATGCTCGGAAAGCGCTGCTGCACCAGCATAGCAACCAGGTTCTGGCAGTGCGCCGAATCTTCGATCAGCAAAATGCGGGGCACGTGCGGCACGGCGCGGCGCCGCCCGCTCGGGCGCAGGTTCTGCAGCCCAGGCAGGCTGGACACTCCGGTGACGGTGGTGCGGCTGCCCTTGATCCAGCGCTCGAGCGAGTCGCGCGTGATGCGCCGGTGCCCGCCTGGGGTTTTCCAAGCCTGCAGGTCGCCGCGATCGACCATCAACTGGATCGAGCGCACCGCCATGCCCAGCATTTTGGCCACCTCCAGCGTGGTGTAGTAGGCACCGGAGGTTATATCAGCTTGGTTAGAGTGAGGATTGATCGTGTTCATGTTGCTATTTTTGCACAAATACCACATTCCATACAAGGGCGGGTTTTAGTCATTTGCTCAATCAATCGACAGGCACCCCGCCGATCAGGCCAGCGACTTGAAGCGCACCCGCTTGGGCCGTGCGCCCTCCTCGCCCAGGCGGCGCTGCTTG
>BBPD01000601.1_pt6 | contig 21472 bp, 20 predicted proteins | sample 1344911 | NCBI WGS metagenome assembly BBPD01 (sample SAMD00019088, study PRJDB2971) | groundwater metagenome | biome: freshwater biome; feature: mineral spring; material: ground water | place: USA: CA, Sonoma | collected 2011-09 | depth surface m
CCCGCCGCTACGCCGGCACCGGCTGGGTTCGGGTCGTGGCGGCCGACGCCGCCTCCCGGCTCGGGCCGGAGGGGTTGAACGGCTCCAACGACCTCGAATTGCGCGTGTTCGGCAACGCCAGGCGCTCCCAGGCCGTGCTCGTCGCCCGGCTCGACAATCTCGGGAAGGGCGCGTCGGGGGCGGCGGTGCAGAACCTCGGCCTGATGCTGGGGGTGGACGTGAGCGCGGCGCTGCCGCTGGCGGCGGAGTGAGCGGCGCGATGCACGGCCCGCTCTACCCCTTCGAAGGGCAGGTGCCCCGCGTTCACCCGGGCGCCTGGGTCGCGCCCACCGCCGCCGTGATCGGCGACGTCGAGATCGCCGAGGGCGCCAACATCTGGTTCCATTGCGTGCTGCGCGGCGACACGAACTCCATCCGCGTCGGCGCGCGCGCGAACATCCAGGACGGCACGATCGTCCACGTCAACGCCGGCCGGCAATCCACCGCCATCGGCGCCGACGTCACCGTGGGCCACGCGGCGATCATCCACGCCTGCACCCTGATGGACCGCGCCTTCGTCGGCATGGGCGCGACCGTGCTCGACGACGCGGTGGTCGAGGAGGGCGGCGTGCTGGCCGCGGGCAGCGTCCTGCCGCCGGGCAAGCGCATCGGGCCCCTGGAACTCTGGATGGGCAACCCGGCGAAGCTGGTGCGGGTGCTGACGGAGGAGCAGCGCGCCACGTTCGACAAGACCGCGCCGCACTACGTCGAGCTGGCGGGGCGGCACCGGTCATCCCTGCGAGGGTTGCGGGCGGCGGAGTAGCGCGGCCCTTGGCGCCGGGGGGGGCGCCGCCCCTCCCAGACCGTCCCCGCCGGGGACTTTTTGTCCCCGGACGCCCCGGGTGTTTACCGGAAAGAACGGGCCACTTGGGCGCCCCCCATCCTTCGATCATCCTGGGTGCAGGGCCAAAAGCCCAAGCGGAGGGATGATACCAACCGGCTTCGTGATGGCCTCACGGAAGACAAGAGGCCTCCGGCGGCGGGGGCCATTGGCCCCACCCGCCGAAGGCTATCCTGCTTCGCCGAAGGCCATTTCCATCGGTCAAAGGCAAGGCGGGGAGGTGTCAGACGTACACGTTTGACGGGGGAGGCAGCGCCCCCCCCACGCCACCCGCCCTACCTCCGCAGCGCCCGCCACACCTCGCAGAAGCCCGCGGCCTGCTGCCGCAGCCAGCCGCCCGAGACGTAGGCCGGCGGGGCGCCCGGGTCGCCGGTTCGCGGGTAGTTCTTGCGGTTGAAGTCGGCGGTGCCGAAGGCCCAGTCCCACACCGGCAGCAGCACGGCGTAGTTCTTGCCGTCCTGGCCCGCGCTCAGCACGCCGTGGTGCAGCCGGTGGAAGCGCGGCGAGACAATCAGCCGCTCGCCCACGCGCCCGAAGTCGAGCCGGACATTGGCGTGGCTCAGGCTTTCGGCGAGGCGCAGGATCAGCAGGATAAGCGGGAACTGGCCCGGCGGCACGCCGATGAGCACCGCGATGATCCCGAACCAGGCGGCGGCGATGATGTCGTCGAGCATGTGGTTGCGGTCGTCCGTCCAGAACGTCATCTGGGTTTGCGCGTGGTGGATGGAGTGCAGCGCCCACCACCAGCCGAAGCGGTGCTGGAAGCGGTGGCGCCAGTATTCGCCGAAATCGAGCACGACGACGTAGAGCGCGAAGGCCAGGATCGGCCAGTCGCGCAGCCCGGGCAGGAACGTCTCGAGCGTCGGCGGGACGAAGCCGCTGTCGGCGATCGCGGCCTCGATGCGCGTGCCGGCGGCGAAGAACAGCACGAACCCGATCAGCGGCAACAGGCCGAGGCGCGTCAGCAACGTGTACGCCACGTCGGTCCAGACGAGCCGGCCGCTCCCGTGACGCTCCACCGGCCGCCACATTTCGAGCGGTCGGCAGATGGCGACCGCGACGAGCACCTGGACGCAACCGAAGACGAAGAAGTCCATCCACTCGAACGCCTCGTCGGCCCAGTCCATCAGGCCCACGGTGTAGAGGGCCGGCTGCAGCAGCGTCTCGAACAGCCAGCCCGTGGCCCGGTCGTAGAGGTCGGCGATCATGCGGCGTGGATGCCCGACTCGGGCAGCGTCGCAAAGCGGAATCCGCGCTCCAGCAGCCCGGCGAGCAGCGGGTCGAAGACGGCGGCGAAGGGCTCGCGGCGGGACCGCACGCCCCAGTGCATCACCAGCACCTCGCCGTCGCGGGTGCGGGCCAGCGCCCGGCGGAGCAGCGCGTCGTTCGGGTGCCGCGCGCTGTCGAGCTCGTCGCCCAGGAAGCCGTTGGCCGTCCATCCCTGGTGGCGCAGGCCGCAGGCCGCGGCGAGGCGGAGGGTGGCGGGCGTGGTGATGCCGCCCGGCGCGCGCCAAAGCGGCAGGATGCGCGCCTCGGGCGCGAGGCGCCGCAGCGCGTCGGTGGGCCGGGCCAGTTCGGCGCACAGGGCCGGGCCGTCCAGCACCTCCTGCCCCTCGCCGCCGCGGGAGCGGTAGAGCACGCGCCCCGCCGCCTCGGCGCCGGAGAAGTACCAGTGCCGCCAGGTGTGGCTGGCGAAGGCGTGCCCCTCGGCCGCGCGGGCGCGCCAGAACGGCGCCCAGGGCTCTTCGAGCTGGCGGCCGCCAAGGTGCGTCGCCTCGTTGGCCACAAAGAGCGTCGCGCGCACCTCCCGCCTTCGCATGGCATCCGCGATGGCCTCCGCCTCGCGCGACCAGCCCGTGTCGATGGTGAGGTAGAGCGTCCCCGCGCGCCCCGTTTGCGCCAGCGCCGGGGTGGCGAGGGCGTAGAGGAGCAACCCGCGGCGGCTCATCCTGACGGCGGGGGGCTCAGCGCGGCGGCGCGCTCACGCGCGTCACCGGGAGCGGCGCCGGGGGCGCGACGGCGATGGCCGGGCCGGGCCAGGCGCCGCGCACCACCGTCGTGCCGTCCGCCACGCGGTGCGGCAGCGGCCGCGGCCCGCTCGTCGCCGCCGCCGTGGCGAAGGCGAAGCCCGCGCCGAGCGCCGAGGACGGGCGCGGCATGGCGAAGATCCCGTGCGGCGAGCGGCCCACCCGGACCTGCGCCTGCTCGCCCGTGGCCGGGTCGAGCATCAGGGTCCGCCCGACCCAGCGCAGCGTGGCCCACAGGCGGCCCGCCTCGTCGAAGGCCACGCAGTCCGGCCCGCCCGGGATTTCCCACACGCGCGACACCTGCAGCGTCTCGGCGTTCACCTGGGCGATGCGGCTATCCACCCGGCTGGTGGCGTAGAGGAAACGCCCGTCCGGGTGCGGGAAGACGTTGTGCGCCCCGCGGCCGATGCGGAAGGCGTGCGAGACGGCGCGCGTCGCCGGGTCGAGCGCCACGAAATCCTCGCGTCCCATGAGGCCGACCAGAAGCCTGCCGCGGTGCCAGATCACCCCGGCCGGCTCCGGCCCGACCGGCTGCACCCACAGCGTCTGGCGCGCCTGCATGTCCACCGCCGCCACCTCGCCCGTGCCCTGCAGCGTCACGAAGGCGAAGCGGCTGTCCGGGCTGAAGGCGATGTGGCTGGGCTTGTCGGGCTGCCGGAAGCGCTGGAGCAGCGCGAGGCTGTCCGCGTCGTAGATGTCGATCTGGTCGCGCCGCAGGCTGGCGATGACGAGGAACCGTCCGTCGGGGCTGTACTCGAGGTGGTAGGGGTTGCTGATCCGCTCGCGCCGGCGGACGTCGGCGGTCGCCGGATCGAGGAAAATCAGCTCGTTGCCGCCGCTGTCGCCCAGCACGATCTGCCGCCCGTCCGGCGTGACGACGAGGTGGTGAGGCTCGCGCAGCACGGGGATCCGGCGCAGTTCCGCCCGCGCCTCGGCATCGAGGACGGAGATGGAGGCGTCGCCCGAGTTCAGGACGTAGACCAGGCCGCGGTCGGCGGGCTGCGCGCGGGCGTGGGTCGCCGCGCCCAGCAGGGCGGGCAGGGTAAGGAGCGGGAGGTGGCGCCGGCGCGTCATCGTCGTGTTCCCCGGGGGTAGGGCTGCCGCACTATCCCCGGAATGCCGGCGGCATCAAGGCGCGCCGTCACGCTTCCGGCTTGAAGACCAGGGCGGCGCCGTTGATGCAGTAGCGCAGGCCGGTCGGCTCCGGCCCGTCCGGAAAGACGTGGCCGAGATGGCCGCCGCAGGCCGCGCAGTGCACTTCGGTGCGCGTCATGAAGAAGGAGCGGTCCTCGCGCTCGCCCACATTGCCCGCCACGGGCGAGGTGAAGGAGGGCCAGCCCGTGCCGCTCGCGAACTTGGTCCCGCTCTCGAACACCTCGGTGCCGCAGCCCCCGCACAGGAAGCGCCCGTCGCGCTTCTCGCCGTTGAGCGCGGAGGTCCCGGCGCGCTCCGTCCCGTGCTCGCGCAGCACCTTGTAGGCCAGGGGGTCGAGCTCGGCGCGCCACGCGGCCTCGGACTTTTGGACGGGGAAGGGCTCGGCCGGCGGCGGCGACTTGCGGAAAATGCTCATGCGGCCCCTCTCTTCAGCCGGTCGGCGAAGCCCTTGCGGAACTTCGAGACCTTCGGCGCGATCACGGCGCGGCAGTAGCCGCTCCACGGGTTGCGGTTGAAGTAGTCCTGGTGCTCGGCCTCGCCCGGCCAGAATTTCCGCAGGGGCGCAAGCTCGGTCACGAGCGGCGCCCCCCAGATCCCGGCGGCGGCGACCTCGGCCATGACCTCCCGCGCCGCGCTCGCCTGCGCGTCCGACTCGGCGAGGATGATGGAGCGGTACTGCGGGCCGACATCGGCGCCCTGGCGGTCCTTGGTCGTGGGGTCGTGCAGGGTGAAGAACATCCGCAGGAGGTCGGCATAGGCGACGACCGCCGGGTCGAAGCCCACCCGCACCACCTCCGCGTGGCCCGTCCTCTTGGCGCAGACCTGCTCGTAGGTCGGGTTCTCGGCATGGCCGCCCGCGTAGCCGCTGACGACCTCCGAGACGCCCTGCACGTCGCGGTACGCGGCGTCGAGGCACCAGAAGCACCCGCCGCCCAAGGTTGCGTGTTCGAGCATGATGCCCTCCTTCGCCCCGGGACATGGGGCGGTTACGCGCCGAACGGGAGTGCCCCGGCGCGCGGCCCGGGTGTAGAACCGCGCGCATGATGGATCGCGGTTTCGACGCGCTGGTGGTGGGCGGCGGGGTGAACGGCTGCGGCATCGCCCGCGACCTGGCCGGGCGCGGGCTGTCCGTGCTGCTGGCCGAGCGCGGCGACCTCGCCCAGGCCACGTCGTCGTCGTCCTCCAAGCTGATCCACGGCGGGCTCCGCTACCTGGAGATGCTGGAGTTCCGCCTGGTGCGCGAGGCGCTGGCCGAGCGCGAGGTGCTGCTGAGGTCGGCGCCGCACATCATCTGGCCGCTGCGCTTCGTGCTGCCGCACCGGCCGGAGATGCGGCCGCGCTGGATGATCCGCGCGGGGCTGTTCCTCTACGACCACCTCGCCCGCCGCGCGACGCTGCCGGGGGCGGAGTCCTTCGCCACCGCGGGCCACGCGCTGGCAGCCCCGCTCCAGCGCGGGATCGCCCACGCCTACGCCTACTCCGACGCCTGGGTGGAGGATTCGCGCCTCGTCGCGCTGTGCGCGCTGGACGCGGCGCGGCGCGGCGCGGAGATCCGCACGCGCACCGGGTTCGTGGAGGCGGAGCGCGGGGCGGAGGGCTGGACGGCGACGCTGCGCGGCGCCGACGGCGCGGGGCTGCGCGTGCGCGCCAAGGCGCTGGTCAACGCCGCCGGCCCCTGGGTCGAGCGCGCGGTCGGCGGCGCGCCCGCGTCGGGCAAGGTCCGCCTCGTCCGCGGCTCGCACATCGTGTTGCCGCGGCTCTACGCCGGCGACCACGCCTACATCCTGCAGAACGACGACCGCCGCGTCGTCTTCGTCATCCCCTACGAGGGGCGGTACTCGCTGGTCGGCACCACGGACGTGCCGCACGAGGGCGACCCGTCGGAGGCGGTCTGCACGCCCGAGGAGGCGGAGTACCTGTGCCGCGCCGTGTCGCGCCAGTTCGCGCGGCCCGTGTCGCCGGCCGACACCGTGTGGAGCTATTCGGGCGTGCGCCCGCTGTTCGACGACGGCACGGCAAACCCGAGCGCGGTGACGCGCGACTACGTCCTCAAGATCGACGAGGCCGCCGCGCCGCTGCTCACCGTGTACGGCGGCAAGATCACGACCTTCCGCCGCCTGGCCGAGGAGGCCGCCGACAAGCTGGTCCGCGCGCTGGGGCGCGGCGGCAAGGCCTGGACGCGCGGCGCGGCGTTGCCGGGCGGGGATCTGGGCGGCTACCCGCTCGACCTGTTCGAGGCCGAGATGGCCCGCCGCTTCCCCTGGCTGCCGGAGGCCTGGGTGCCGCGCCTGGTCCGCACCCACGGCGGCGAGCTTCCCAAGCTCCTGGCGGGCGCGACGGCGCGGGCCGACCTCGGCGAGCATTTCGGCGCCGGGCTGACCGAGCGGGAGGTCCAGCACTTCGAGCGGGCGGAGTGGGCGCGCACGGCCGAGGACGTGCTGTGGCGCCGCACCCGGCTCGGGCTGCACCTGGACGAGGCGGGAGCGGCGCGGCTGGCGGCGCGGATGGGGGCGCTGCCGGTGGGCGTCGCTTAGGCGGCGAACGCCTGGGTGCGCACCAGCCGCGCGTAGAGGCCGCCCCGCGCCATCAGCTCCGCGTGCGTGCCGCGATCCGTCGCGCGCCCGTCCTCCATCACCACGATCAGGTCCGCGTGCTGCACGGTGGCGAGGCGGTGCGCGATGACCAGCGTCGTGCGCCCCTGCCGCAGCCGGGCGAGGGCGGCCTGCACCGCCGCCTCGTTCTCGGCGTCCAGCGCGCTCGTCGCCTCGTCGAGCAGCAGCACGCGCGGGTTGCGCAGCAGCGCGCGGGCCAGGCTGACGCGCTGGCGCTGCCCGCCGGAGAGCCGCGAGCCGGAGGGGCCGAGCGGCGTGTCGTAGCCCTGCGGGAGGGCGGCGAGGAAGCCGTGCGCCTGGGCCGCGCGCGCGGCCTCCTCGACCGCCGCGCGGGTCGCACCAGGGCGGCCGGCGGCGATGTTGGCGTGGGCGCTGTCGTCGAAGACCAGCGCCTCCTGGCCCACATAGGCGATCGCGTCGCGCAGCGAGGCGATCGAGACGGCGCGGAGGTCCTCGCCCTCCAGCGTCACCCGCCCCTCCGTCGGGTCGTAGAGGCGCGGCAGCAGGGCGATGGCCGTGCTCTTCCCCGCGCCGGAGGGGCCGACCAGCGCCACGGTCTGCCCCGGAAGGGCGGAGAAGCTCAGCCCGGACAGCGCGGCGTCGCCCGCGCCCGCGTAGCGGAAGCCGACGCCCTCGAAGGCCACCCTTCCCTTCCCGGGGGGCAGCGGCGGCGCGGCGGGCGCGTCGGCGACCGCGCGCGGCGCGTCCACCAATGCAAAGACGCGCGCCAGCCCGGCAAGCCCCTCCTGCAGCGCGGCGTTGAGCGAGCCGAGCGAGCGGACGGGCCGGGCCGCTATGAGCACGGCGGCGACGAAGCCGGTGAACTGCCCGATGGTCGCCTCGCCCGAGGCCACGCGCCAGCCCACGAAGCCCAGCACGGCCGCGACCGTCAGCCCGCCCAGCGCCTCCAGGATCGGGTCCACCCGCGCGCGCGTCGCGGCGATGCGGAAGAGGGATTCGCGCAGCGTGGCGAAGCTCGCCGCCGCCCGCCGCTCCTCCTGCGCCTCCAGCCGGTAGGAGCGCACGACCCGCGCCGCGCCGAAGCTCTCCGTCAGCAGCGCGGCGGTCTCCCCGGCGCGGTCCTGCATGCCCGACGACACGCGGCGGATGCGCCGGCCGATGCGGATGATCGGCACCGCCGCGACGGGGTAGAGCAGCGCCGCGAGCAGCGCGAGCTGCCAGTCGAGCCACAGCATGGATGCGACGAGGCCCGCGATGGTCAGCACGTCGCCCGCGCCGTTCATGGAGCGCGCGAGCGCCTCGCGGATCTGCGTCGCGTCCACGGTGAAGCGCGAGGCAAGCCGCGCCGGCGCCTCGGCGCTGACGGCGGCGAAGTCGGCGCGGGTGAGGGCGGCGAAGAGGCTGTTCTGCACGCCCTCGATGGCGCGCAGCACGGCGCCCTGCACGGCGAGCTGCTGGCCGTACATCAGCGCCCCGCGGGCGCAGGTGGCGGCGACGATGACCGGTGGCAGCAGCCAGATCACCTTCGCGTCGTTGCGCGCGAACATGTCGAAGGCCTGCTGGATGATGATCGGGTAGAGGGCCGTGATGCCGACAAGGCCAAGCGTGAAAAGCCCCGCCAGGGCGAGCCGCGCGCGCTGGGCGCACAGGTGGTCGCGCCAGACGCGGCGGACGAGCGGGAGTGTCGCGGCGGTGTCCATCTGGCCGCGGCGGTATCAGCGAATCCCGGGCGGGGCCAGTTCGCGGAGCCTTTCGAGCAGCGCCTCGCGCGGCTCCGCCGCGCCGGCCGCGTACCACGCGGCGCGGAGCTGGCCGAGCGCGGCGCCGAGCCAGGGTCCGGGCGGCAGGCCGAGGGCGAGCGCGTCGCGCCCCTGGAGGGGGAAGGTCGGCACGTCGAGCGCCGCGATCCGCGCGCGCAGCGCGGAGCGGTCCCGCCCGTCGCGCGCCTCGGCGACCAGGGCCGCGTCGGCCGCGCGCGCCGCGCCCCAGTCGGCAACGAGGCCGAGCAGCGCCCCCCCGTCGAGTTCGGGCGCGAGGCGCGCCGGCTCGCCGCGCACCGCCTCCAGCCGCGCGCGCTCGTCGCCGGACAGCCGCAGCCGCGCGGCCGGAACCTCGGCCCGCGCGTCGAGCAGCGCGGCGAAGCGCACCAGCGGGTCCCCGCACCCGGCCGCGACGGCGCGGGCCAGGTCGGGCAGCGAAAAGCCCTCCGGCAGCAGCGCGCCGAGCACGCCCGTCCCGGCCATGAGCGCAACCGACCCGCACGGCTCCGGCGCCTCCAGCACGCGCTTGATCTCCGCCCACACCCGCTCGGCCGACAGCCGCGCGAGGCCCGGCACGGCCGCGCGGATGGCCGCCACCGCCGCCGCGTCCGGCTCGCCCGCGCCGTAGCGGGCCTGGAAGCGGAAGAACCGCAGGGCGCGCAGGTAATCCTCTCGCAGCCGCGTCGCCGCGTCGCCGACGAAACGCACGCGGCCCGCGCGCAGATCCGCCGCGCCGCCGAAGAAGTCGTGCAGCGCGCCGCCGGGATCGAGCGACATGGCGTTGATGGTGAAGTCGCGCCGCGCCGCGTCCTCGCGCCAATCCGTCGTCCACTCCACCTCGGCGTGGCGGCCGTCCGTCGCCACGTCGCGGCGCAGCGCCGTCACCTCGACCGGCGCGTGGCCGAGCACGGCCGTCACGGTGCCGTGCGCGATGCCGGTCTCGAACACCTTGAGGCCGGCGCGGCGCAGGCGGTCGGCGATCTCGCCGGGGGGGAACGGCGCGGCGACGTCCACGTCGCGGATCGGGCGGCCGGCCAGGTGGTCGCGCACCGCGCCGCCCACGGCCCGCGCGCCGGGCAGGGCCGCCAGCACCGCCGCCGGCGCCGCCTCGCGCAGAAAGGCGGGCGGGCTGCTCACCGCGCCGGTGAGCGGGTGGCGCCGTGGCCCTCCGTCACCGCGCCGCCCTGCAGCACGGCCGGCGCGTAGCGCTCGCCCGGCTCGATGGCGCGGGACATGCCGAACCACAGCGCCAGCCCGATGCCGCCGAAGACGAGCGCCGCCAGCCCCAGCAGCAGCCCGCGCGACGGCGTGATCGCGGGGCGGCCCGAGAGCTCCCACCAGATGAGGTAGGCGACGATCGGCAGGAGGAAGAGGAGAACGGCCATGGCCCGCCCAATCAGTGCCCGCGCAGCCCGCGCGCAAGGGTGACGAGAATGGCCGCCGTCGCGCCCCAGATGCGCTCGCTCGCGTGCGGCCACACCCAATAGCGGCGCAGCTGCCCCTTCCACATCCGCTCCTCCTGGAGCGGCGCAAGCGGGTCGAGCAGGACGGCGAGCGGCAGCTCGAAGACGCGGGCGACCTCGCTGGGGTCGGGCGTCAGCGAGAATCCGGGGGCGAGCAGCCCGACCACCGGCGTGATCTCGAACCCGGTGCCGGTCGCCTGCGCGGGCATCCGGCCCTGGAGGCGGGGCAGGCGCGGGTCGAGGCCGATCTCCTCCGCCGTCTCGCGCAGCGCCGCCGCCTCGGGCGTCTCGCCGGCCTCGATGCGGCCGCCGGGGAAGCTGACCTGGCCCGGATGCGCGGACAGGTGCTCCGCGCGGCGGGTGAGCAGGATCGTAGGCTGGCCCGGGTGCAGCACGATGGGCACGAGCACGGCGGCGGCGCGGAACGGCGGCGCAGGCGCCACGTCGAGCGGTTCGGCGACGAACCGCGCCGGGTCGGCGAGGCGCGCGAGGAGGTCGGCGTGGGTCATTGGGGCCGGGCCCTCCATGCACCCTGGAGCGGCGCGGCTCAACCGTTGAACCATCGGCCCCGTGGCGGTCAACTTGGCGATCAACGTGGCGGTCAACCGCCGCGGGCGCGGCGCAGCGGCCGAAGGTCGGTGAAGATGTTGCGCCAGCGGAACTCGGCGGGCGAGGCGAAGACGAGATACTCGCGCATCCCGGGGCCGTCTGGCGCTGCGGTGGTGAACCACGGCTCGTCCAGCCTGCGCGTTGGCCCGGATGCCCAGGGCGGCACGGCGGGCAGGGCGTGCTGCTTGGCGAGATACTCGGCCACCGCGCCGGCCAAGGCGTCGAGCCGCGCGTCGCCGGTCGGCGGCGGCTCGTCGGCGAGCATGGCGGGGCGCGCGGATGCCGACGCGATGTAGAAGGCGTCGTAGAATTCGTCCAGCGCGTGTTCGGCCCGCTCGCCGGCGCCGGCGCTGCGCCGGATCGCCTCAGAGAGGGTAGCGGGGCGGCTCATCGGGCGTGCCGTCGGGCCAGATGTGGCGGAGAAAGAAGCGCTGCCGGTCGGCGTCGGCCGCCGAGCGCGGGAAGAAGCGCGCGAGGCAGGCGACCGCTTCCTCGACGGTGCCAACCCCGACCACCCGGAGGAGATTTTGAATGTCCGCCACTTCCTTGGCGCCTTTGCGGGGATCGTTGACGCGCATGGCCTTGAGCTTCAGGGCCAACAGGTACTCGGCGGTCGGCACGCAGACGCGCAGGCCCGGCTCACCGCCGCGCGGGAAGGTGCCGAACTCGTGGTGGTCGGCGCGGCGCGACGCCAGCGGGCTGAGGTGGAACGCCACGGCGTCGTTCAGCCAGTTGGGCGACCACCCTTGCTCGCTCGCGATGGCTTCCAATTCGGCGTCCAGCCATTCGGGGCGCGGCGGGTCAAGCGGTGCCACGTCCACGTCCTCGCTCGCGAACCGGAAATTGCTCGCCAGCATCAGGGCCGAACCGCCATACACGCAGAGATCCAGCATCACGCCGTGCGCCGCCGCGGCGCGCCCGATCCGGTCGAACGCGGCGAGCAACGCCTCGCGCCCGAACGCGCGGGCACCGGCGGCGGCGGCGGCGGCCACTACTCCGCCGCCTGCTCCAGCGCGCACGCCTCGTCGATGGGGAAGAACGCGCCCTGGCTCCACACGCCGAGCATCCGGCGGCTGCCCACCACCTCCTCCGCGCCGAGTGCGACAAGCTCGTAGAACACGGCGCGGCTGATCTTCGCCTCAAGGCCGGGTCGCACCAGCACGTAGGGCCGCGGCTCGCGCGTCACCGGGTCGAGATGGACCGTGATGGGGTGCTCGGCCGAGGCGGTGACGACCTCGTCGCAATTCGTGCGGAAGGAGAGGCACTGGCCATGCGCGCAATCCTTCCACCACATCTCGATGGCGACGAAGGGCGCGTCCTCCACCTCGACGCGGCAGCGCTCCACCGGGGTTTCGAGCAGGTAGGTGCCGTCCGCCCCGCGCCGCAGGACGCTCGCGAACAGGCAGACGAGCTCCTTGCGGCCGATCGGGCTGCCTTTGTAGTGCCAAGTGCCGTCGCGGGCGATGCGCATGCCGATGTCGCCGCAATCGTGCTTCGGCCGCGCCGAGGGGGCGCGCGCCCAATCGGGGGCGGTGATGCCATTCGGCGCTTTGATCCGGCGTTCTGGCGGCATAGGCTTTCTCACTCACCGCGTTTGTGGCGGGGCGGCGCGTCCGACAACCGAACGTTTCGCCCCCGACGCGCAGGCATATGGGAAGAGCGAAGGCATGGGTGAAGTGGTGACGTTGGACCCCGAGGCCCTGCTCGCCGAGGTGGAGCGCCTGGGCAACACCCTGGGCCGCGTGCGCGAGGGGGTGGGGCGCGTGATCTTCGGGCAGGAGGCGGTGGTGGAGCAGTCCCTCATCACCCTGCTGTCCGGTGGCCACCTGCTGCTCGTGGGCGTCCCCGGCCTGGGCAAGACCAAGCTCGTCGAGACGCTCGGCACGGTGCTCGGCCTCGACGAGCGGCGCGTGCAGTTCACCCCTGACCTGATGCCCGCCGACATCCTCGGCTCCGAGGTGCTGGAGGAGGACGCGCACGGCAAGCGCGCGTTTCGCTTCCTCAAGGGCCCGGTGTTCTGCCAATTGCTGATGGCCGACGAGATCAACCGCGCCAGCCCGCGCACGCAATCCGCGCTGTTGCAGGCGATGCAGGAGCACAAGGTGGCGGTGGGCGGCGAGGTGCTGCCGCTGCCCGAGCCGTTCCACGTTCTCGCCACGCAGAACCCGATCGAGCAGGAGGGCACCTACCCGCTTCCCGAGGCGCAGCTTGACCGCTTCCTGCTCGAGGCCGAGGTCACCTACCCCGACCTCGCGGCCGAGCGCGCGATGCTGCTCGCCACCACGGGCGCCAACGAGGCGCGGCCGGCGCAGGCGATGAGCGCCGCCGAGCTGATTGCGGCGCAGACCCTGCTTCGGCGCATGCCGGTGGGCGAGCAGGTGGTGGACGCGATCCTGCGCCTCGTCCGCGGCGCGCGGCCACAGGAATCGCCCATCGAGGCGGTGCGGAAGAACCTCGCCTGGGGCCCGGGGCCGCGGGCGGCGCAGGCGCTGATGCTGGCCACGCGCGCGCGGGCCGTGCTGGACGGGCGGCTCGCCCCCTCGCTCGACGACGTGCTGGCGCTCGCCGAGCCGGTGCTGCGGCACCGCATGGCGCTCTCCTTCGCCGCGCGGGCGGACGGGGTGAGGCTGCCCGAGATCATCGGCGCGCTGAAGGCCCAACTTGTCTGAGGTGTCCGCGCCGCGGGCCGAGGCGGGTCGTCGCATCACGGCTCCGCAAGCGGAGGCCTTGGGGGCGGCGCTGCCGCCCCTGGTGGTGGAGGCCGAGCGCGTCGCCGCGACGGTGATGCAGGGCGTCCATGGCCGCCGCCGGTCCGGCACGGGCGAGGCATTCTGGCAGTTCCGCGCCTACGTCCCCGGCGACGCGGCCTCCCGCGTGGATTGGCGGCAAAGCGCGAAGGCCGACCGGCTTTTCGTGCGCGAGACGGAGTGGGAAGCGGCGCAGACCGCGGTGCTGTGGCGCGACCCCTCGCCTTCCATGCGCTGGCACAGCCATCTCGCGCGCGAGGAGAAGGGGAGGCGGGCGGATTTGCTGCTGCTCGCGCTGGCCGCGCTGCTGCTGCGCGGTGGCGAGCGGGTGCGGCTGCTGCCGGGAACAAGACGGGCCTTCGCCGGGCGCGCGGCCCTGCCGGCGCTCGCCGACGCGCTGCACCGCCAGCCGCAGCAGGCGCTCACCGCGGATTTGCTGGCGGAGGAGAGCGTGCCGCGCCACGCGCGCCTCGTGCTGTTCGGCGACTTCCTGCAGCCGCTCGCGACGGTCCGTGCCGCGCTCGCCTCCTTCGCGGCGCGGCCGGTGCGGGGGCAGCTGCTCCAGATCACCGACCCGGCGGAGGAAACCCTGCCCTATGACGGGCGAATCCGCTTCGAGGGGCTGGAGGGCGAGGCGCCGGCGCTGATCCCGCGCGTGCAGGACGTGCGCGCCTTGTACGCCGAGCGCCTCGCCGCGCACCGCGAGGGGCTGCGGTCGCTCGCGCGGGCGGCGGATTGGGGATTTTCCGTGCACCGGACGGACCGGCCGCCCGAGACCGCGCTGCTTGCGTTGTGGATGGCGCTGGCGCCCGCGTGACCGGCGGGCGCATAAACGCGGCCGAGCACAACCGCAGATGATCACCTTCGCCGCGCCCTGGCTTCTCCTCGCCCTCGCCGCGCTGCCCGCGCTGTGGTGGATCCTCCGCGTCACGCCGCCCACGCCGCGGCGGCAGAGCTTCCCGCCCGCCGCGCTGCTCGCCGGCCTGCCGCCCACGGAGGAAAGCCCGGCGCGGACGCCGTGGTGGGTCCTGCTGCTGCGGATCGCCGCGGCGGCGCTGCTGATCCTGGGCCTCGCGCGGCCCGTGCTCGGCCCCGGCGCCGACACCGCGCGCGAGGGCACGCTGCTGCTTGTGCTCGACGATGGCTGGGCCGCCGCACCCGACTGGCCGCTGAGGCTGGCCATCGCCCGGGCCGAGCTGGAGCGGGCCGGGCGCGAGAACCGAAGCGCGGCGCTGCTGACGACGGCGCCGGGCGAGGGCGCGGCCGCGCCGCGCGTGATCGGGCCGATGCCGGCCGACGAACTTGGTCCGCGACTTGCCGCGCTGCGCCCCCGCCCCTGGGCGCCGGACCGCGCCGCCGCGCTGCTCGCGATCGAGACGTGGTCGCGCGCCGAGCCGGGCCGCACCTTCGCGCTCTTCCTCTCCGACGGGCTGTCGCACGGCGCGCCGGAGGCGGCGGAGGCGCTGATGGCGCGCCTCGCCGCCGGCGGCGCCCTCACCCTGGCGCGCGCGTCCGAAAGGCCGGTTCGGCTGCTGCCGCCGCCGCGCGCCGAGGGCGACCGGCTCGCCGTCACCCTGCGCCAGTCGCCCGTGGGGGTGGCCACCGAGGCGGCCGTGGTCGCCCGCGCCGGCGACGGCCGCGCCCTGGCCCGCGCCGCGCTGGGCTTCGCGCCGGGGGCGACCGAGGCGACCGCCCACCTCGACCTGCCGGCCGAGATCCGCAACCGCGTCTTCCGCCTCGACGTGGCGGAGGAGAGCGGCGCGGGCGCGTCGGTGCTGCTCGACGAGCGGTTCCGCCGCCGCCCCGTGGGCCTGCTGCCGGGCGCCGAGGCGGGAGCGGACGCGCCGCTGATCGGCGACCTGTTCTACCTGGACCGCGCGCTGTCGCCCTTCGCCGAACTCCGCCGCGGCGAGGTGGAGCGGCTGCTCCAGCGACCGCTCTCCGTCCTCGTGCTGGCCGACCGGCCGGTCGCCGAGGGGCCGGAGCTGCTCGCGCTGACGCGGTTCGTGGAGGGCGGCGGCACGCTCATCCGCTTCGCCGGGCCGCGGCTGGCCGAGCGGCCGGACACGCTGCTGCCCGTGCGGCTGCGCGCCGAGCGGCAGCTGGGCGGCGCGCTCTCCTGGGAGCAGCCGCAGCGACTCGCTGCCTTTCCGCAAGGCTCGCCCTTCGCCGGCCTCGCCGTTCCGCCGGAGGTCAGCGTGGAGCGCCAGGTGCTCGCCGAGCCCTCGCCGCGCCTCGCGGAGCGCGTCTGGGCGCGGCTCGCGGACGGCACGCCGCTCGTCACCTTCGAGAACCGCGGCCAGGGGCGGGTCGTGCTGTTCCACATCACCGCGACGGCGGAGTGGAGCGACCTGCCGCTCTCCGGCCTGTTCGTGCAGATGCTGCGCCGCCTCGTCGCGCTCTCCGGCGGGGTGGCCGGCGGCGAGGGCGAGGCGCCGCTCGCCCCCATCGAGAGCCTGGACGGCTTCGGCCGCCTCGGCGCGCCGCCGCCCGGCGCGCAGCCCCTGCCGCCGCTCGCCGAGGGCGCGCTCGACCCCCTGCCCTCGGCGCGGCACCCGCCGGGCTGGTACGGCGCGCCCGGCGCGGAGGGGTTTCGCCGCGCGCTCAACCTCGGCGCCCGCACGGCCGCGCCCGCGCCGCACGGCAACCCGCCAGCGGGGAGCGGCACCATGGACATCGCGCAGATCCCGCCCACGCGCGACCTGGGGCCGTGGCTGCTCGCGGCGGCGCTGGCGCTGCTCGCGCTCGACCTGCTGGTCTCGCTGCGGCTGCGCGGGCTGCTCGGCGTCCGCCGGCCGCGGCTGGCGGGGCTGGCGCTGCTCGCCGCGCTGGCCGCTTCGCCCGCCCTGGCGCAGGAGCCGACCGGGGCGGCGAACGCGCTGGTCACGCGACTGGGCTTCGTCGCGACCGGCGACCAGGATCTCGACCGGCTGCAACGCCAGGGGCTCGCCGGGCTGTCGGATTTCGTGAACCGCCGCACGGCCGCGACGCTCGCCGACCCGGTCGCCGTCGTGCCGGGGCGCGACGACCTCTCGCTCATCCCGCTGCTCTACTTCGTGGTGCGGCCCGAGCAGACGGCGCTGGAGCCGGCCGCGGTGGCCGCGCTCAACACCTTCATGCGCCAGGGCGGCATCGTGCTGTTCGACACGCGCGACGAGGGCTCGGGCGAGGGCTTCGCGCCCGGCGCGCGGGCCGCGCTGCGGCGCGTCACCCAGGGCCTCGCGATCCCGCCGCTGATGCCGGTGCCGGAGGAGCACGTGCTGCGCCGCGCGTTCTACCTGCTGAACGAGCTGCCCGGGCGGTTCGCCGGCGGGCAGGTGTGGGTGAGCCGGGTCGAGGACCGGGCCAACGACAGCGTCTCGCCGGTCGTCATCGGCGGGCACGACTGGGTGGGCGCCTGGGCCGTGGACGAGCGGGGGCAGAACCTTCACGCCGCGGTGCCCGGCGGCACGCGGCAGCGCATCCTTGCCTACCGATTCGGCACCAACCTCGTCATGTACGCGCTGACCGGCAACTACAAGGGCGACCAGGTGCACGTCCCGGCGATCCTCGAAAGGCTTGGCAATTGAGCGCCGCCGGGCTCGGCTTCCGCCGCGCGGCCGACGCGCCGGCGCGCGTGACCCACATGGGCCTGTTCTTCGACCTGATCTTCGTCTTCGCCATCACGCAGATCAGCCACGGGCTGCTGCACCACCTGACGCCGCGCGGCGCGCTCGAGACGGTGGTCCTCTTCATGGCGGTGTGGTGGGTGTGGGTGTACACCGCCTCGGCCACGAACCGGCTGGACCCCGAGCGGGCGCCGGTGCGCGCGATGCTCTTCGGCATGATGGCGCTGGGCCTGCTCCTGGCGGTGGCGCTGCCGAAGGCCTTCGGCGAATTCGGCCTCGTCCTCGCGCTGGCGCACGTGGCGATGCAGATCGGCCGCACCGCCTTCACCTGGTACGCGCTCGGCCCGGCGCGGCCGGAGGCGCGGCGCAACTTCCTGCCGATCCTCGTCTGGCTGGCCGCCGCCGCGCCGTTCTGGATCGCGGGCGGCCTCGCCGAGGGCTCGGCGCGGCTGGCGCTGTGGGGGGCCGCGCTCGCCATCGCGTGGATGTCGCCCGCCCTGGCCTTTCGCGTGCCCGGACCCGGTCGCTCGCGGGTCGCCGACCGGGACGTGGAGGGCGCGCACATGGCCGAGCGCTGCGGCCTGTTCGTGATCATCGCGCTCGGCGAGAGCATCCTCGTCACAGGCGCCACCTTTCCGCAGCAGGCATGGACCGCGGAGGCGGTGCTCGCCTTCGCCGCCGCCTTCGCCGCCGCCTTCGCCGGCACGCTCGCGATGTGGTGGCTGGTGTTCGACCGTGGGGCGGGCGAGGGCGCGCGGCGCATCGAGCACGCGGCCGAGCCGGGCGCGCTGGCGCGGAGCCGCTACACCTACCTGCACGTCGCGATCATCGGCGGGATCGTCCTGGCCGCCGCGGGCGACGAGAAGCGGCTTGCACACCCGGACAACGCGGCCGACCTCTCTGCGGTGCTCCTCGTGTGCGGCGGCCCCGCGCTGTTCCTCCTTGGGATCGGGTTCTTCAAGCGGCTGGTGCTGGGCTGGTTCGCCCTCTCGCACCGCGTGGCGCTGGCCGCACTCGCCTTGGCCGCGCTGGCCTCTCCGCTGATGCCGGCCTGGGGGTTGGGCGTGCTCACCACATCCGCCATGGTGCCGGGCGCCGCCTGGGAGACGCTGTCGCTCGGCGGCCGGCCGGCCACGGAAAGCTGAGACGATGGACCGCACCGCCTTCTCGCTCGACCTCGCGCCCATCCTGCCGTTGTGGCTGATCGCCGCACTTGCGGCCCTGGCGATCCTTGCGCTGCTGCCGGCGGCGCTGCGCGGCGCGCGGGGCACGTGGTGGCGCGCCGCGGCCTTCGCGCTCCTCCTCGGCGCCCTCTCCAACCCGCGCGTGGTGGAGGAGACGCGCGAGACGCGGCCCGACATCGCGCTCGTCGTCGTGGACCGCAGCGACTCGACGCGCCTCGCGCCCAACCGCGCCGCGGTGATCGAGGCGGCGCGGCGGCAGCTGGAGGCGCGCGGCAACCGCCTGCGCGACCTCGAGTGGCGCTTCGCCGAGATCGACGAGGGGGGCAACCAGGGCACGCGCGCCTTCGCCGCCATCGAGCGCGCGCTGGCCGACATCCCCGCCCAGCGGCTGGCGGGCGTGGTGCTGCTCTCGGACGGGCAGGTGCACGACGCGCCGCCGGCCCTGGCTTTCGACGCGCCGCTCCACCTGCTGCTGCCCGGCCGCCCAGGCGAGGTGGACCGGCGCATCCGCGTGCTCGAGGCGCCGGGCTTCGGCATCGTCGGCCGCGAGGTCGAGCTGCGCGTCGTCATCGAGGATCTCGGCGCCGTGCGCGGCGATTCGGTCGCGCGGCTCACGCTGCGCCGCGACGGCGGGGCACGGCGCACCGAAATGGTGCCGGTGGGGCGCGAGCACCGCATCTCCGTGCCCGTCGAGCGCGCCGGGCCGACCGTGCTCGACCTCGTCGCGGAGACCCGGCCCGGCGAGGTGAGCGAGGTCAACAACCGCGCCGTCGTCACGATCAACGGCGTGCGCGACCGCTTGCGCGTGCTGCTCGTCTCCGGCGAACCGCATGCGGGCCAGCGCACCTGGCGCCGGCTGCTCAAGAGCGACCCGGGCGTGGACCTCGTCCACTTCACCATCCTCCGCCCGCCCGAAAAGGACGACCTGACGCCGCTGAACGAGCTGGCGCTCATCGCCTTCCCGGTGCGTGAGCTGTTCCAGGTCAAGCTGCGCGAGTTCGACCTGATCGTGTTCGACCGCTTCGCCAACCGCGGCATCCTGCCGCCCACCTACCTGCGCAACATCGCCGACCACGTGCGCGGCGGCGGCGCGCTGCTGCTCTCCGTCGGGCCGGAATACACGGGCGCGGTGAGCCTGTTCGGCACGCCGCTCGGCGCCGTGCTGCCCGCGCGGCCGCTGCCGCCGCAGCAGGCGATCCTCGAACAGGCCTTCCGCCCCTCCGTCACCGGCATCGGCCAGCGCCACCCCGTCACCGAGGGGCTGCCGGGTGCGAACGCGGGGGCGCGCGAGCCGAGTTGGGGCCGATGGTACAGGACGATTCGGACCGAGGGGCGCGCCGGAGCGACGGTGATGGAGGGCACCGGCGGCGCGCCGCTGCTCGTGCTCGACCGCGTGGGCCAGGGGCGCGTCGCGCTCATGCTCTCCGACCACATCTGGCTGTGGTCGCGCGGCCACGACGGCGGCGGGCCGCAGCAGGAACTGCTCCGCCGCACCGCACACTGGCTGATGCGCGAGCCGGAGCTGGAGGAGGAGGACCTGGTCGCCCGGGTGGAGCAGGGCCGGTTGCAGGTGACGCGCCGCAGCCTCGACGCCGGCGCGCCGCCCGAGCTTTCCGTCACCGCGCCGGACGGGAGCGTGTCGCGCCACCCCCTCTCGGGCGGGCAGAACGGCCGGGCGACGCTCGACGTCCCGGCGGGCGAGGCCGGGCTGTGGCAGGTGGCCGACGGGCGGCGGGTCGCGTTCGCCGCCGCGACGCCACCAAATCCGCCCGAGGTGGCGGATTTGCGCGCCGACGCGGGCGCGCTGCAGGCGCTCGTCGCCGGCAGCGGCGGCGGCGTGCGCTGGCTCGGCGACCAACCGACGGCCCTTACCCTGCCCGACCTGCGCCACGTCACCGCCGGGCGGGAGACGGCAGGCGCGGGCTGGATCGGGCTGCGCCGGCGCGAGGACCATACGGTGACCGGCATTGCCGCCGTGCCGCTTCTGCCGCCCTGGCTCGCCCTGCCCCTGCTACTGGGCGTGGCGGTGGGCGCGTGGCGGCGGGAGGCCCGCTGAACAGGCTCAGCGACCTGCGCACGGGGCGGTTGCTGCTGCGCCGCCCGCGCCTGGGCAACGCAGCCGCGCTGTTCGCCTTCGTCGGGAATGCGGAGGCGATGCGCCTGACCAACGCCGATGCCTCCTTGCGCCACACGCGCCGCCGAATCGCGCTGCGCGGGCGCGCGCGCGGCCGAGACGGCTTCGCGCCGTGGACACCGGTGACCTGGGAAACGGGCCGGATCATCGGTTGGGGCGGAATCCACGCTGACCCTTTTGACCCCGGCTCGGGGCCGGAAGTCGCCTACCTCTTTCACCCCGACGCCTGGGGCCAGGGCTTCGCCTCCGAACTGGTCGCTGCCTGCACCGCGCTGGCCGACGGCCCGCTCGCGCTGCCGCAGTTGCGCGGCTTCGCGCACCCCGGCGACGCGGCGTCGCGCCGGGTGATGGAAAAGGCCGGGTTTGTGGAGGAGCGCTTCGTGCCGAAGATCAACCGCTGGGTCTTCCGACGCCCGCGGTGGGGCGGCGGTCCCGCGCGGTAGGCTGCCGCTCTCAGGCCGGGATCGTCGCGAGCGCCACCGCCATCCGGCAGCCCATGACGAACTCCGCCACGTCCACATACTCCTGGACGGTGTGGATCTCCGCCTGCCCGGCGCCGAAGGTCACCGTCGGCACGCCGTGGCCGACCAGCCAGTTGGCGTCGAGGCCGCCCTTCGACAGCACGATCTCGGGCACGAGGCCGAGCGACTTCGCCGCCCGCGTTGCGTGCGCGACGGCCGGCGTGTTCGCGCCCATCTTGAACGGCGGGTAGGAGGTCACGGCCTCGAAGGTCAGCTGCGCGGTGTCGCCGCCCACATCCCTCACCTCGCCCGCCGCCTGATGGAAGGCGGCGCGGCAGCCATCGGCGATGGTGGCCGCGAAGGCGGCGTCGAGGCTGCGTGCCTCGCCCACCACGCGCACGTAGTCCGTCACCACGTTGGTCGCGTCGCCGGCCGCCTTGCCGCCCTTGCCCGCGAAAATGCCGGCGTTGCTCGAGCCCTCGTGCTCGCCCTTCACCACCTTGCCCCACCAGCCCGCGCGGTGCGCCTCGGCCAGCGCGATGGAGGCGACGAGGGTCGCGGAGATGCCGCGCTCGGGGAAGGCGCCGGCGTGCGAGGCCCGGCCCTGCACCACCGCCTCCCAGTTGGCCTGCCCGACCGCGCCGATGGTCAGCACCGAGGCGAGGTTGCTGTCCACGTTGACGCCCATCGCGGCACCCTTCAGCTCCGCCGCGTGCATCTCCCGCGCGCCGTGCAGCCCGCTCTCCTCGCGCACGGTGAACAGCAGCGTGATGGGCGGGTGCGGCTGCTTGTGGTCGAGCAGCGTCTTGGCGGCAGCGTCTTGGCGAGTGCCACCAGCACCGCGCAGCCCGTGCCGTTGTCGCCGCCGAGC
>BBPD01001485.1_pt1 | contig 21432 bp, 19 predicted proteins | sample 1344911 | NCBI WGS metagenome assembly BBPD01 (sample SAMD00019088, study PRJDB2971) | groundwater metagenome | biome: freshwater biome; feature: mineral spring; material: ground water | place: USA: CA, Sonoma | collected 2011-09 | depth surface m
CGCATTCAGGCCCAGATCGCCCAGCAGGCTGACCGCGTGCGCGCCCAGCCACTGCCCCCATTGCTCACCCATTGCGGCGAGCTGGCGGCCCAGCGTCTCGCGGTCGCCGCCGAGCAGCGCCAGCCGCTCCTCCAGCCAGGGGCCGAGCCAAGGGATGGCCGCCAGCGGCTCGGGCAGCTCGACCCCGGCGCGCAGCAGGGCGACCGCGTCGCGCATTGCGCCATAGCCTTCGCGCTGCAGCATGAACAGCAGCCAGGCCGGCACCGCGACCAAGACCACGGCCAGCGCCATGGTCATCGTGAACGCGGCCCAGCCGCGCCGGCCATGAAAGCGGGCCAGCAGGCGCTGGTACAGCGGCCACGAAACATAGACCAAGATCGCCGCCCAGACCACTGCGGTGACGAAGGGCTGCAACACGACCAGCCCAGCGAGCAGCAGCACGCTTAGCAGTGCGGCGATCAGGGCACGGCGCAGCCAGAGCGGAGGGTGGGCTTCGTTCATCGGTGCGTGGAGGTGGGCAAAGGGCGGGTAAGGGCATTATCAGGCAGGAGCGTTGCGGCATGGTCAACCCAGATCGGCCGGGCCGGGTGCGACTGCGGGCTGCGCAGGTGGCCGGGGCGTTCGATGAGGGCGTCATCACACGCTTTTTGCTGCCAAGTGGCATAACCAGGCCCAGATATTGGGGTAAACCTTTGGCAAGTTTGCTATCCCTTACATTTGAAGGCCCATTTCGACCCTGGGCAGGCGGTGTAGGCTGTTGTGGGCCGCCTCCTTTGCGCGCTGCCCTTTTTGCGCCATGAAAATCCAGCTCCTGAGCGATTTGCACCTCGAAGTCCAGCCTGGCTGGCAAGCCAGCCCCGCGCCGGGTGCGCAGGTGCTGGTGCTGGCCGGCGACATAGGCTCATACCAGCGCGCTTCGGCGCCCAAAACCGCCATGGCCTCCGCCAGCCCGGCCGCCGACCGAGTGCCCCCGAGCGCGCCGCAGCCGCTGCCCTCGCCCCCAGCGCCGCCCCTGATGCGCGAGCCCGATTGGGGCCTGCGCCGCTTCTCGCCCTTGCCGCAGTACGCGGGCTGGCCCACGCCGGTGCTGTTTTGCCCCGGCAACCACGAATACGACGGGCTCGATTTCGACCAGGCGCACCAGGAACTGCGCGCCTGCTGCGAGCGGCTGGGCATCATTTGGCTGGAGCGTGAGCAGTGGCTGCACCAGGGCGTGCGCTTTCTGGGCACCACGCTGTGGAGCGACTACGACGCGCTGGCCGAAGTGGCCCCGGCCGGGCGCGGCCTGCCGGCCGACCCGCTGCAGCGTGCGCTCAAGCTGCGCCAGCGCGCCTTCAGGGCCGCCGACCACTACCTGAGCAAAATGCAGACGCTGCGCCAGGGCCGCCTGTACGACGCCGCCGCCATGCGCGAGCAGGCGCTGCAGTGCCAGGCTTGGTTGCGCACGGCGCTGGCGCAGCCGCACCCAGGGCCCACGGTGGTGGTGACGCACTTTGCCCCCAGCCTGCGCAGCCGCGACCCGCGCTACGGCCTCAACCCCGGCACCGCCGGTTTTTGCAACGCCCTCGATGAGCTGCTGCCCCTGGCCGATCTGTGGCTGCACGGGCATTTGCACTGCGCCCAAGACTACACCGTGGGGCGCTGCCGGGTGCGGGCCAACCCGCTGGGCTACATCGAAAAAAACGAGCACCTGGCTTTTCAGGCGCAGCACCTGATCGCCTGCCCAAACGCACCGGAATGGGGCAAAATGGGGCCGCACAGCGGGTCTTCCCAGTAAAGGAGCGCAAATGCAGGTCGTCGTCTTGGGCGCGGGTATCGTGGGCACCAGCAGCGCCTGGCACTTGTTGCAAGCCGGGCATGAGGTGGTTCTGGTCGATCGCCAGGGCGATGCCGCGCTCGAAGCCAGCTTTGCCAACGCGGCCCAGATCTCGGTCGGCTACAGCGCGCCCTGGGCGCACCCCGACACTCCACTCAAGGCGCTGCGCTGGCTGTTCGACCGCCAGGCCCCGCTGCTGTGGCGGCCGCAGTGGGATCGGGCGCAGTGGTCGTGGCTGCTGCGTTTTTTGCGCCAGTGCAGGCGCAGCGCTTTCGAGCACAACCTGCGCCAACTGGTGGCGCTGGCGCGCTACAGCCAGGCCAGTCTGGAGCAAATGGTGCAGCAGACCGGCATCGAGTACCAGCGCAGCCAGCGCGGCATCGCGCTCTTTTGTGAAGATGCCGCCGCGATGCAAGGGGCCGCCGAGCTCAGCGCGCGCATGACCGAGCTGGGTGTGCCGCGGCGCCAGGTGAGCCGCGCCGAGCTGCTGCAGATCGAGCCCGCCCTGAGCGACTTTGGGCCGCGCCTAGCGGGCGGCAGCTACACCCCCAGCGACGAGCACGGCGATGCGCGCCTGTTCACCCAGCAACTGGCGGCGCGTTGCCAGGCTGGCGGGGCCGAGTTGCTGTTTTTGGAGCACATCGAGCAACTGGGTTTGGAGGGCGGGGCGCTCAAGCGCGTGGTGCTCAAGCACGTGCGCACCGGCGTCACACGGGTGCTGCAGGCCGACGCCTTCGTGCTGGCCTGCGGAGCCGAATCGGTGCGGCTGGGGCGCTCGCTCGGGCTTAGGCTGCCCATCTACCCGTGCAAGGGCTACAGCGCCACCCTGCCCTTGCTGGCCCCGCAGCGTGCACCGGCCCTGAGCCTGATCGACGAGAGCCACAAAATCGCCATTTCGCGCCTGGGCGATAGCCTGCGCGTGGCCGGCACCATCGAGCTCGGTGGCTTTGACCTGGCGCTCGACACCCCTTTGGCGCGCGCACGCAGCCAGCGTTTGCTGCAGCGGGTAGAGGCGGTGTTTCCGGGTTTGGCCGATACCCGGCTGCCCGAGCAAGGTGGTGCGCCGCAATTCTGGTGCGGCCTGCGCCCGACCACGCCGAGCAACGTGCCGCTGATCGGGCGCAGCCGCATACCGGGGCTGTGGATCAACAGCGGCCACGGCACCCTGGGCTGGACGCTCGGAGCCGGCTCCGGGCGCGCACTGGCGCAACTGATGAGCGGCCAGCGGCCGCAAGTGGATTTTCGCTTTATGGGGCTTGATTGAATCCTGCGCTCAGCAGATAATGGTAGGCTTAGGTTACACAAGCTCGCGCAAAAAAAATTCAGAAGGAGTAACGGCTTGGCCAAACGTCTGTTGATCGTCGATGACAGCCGCGTATCGCGGATGATCATCAAAAGCAAAGTGGCCTCCCTGGGCTTGGGTTGGGAGCTGCAAGAGGCCGCGTCGGGCGACGAGGCGCTGGAGCAGGCGCGCCACTGGCAGCCCGATTTCGTCACCATGGACGTAAACATGCCAGGCATGAGCGGCTTCGAGGCCACGCAGCGTTTGCGCGAGCTGCTGCCGCAGGTGTGCGTGGTGTTGCTCACGGCCAACGTGCAGGAAAGCAGCCGCGAGCGCGCTGCGCAGTTGGGGGTCAAGTTTGTGCCCAAGCCGGTTACCGAAGCCGCCATCGAGCAGGCGGTGCAGCATTTTCAGGCGGCGGCATGAGGCTCACCGAACTCGAACACGACGCCTTGATCGAGGTCTTCAACCTGGGTGTGGGGCGGGCCGCCGACGCTTTGAGCCAACTGGCCGGCGAGCCGGTGCTGCTCACGGTGCCCAAAGTGGAGCTGCTGCTCAAGCAAGAGGTGATCGATCAACTCGCAGGCAACGCCGAGCAGCGCATCAGCGCGGTGCGCCAGACATTCGAGGGCACCCTGTGCACCGAAGCCCTGCTCATGTTCCCGGCGGCGCAGAGCCTGCAATTGGTGCAGATCATGCTGGGCGAGAACCTGGCGCTCGAAGACTTGGGCGAAATGGAGCAGGAAGCCTTGGCTGAAATCGGCAACATCCTGCTCAATTCGGTGTTGGCCAGCGTTTCGGATCAGCTCGATCTGGCGCTGCAGGGCTCCCTGCCCGAAGTCGAGCTGGGGGTGCTCGCCGATCTCTTGACGACCGATCAAAACAGCGACCAGCCGCTGCTGAGTTTGCAGGTGCGCTTCGAGATCGCCTCCCGGCGCATCGAGGGCTATTTGGTGTTTTTGCTCGACATCCGATCCGCCGATTTGCTGGCGCGCAAATTGGCCGAACTGATCGAGCGTTTGCAAGCCTCCTCATGACGATGAAAACCAATTTGCCGTCCCCTCCGGGGCTGGAGTGGGTGCTGGCCAATGTGCAGTCGGGTGTGCTGGTGCTCGATGCTGGGCTGCGGGTGCGTTTGGCCAACCCCTGGCTGCTGCGCCGCGCACGCCTGCAACGAGAGCAGGTGCTGGGGCATGAACTGTTCGAGGTCTTTCCAGGGCTGCGCGGCGGTCACTTTGAGCGCCGCCTGCGAGCCAGTTTAGAAACCGGTTTCCCGGCCCTGCTCTCCGAAACCCTGCACCCAGCCGAGCTGCCCTTGTACGCCCTGGCGGGCCCAGCCACGCCCGACAAGCGGCTCAAGCAATCGATACAGATCGTCCCCATGTCGGAGGCCTTGGCTCAGGTGGAGGGCGAGCGCCTGGTTTTGATCCAGGTCAGCGACGTGACACCCTCGGTGACGCGAGAGCGCCTGCTCAGGCAGCAGGCCGAGCGCATGCACGCCATGGCGCACATCGACGCGCTCACCGACATCGGCAACCGGCGCCATTTCGACGCCATGTTTGAGCGCGAGTGGCGCAACGCCCTGCGCGCGCGCCGCCCGCTGGCCTTGGTGTTGTTCGATGTCGATCACTTCAAGGGCTACAACGACCACTACGGTCACGTGCAGGGCGATGCCTGCCTGAAGGTGGTCGCTGCCGTGATCGAGGCTTTGGCCAACCGCCCGCGCGACGTGGTGTGCCGCTACGGCGGCGAAGAAATCGCCATGCTGCTGCCCGACACCGAACTGCCCGGTGCGCTGCAACTGGCGCAGTTGGCGCTGGATCGATTGCGTGAGCGCGCCTTGCCCAACGCGGGCAGTGGGCGCGGCGTGCTCACCATGAGCGCCGGGGTGGCCTGCGAAATGCCCGAGTTGGGCATGGCGGCCGACACCCTGCTGCTCATGGCCGATCGGGCGCTGTACCAGGCCAAAAAACTTGGGCGCGACCGGGTTTCTACCCTGCACCAGACCAGCTCTATGGTCGTTTGAATCGTGCGGGCTTGGCCTTTACCCTCATAAATCCCCACATGCCGGAACCAACTTCAGACAACTTCCGGGCCGCGATGGGGCGTTTTGCCACCGGCGTGACCATCGTGACCACCCGCTCTAGCGACGGCCTGCCGGTCGGCCTGACGGTTAACTCCTTCAACTCGGTATCCCTGCAGCCGCCACTGGTGCTGTGGAGCCTGGGGCTGCGCTCCAACGCACTGCCCGTGTTCATGCAAGCCGAGCACTACGCCATCCATGTGCTGAGCGCGCAGCAGCGCGACTTGGCGTTGCGTTTTGCCACGCAGGGGGTGGATCGCTGGCAGGGTGTGGACTTTGCCTCGGGTGCCGGTGGCGTGCCCTTGCTGCCTGGGGTGGTGGCCAGTTTCGAGTGCCGCAGCCGCAGCCGCCACGAAGAAGGCGACCACGTGATTTTCATCGGGGCGGTCGAGCGCTGCCAGCACCGCCAGGAGGTGCGCCCTTTGCTCTACCACGGCGGGCGTTTTTACACCGAGCACCCGTTGTAGATCGCTGCGCCGGGCTGCAACACCCAGCGCCCGCTTTTTAACCCCGATCGACTGCTTGCAGCACCGGGTGCAACTCGTCGATCCACAACTCGAGCTCGGCTGCACCGAGTTGCAGGTGCTCCAGGCAGCGGGGGCCGTGAGCGGCCCAGTCGCGCGAAATGGCTACGCCCTCGTGCTGCTGCACCAGGTATTCGGCCACCAGGCCAATGGCCACCAGCTTGCGCACGGTGGCCGAAAAGCGCTCGTCATTCAGGCAGGTGAAATCGTGGTGCAGCCGAATGGCTAGGGCCGCATCACTGGGCAGCAGCCAGGTGCGCGCCACCAGGGCACCGACCACGGCGTGATCGGTGCGGTGGTTGGCGTTTTCGGTCTGGACGAAGCTGCGGTCGCTGCGCGCCAGCGCCTCGCTAATGGTGGTGCCGTAGCCCTTGACCCCTTGCAGCAGCACCGGCATGCCAACGTGGCAAAACAGCCCGTAGCTGTAAGCCAAGCCGCTGTCGAGGTCGAAGAGCTGGCGCGCAATGTGTTCGCACGCCAGGGCGCGGCGGGTGGAGCTTTCCCAGAAATGCTGCAACAGCGGCGAACGCACCGGCAGGGCGTTGCGCACCAGAAAGCCGCTGAGCAGGCGCACGCCCGCTTGCAAGCCCAGCACCGTCATGGCGCGCCCGACGGTGTGCACCGGGTGCACCAGCCCGTAGAGCGGGCTGTTGGCTTGGCGGATCAGGGAGGCGGCCATGGCCACGTCGGCGCTGGCGATGCGGTCGATTTCCACCAGATCGGGTTCGGGCTCGGCAATGGCCTGTTGCAACTGGCGCAGCAATTCCGGGCAGGGCGGGATCAAGATGTCGCGCAGCGGCCCACTGCGCCGTGCGCGGTCGAGTTCATCGTGAATATGCTGGGCCATGATGGGCAAACGTCAACAATGGCCCGCCAAAACGGTGAACCTGTGCGCCCATTGTGCCAGAGTGTTTGCTTGTGTGGCATTGTAAAAATCACCCCAGGGCCTGCACCCGCGCCTTGCGCCGCAACGGGCCCAGCCATGCCACGCACGGCGCGGGTGTTGCAGAGCCTGCTGGGGGAAAAAAAAGCCAGCACGGGGCTGGCTGGGTATTGACATCTCGGGAGCGCTCTTGGCGGGCTCTGCAGGGGTCAATTGCTGTTGTGATGCGTCTCTTCTGCCTTGCGCTTTTTGCAGATTTGGAGGATCTGCAAATGCGAATCTTCGAATTTTATAGGCGCGCCCCTTTTTTGTGCATAGGGACTTACCCGGATCAAGCCTCCGGCGCGGGCTCGTCGTCGCGCAGGGCAAAGTCGCCGCGCAAAAAGGCTTGGTAGATCGCTTGGGCTTCGGCCAGCCGCTGCTGTGGCACCATGACCCGGGCCGGAATGGCTTGCGCCAGCAAAGAATAGATCTGTGCCATCTGGTCGTCGGCGACCAGGGTTGGCACGCCGCAGGCTTGCAACCTGCCTTGCAGCAGCCAGGCTTCGGTCGGGTTGGCAAAGGTGGTGAGGGTCTGCCAGTCGCCCTGTTCGGGGTCGTAGGGGCTGTTGTCGGGCATGGGGTGGCTTGGGGTGGTGGGTCTGAGGCGGCGAAATTGCTGTAGCATGGCACAACACTGCGCGCCCCACGCACCGAGTGTGCCAAGGATGTGCCGCGCAGCCCGACCGCCGCGCCTTTGCCACCTGCTCATCGTACTACGTGCCGCCGCCATGACAACCGCCCCACCGACCGATGCATTCGACTACCTGGTCGTGGGCGGCGGTTCGGCCGGTTGCGTGCTGGCCGCACGCCTGAGCGCAGACCCAGCGGTCACGGTGGCGCTGCTGGAGGCCGGGGGCGACGGCCGCGACCTGGCCATCCGCCTGCCCGCCGGGGTGGTGGCGATGCTCCCAGCGCGCCCCTTCAAATACAACAACTGGGCTTTTGAGACCGTGCCGCAGCCGGGCTTGCTCGGGCGCTGCGGCTACCAGCCGCGCGGCAAGGCGCTCGGCGGCTCCTCGGCCATCAACGCCATGCTGTATGCGCGCGGCCACCGCAGCGACTACGACGACTGGGCCGCAGCCGGTGCAGCGGGTTGGTCACACGCCGAGGTGCTGCCCTTTTTCCTGCGCAGCGAGCACAACCAGCGCGGCCCCAGTGCCTGGCGCGGCGTGGGCGGGCCGCTGCACGTGGCGGATCAGGTGAGCCCGCGCACCATCACGCAGGCTTTCATCGAGGCCTGCGCGCAGCACGGCATCGCGCCCAACCCCGATTACAACGGCCCCGAGCAGGAGGGGGCTTACCTGTTCCAAGTGACGCAGTTCCACGACGCGGCCCGGCGCGGCCAGCGCTGCTCGGCGGCTGCGGCCTTTTTGCACCCGGTGCTGCAGCGCCCCAACCTCACGGTGCTCACGCACACCCAAGCCACCCGGGTGCTGTTCGAAGGGCGGCGCGCCGTGGGGGTGCAGGCGCGCCAGCGCGGCCGCCACATCAGCCTGCGCGCCCGGCGCGAAGTGGTGTTGTGCGCCGGGGCGCTGCAGTCGCCGCAGTTGCTGCTGCTCTCGGGCGTGGGGCCGCCAGACGAATTGCAGCGCCACGGCATCCCGCTCGTGCACCGCCTGCCCGGGGTCGGGCAGAACCTGCAAGACCATCTGGACTTCACGCTTTCCTACCGCAGCACCCGCACCGACCTGTTTGGCATCGGCTTGGGCCCCGCCTGGCAGCACTGGCAGGCTTGGCGGCAGTGGCGGCGCGACGGCAGCGGGCCGCTGAGCTCGCCCAGCGCCGAGGGCGGGGCCTTCTGGCGCTCCGATGCGCAGCAGCCGCGGCCCGATCTGCAACTGCATTTTTGCGTGGGCATCGTCGATGACCACGCGCGCAAGCTGCACTGGGGCTATGGCTTTAGCTGCCACGTGTGCGTGCTGCGGCCGCATGCACGCGGCCGGGTCGGGTTGCGCAGCGCCGATCCGCTGGCGGCCCCCTTGATCGACCCGGCCTTTTTGTCGGATGCGCGCGATCTGCACCTGCTGCGCCGGGGCGCGCAGCAGATGCGCGAGATTTTGTTGCGCAGCCCCTTGCAGCCCTGGCGCGCCACGCCGCTTTTCGATGAGCAACTGCACGGGGAGGCGGCTTGGGAGCAGCTCATCCGCAGCCGCGCCGACACCATCTACCACCCGGTCGGCACCTGCCGCATGGGGGTCGATGGGGGCGCTGTGGTCGATGCGCAACTGCGCGTACACGGCCTTCAGGGGCTGCGCGTGGCCGACGCCTCCATCATGCCCACACTCATCGGCGGAAACACCAACGCGCCCGCAATCATGATCGGCGAGCGCGCGGCGGCGTGGCTGCAAGCAGGGGGCTGAGTTTCACTGCGCTCGGGCGCTGCGCCAACTCCGACCAGGCGCTCAAGTGGCATTGGCCGACCGATCAAATAGCCTTGGGCGTGGCCGAAGCCCAATTCCTCCGCCCGCTGCAGTTCGGCCGGGCTTTCCACCCCTTCGGCGACCAGGGCGTAGCCGGCGTCTAGCAGCAGGCGCGACAGACTGCGCACCATCTGGCCGCTCTGGTTGTCTTGAACCAGCGCTCGAGTCAGTGACAGATCGAGTTTGATGCTGTCCACCGGCAGGTCGATCAGGTAGCGCAGCGGCGAGTAACCGGTGCCGAAGTCGTCCATCGCCACCCTAAAGCCAACCTGGCGCAACTGCTGCAGCCGCTCACGTGTCTGGTCGATCTGTTTCACCAACGATGTTTCGGTGAGTTCCAGCGTCAGTGGGTGCAGCGCGCTGTGGCGTGCCAAAGTGCACAAGCGCTCGACAGTGGGCGGGTGCAGCAGGCTCAGCACCGACAGGTTGATCGACAGACCGAGCCCGCTCGGCAAGCGCCCCGTGGCCAGGTCGGCCTCGAGTTGGAGCAACACCGCCCGATCGAAATCGGTTTCTAGGTGCCGGTGCTCGACCAAGGGCATAAAGGCACCCGGTGCGATGAGTTCGCCCAAGTAGCGGATGCGCGCCAGAACTTCGTAGTGACTGATACCACGGCTCGGCAGCGCCAGAATGGCTTGGTAGTGCAGCTCGATCATTCCGGGCGAGGACAGCGCCAGCAGCAGCGCACGCATTGTGCGCGGGCAGCCCGGGGCGGTCTCGTCTTGCTCAGTTTGCGCACCGTAGTTTGCGATGTGCCCGTGGCCCGAGCGCTTGGCTTGGTACATGGCGACGTCGGCGCGCTGTGGCAGCTCTTGGGCAGCGGCGCAGTCTTCGGGGCCACAACAAGCCAGCCCGATGCTCAGGCTCACCGGCTCCACGATGCCCAGGTCGGTGAAGGAGGATGCGTGCACCAGGTGCAGGCAGCGCTGCGCGACCAGCAGCCCCTGCTCCTGGGTCGTGCTGGGCAGCACGATGGCGAACTCGTCACCGCCTAGGCGGTAGAGCTGGTCCGCGCTGCGCAGCGCAGCTTGCAGCGCGGCCGCAATGCGCACCAGCACCGCGTCGCCCACCGCGTGGCCGTAAATGTCGTTGATGGACTTGAAGCGGTTGCAATCGAGCAGCAAAAAGGTCAGGTGTTGTGCCTTGTCCTCGATCTGCGCCAGCAAGCGCTCCCAGTCTTCGTCGAAGGCACGCCGGTTGTGGCAGCCGGTGAGCCCGTCCCGGTAGGCTTGCGAGCGCAGTTGCTGGTTCTGCTGCTGCAGTTGTTGGTGCAAGCGGCGGTTTTTTTCATGGTAGCCGTACAGGGAGTGCCGCACCGTTTGCAGCTCAAGGATCGATGGCATAGAGGCGTGCGCCACATCGGCTGGCTGCCGCTCATCTTGTAGCGCCTCAATTTCGCGCGCCATTTCCGTCAAGGGGTGCACCAGCAGGCGCTTGAAAAAACGCAGCGCCACCAGGCTGCTGCCCACGATCAGCAGCAGCATGAAAACGAAGGACAAGGCCAGCAACTGATGAAAGCGCTGCAGCGAGGGATCGCTCTGGGTGCCTATGCTTGCGTGTGTCAGCAGGGCATCGGGGGCGAAGCGCTCGCCGTCGGGCAGGTGCAGCGCCAAGCGGTCGAGGTCGGCGAAACGAAACGCTTGGCGCCCGCGCAGATCGGCGACCACGTCGAGCCGGATCAGGCCGTGCCCGAGCAGCACGCGCAGCCTTTGCCCATCCTGCGCCAGCGGGATTTGGTGCAGCGCCAGTGCGGTTTCCAGGCTGAAGACCGAGAACGCCTGATACAGCACCAGGCGGCCGTTTTCCCCGACCAGCCAGGCATGAGTCTGTTCGCCCTCGCCTTGCATGGGCAATTGGGTCGGCATCTGCTGCCTGGTGCCGCCAAAGGCGAACTGATGCCCCTGGGGGTGGTAGAGCCAAGCCTGGGCATGGGGGCTGTCGAGTTTGCCCGAGCGGGGTACGGCGCGGCTGGCCCAGTATTCGAGACCATCGAGCACGTGCAGTTGTTCGGCGGTTTGGCTCCAGCGCGCCAAGTCGATCGACTGCGCGTAGGTGCGGCGCAGTTGGCGCTCCAACGCCGCCGCCAGCTCATGCTGGGCCGACTGCTGGCGGCTGTGCTGCAGATATTGGGCGGTTTCAATGACCTGCCAAATTGCCACAGCCCCCAGCAGCAACACCGCAGCCAGCAAGCCCATCACGAACGATGAGGCAAGGCGCTGTATGGGGACGGATCGGTGCGTGGTCATGGTTGAGAATGATTCTCATTATACGTTTATCTCGCTTGTGTGACAATATCCTCCAGTCGATGTGGAAAAATAGGCTGGTCTGCAGCGCAGCGGGCTCGGCCGCGCCGCGCGGGTTGCAGGTGTTTTGTGGCTGCGCACGAGGTGAATTTTGTATGGGTATCGTTTCTTCCATCGCCGGGCGCTTGCGCCTGCGCCACCCGGTGCTGCGCCAGCCCAGGCGGCTCGCACAGCTGGAGCAGGAGCTATCGGCTTGGCCTGGGGTGTTGGTCTGCGCAAGCAATGCGCACACCGGCAGCCTGCTGCTGCACTACGACGTGACGGTGCTGGCGCCGACCGAGTGCGAGCGCCGCGCCTTGGCGGCCTTGCAGGTCTTGCTGCCAGCGGGCGGGGTCGAGTCGGGCAGGGTGCAGGGGCCAACCGCGCCAGCCCAGTCGCCCCGCCCTGCCGGCCCCAAGGGCAGCACGCGCGTGCGCGCCAACCGCTGGGCCAAGCGCGGCATGTTGCTCAGCCTGGCCGCCACCCTGTTGCTGGCGGCGGCCGGGGCCAAGCGCTGGCACACCGTGGGCGGGCTGTTGTTCCTGCACGCGCTCGGGGTGCACCTGTGGGTGCACCGGCGCCACGTGCTCAAGTAGGCAAGCGCTTGCTGCGCCCACCCCAGAGCGCGTTGAGCAAAATGGCGATGGTGCTGCCGTTGTGCAGCACCGAGGCCAGCACCGGCGACAGCAGGCCCAGTGCCGCCGCCCCCAGAATGGCGCTGTTGGCCCCGATGGTGAAGCGGTAGTTGCTGCCGATGCGCGCCAAGGTGGCGTTGGCCAGCGCCTTGGCGTCGGCCACGCGCTCGATGCCGTCTTCGAGCAGCGCGATGTCGGAAGTCAGGCGCGCCAGATCGGCACCGTGCGCCATGGCGATGCCGACCTGTGCCCCGGCCAGCGCCGGCGCGTCGTTGATGCCGTCGCCCACGAAAGCGATGCGCGCGCCCTCGGCCTTCATCTGCGCCACCCGTTCGGCCTTGTGCTGCGGCAGCAGTTCGGCGTGGAACTCGTCCAGCCCCAGTTGCAGCGCCAGTTCGGCGGCGCGCTGGCGGTGATCGCCGGTGAGCATGACGATGCGCTTGGCACCGAGCGCGCGCAGCCGCGCCACCGTGGCGGCGGCATTGGGGCGCAGCTGGTCTTTGAGTGCGATCACGCCGATCAAGCGCCCGCCGTAGCCTATGTGCAGCAGCGTCTTGCCTTGCTGGAACAAGGCATCGATGCGCCGCCTTTGGGCCGCGCTGATCGGTACCCCTTCGTCGTCCTCGACGAAATGGCGCGAGCCGACCACGATGCGCTTGCCGTCCATGTCGCTGGCTACGCCGTGGGCAGCGATGAACTGCACCTCCTGATGATCGAAATGGCGCCCCTGGTGCTGGCGCGCCGCCTGCACCACCGCCAGCGCCAGCGGGTGAAAGTAATGCTCCTCCACCGAGGCTGCCAAGTCGATGATGTCGCTCGGGGAAAAGTGGCGGTCAAAGGCGATCGAGTCGGTCACGGCCAGGCGGCCGGTGGTCAGGGTGCCGGTCTTGTCGAAGACGAAGGTGTCGGCTTCGGCCAGCCGCTCCAGCGTGTCGGCCCCTTTGAACAGGATGCCGCGCCGTCCGGCTTGGTACATGGCCGACTTGAAAGCCACCGGGGTGGCGAGCTTGAGCGCACAGGCGTAATCGGCTTGCAACACGGCGGCGGCGCGGCGCCAGTCGGACGACAGCAGCCAAGAGGCGGCGGCCAGACCCAGCACCCCCGGCACCAGCCGATCGGCCAGTTGGGAGGCGCGCAGTTGGGTCTGGCTCTTGGCCGCCAGCGATTGTTCTACATAGTCGGCGATGCGCGCTGCGGCGGTGCCGGTGCCAACGTGTTCGGCGTAAATGCGCAGCCGCCCTTCCTCGACCACCGTGCCCGAAAGCACCCGGTCCGCGCGCGTGCGGCTCACGGCGGCGCTCTCGCCGGTCATGGCGGCTTCGTTGACCAGCGCCTCGCCCGAGAGCACCGTGCCATCGACTGGGATCGTGGCCCCGGCCCCGACCACCACCGTGGCCCCCACGACCAGCGCCGCCGCCTCGACTTGGCGCTCGCGGCCACCTTCTTCGACCCAGACCAAGCCGGTGTCGGGGCGCAGCAGTTGCTTGAGCATCTCGTCGGAGCGGCGCACGATCGAGTGCTCTAGGTACTCGCCCAAAGCCAGCATGAAAACCGTGGTGTTGGCGGCGGTGTGGTCGCCGCTGCCGGTGGAAATCCCCACCGCCAGGGCTTCGAGCACGTGCGAATTCACGCCCTCGCTGAACAAGTCTTGCAGCGCTGTGCCGTATAGCGGCAGCGAGGCGGCCAAGGTAGCGGGGGTGCGCAGCGCCAACGGCAGCGCCGGGCTGCCGAGCAGCAGGGCGGCGCTGCCCAGCACCGTGGCCAGCTCCTTGCTGCGCCCGTTGGAGTCCGGGGCGGCAGCAGTGGGCGCAGCCAGCGCCAGTATGGCCGTGCGCAGACGCTGCGCGTCGGTCTGGCCGGGATCGAAATCCAGCACCAGCGAGCGCGCCGCCGGGTTGAGGCGCGCTAGTCGCACCCCATGCAGGTTTTGGCACAGGCGCGCCAGCGCCTGCGTCGAGCAGGGCACACCGGGAGCCAGGCGCAGGCGAAAGCGCACCCGAGCGGGCAGCAGGTGCAGCGCTTGCAGCTCGATCCAAGGGCGCGCTGCCGCAACTGCGACACTGGCCGCAGCGGGTGGCAGCGCAGGGGCGGCGGCGGCAGGCATGGCCGAATCAGGCCCCGCTCATGCGCTGCGCCTCCAGCTCGGCCTGGATGTCGGCGACCTGCTCCTTGATCTCCTCTAGGCCGCCGGCGGCACCGCTGTAGAGCTGCATGACGACACGCAGCAGCTTGGCGCGCAGGGCTTCGTCGCCCAGCACCCAAGCGGCAGCGGCACCGATCAGCACCCCGAGCAGGAGCTGCTGGCCCGGCGTCAGATTGCCCAAGGTGCCCGCAGCTGGGTTGGGGTTTTGCTGCAGCAGGGCCTGCAAGGCCGCCAGATCGATGCGGGCGTCTTTGTTTTTGCCGCCTTTTTTCTTTTTCGCCATTTTGGGCTCCGGTTTGAAGATCAGGTTTTCCAGCGCCACGGCGCTGGACAGGGCGGTGCCGCCGAGCAGGGCGGTTTGCAGCAACTGGGTGCCGCGGCGCTGGTCTTGCACCGCCGCGACGATGGCGCTGGCTACGCTGCCGCGCAGAAAAATGGGGGCGAGTTGCTCCAGCAACCCAGGCGGGAGGGGGGTGTTCATGGGCGCTGTGTCTGGGTGTCGATTTCGCTGTCGGTGCCGGGTGCGGCTTTGGGCTGGGCGGCGCTGCGCCGGGTGCGCGGTCTGGGGCTGGCATCGGGGCCGCTTTCGGGCTGGGCGCTCCGGCGCTTGCGCGGCCGTTCGGGCGCTTGGGCTGGGGCGGTCGCAGTGGCGGCCAAGTCAGACGCTGCGGGTTCTTTGGGTGCCGCATCAGACGCAGCGCCGCAGTGCGCAGGCAGCACTGCGCGCAGCCGCTCCAAGCCCGAGCGCGCTGTCGCGCTGAACTGCGACTCGGCCTGCTCGCAGCTCTGGCGCATCTGCTGCGCCGAGTTGCCAAGCCAAGCGCGCCCACGCTCGCTGCGCAGCGCAGATGCGGCCGCCGCTCCGGCGACCAAGCCTATGATGAAGGGCAGGGCAGGGATCATCGCGTCTCCTTGGGTGGGGGTGGTTCGGGCAGGGCCTGGGCCAGTTGCTCCAGCAATGCGCGGGTGGCGGCCGTTGGGTGGCCGCTCAGCAACTCGGGCCAGGTGGTGTCGGGGATCAGCGCCGGGTCGTATTCGATCACGCATGAACGCGCCAGCGGGTTGAAGGCCACGCCGCGCACGCCCGGAAGCAACGCGCGCAACTGCTGCAACTGCGCCGCAGCAGCCACAGCGCCGGGCGCCAAGGCGGCGGCAGGGTCGAGCTTGAAGCGCACCCGGCCGCTGATCTGGTGCATCAGGCGCAGGTGCGGTGCGAGCTGGGTCAGCCAAAGCGGCACCGCTGCCAAGGGGCTGGCGGTTGAGCAGGTTGGTGTGATGCTTGCCATGATCGGGTCTAGGGGGGCATCTCTCCCTGGCTTGCAAGCAGCCCCATGCGGCTTGCTGGCTAACGGAGCACATTCACAGTATGTCCTGCGGGCAGTGTAGCACCGAAGCGGCATCAGCCAAGCAGCAGGAGCGCTGGAGCAGGTGCGTAAAATGCACGTGCACAATCAAATCTATTTGATTTGGCGCAAGCAGACAGGCGCATTTTTGGCTAGCATACGCACCTTGGATCGGTTGCGCCGCTCCAGCCTAGATCTACGGAGACTTTGATGACCGCCCAACCCCGCTACCGCATCTGGGCCCAACTGTTGCTCACCATCGCCGTGGCCTTGCTGCTGGTCTGGACGGCGGTGATCGTCTGGCAGGGCCACACCGCGCGCCAGGCGGCGATCGAGCAGGCGCGGGTGTTCACCGCCAGCCTGCACGACGCCACCATGGCCGGCCTGACCGGCATGATGATGACCGGCACCATCGACCAGCGCCATATTTTTTTGGAGCAGCTCAACCAGCTTGGCAGCATCGAGGAGGTGCGGGTGGTGCGTGGCCCGGGCGTGTCGGCCACCTTTGGGCCCGGCACCGACACCGATCTGCGCCCCGACGCCGCCGAGCAGTGGGTGATCGAGACCGGGCAGGAATACGCCGAGGTGTTGCAAGACGAGCGCGGCGAATTTCTGCGCGTGATTCGGCCCACGCTCAACGCCAGCAACTACCTGGGCAAGAACTGCATGACCTGCCACGCCGTGCCCGAAAACACGGTGCTGGGCACCGTGAGCATGCGCGTGCCGCTGGCCGAGGTGAACCAGCAACTGGCCACGCAGCGCTGGCAATCGATCCTGCTGGCGCTGCTGACCAGCATCCCGGTGCTGCTCTTGATCTACCCCTTCATCAACAGCATGGTGACGCGGCCGCTGCGCCGCGCGGTGGGGCTGGCGCAGGACATCGCGCACGGCGACCTGTCGCAAGACGTGGTGGTGGACTCGCGCAATGAAATCGGCCAACTGCAAGTGGGCTTGCGCGACATGACGCTGAGCCTGCGCAAGCTGGTTGGGCAAGTACACGACGGCACCGAGTCCATCCTTGCGGCCTCGGGCGACATCGCCAGCGGCAACAACGATTTGTCGCAGCGCACCGCCTTGCAGGCCGACTCGACCGAGCAAATCGTCGGCGCGCTGGAGCAATTCTCCGAGGTGCTGGGCCAGAACGCGGCGCACGCGCGCTCGGCCGACGCGCTGGCGCAAACGGCCTCGGCGGTGGTCGGGCGCGGTGGCGAGTCGGTGCGGCAGGTGGTGCAGACCATGGAGGCGATCGAGGTCTCGTCGCGCAAGGTGGCCGACATCATCGCGGTGATCGACACCATCGCCTTTCAAACCAACATCCTGGCGCTCAACGCGGCGGTGGAGGCGGCGCGTGCGGGTGAGCAAGGGCGCGGCTTTGCGGTGGTGGCCGCCGAGGTGCGCGCGCTGGCGCAGCGTTCCTCGCAGGCGGCGCGCGAGATCAAGGCGCTGATCGACGCCTCGGTGCAGCAAACCGCAACCGGCACTGAGCAGGTGCACCGCGCCGGGCAGACCATGGCCGAGGTGGTGCAGTCTATCCAGGCGGTGACGCACCTGATCAGCGACATGGCCGCCGCCGGGGCGCAGCAGGCGCAAAGCATCGATGGGGTCAAGCGCTCGGTCTCCGACATCAGCGACGTGACGCAGCAAAACGCGGCGCTGGTCGAGCAAGCCGCCGCCGCCGCCACTTCGCTGCAGGAGCAGGCGGCCGAGCTCGATCGGGTGGTGGGCACCTTCAAGCTCTGAGGGCCGCCCTAGCGACTGCGGCGGCTGGCCTGTGTCCACGCGCCGCTGATGCGCTTGCGCTTTAGCCGCGCCAGAAAAACAGTGCGCTCATCGTCAGGCCGGTGAGTGCCACCACAGCGCGCACGGCGGCCAAGGGCAGGCGCTTGGACCAGCGCGCCCCGGCGTAGCCGCCCGCAGTGGCGGTGGCCATCATCAGCAGCGCCGGGCCCCAGGCGATCACGCCCGCGAGCACGAAGGTCAGCACCGAGAGCAGCGAGAGCACCAGCGAGTTGAGGTTTTTGAGCGCGTTGGCGGTGTGCAGGTTCTTTTCTCCGCTGGCGCTGTAGAGCGCCATGAGCAAAATGCCCAGCCCGCCGTTGAAGTAGCCGCCATAAGTGGCCACCGCCAGCAGGCCGGGGTTGCGCCAGCCGGGTTCGCCCTTGGAGCCCACCCGCACCAGATGCCGCGCCAGCCACGGCCCGAGCAAGAACAGCGCGGTGGCAAACAGCAGCAGCCACGGGATCAGGCTGCGAAACACCTCGGACGGGGTGAGCAGCAGCAGCAAGGCACCCAGCACGCCGCCCGCTGCCGCCAGCAGCATTTCGGTGCGCAGGCGGCGCCACGGCAGTTGCGCCAGCTCGGCCCTAAAGCCCAGCGTGCTGCCCAAGTAGCCTGGGCTGACGGCCAGCGCGCTGGTGGCGTTGGCCACGATCGGTGGCAACCCAGCGACCAGCAGCGCGGGCAGGGTCAAAAAACTGCCGCCGCCGGCGATGGCGTTGAGCACCCCGGCGGCAAAACCGGCGCTGGCGAGCAAGAGGGGAATGGCCCAGGTTTCCATGCGTGCTTCTCGGGTTCAGAGCGCCAGCCGGGTGCCGCTTTGCAGCAGGCGCTCGTATGCGGCAACCGGCAGCGGCGGGCTGAACAGGTAGCCTTGCAACTGGTCGCAGCCCAGGGCGCGCAGGTACTCCATCTGGTCGCGCGTCTCGACGCCTTCGGCAACGATCTCCTGGCGCAACTGCCGCCCCATGGTGACGATGGCTTGGGCGATGGCGCAGTCGTTGGCCTGCAGTGGCACCCCGATGACGAAGGAGCGGTCGATTTTTAGCGTGCTGATCGGCAGGCGCTTGAGGTAGGAGAGGCTGGAGTAGCCGGTGCCGAAGTCGTCCAGCGCCAGGCTCAGGCCCATGGCCGCCAGTTCGTCCATGATGCGCAGCATTTCATCGGGGTTGCGCGCCATCAGGCTTTCGGTGAGTTCCAGCTTGAGCTGCTGCGGTGCCACCCGGTGCTGCTGCAGCAAGCGCTCGATGCGCTGCGGCAGGAGGCGGTCGAACTGGCGCACCGACAAGTTCACCGCCAGCGGCGGCATCTGCAGGCCGACGTCGCGCCAGCGCACGATCTGGGTGCAGGCCTCGTGGAGCACCCATTCGCCCAGCTCCAGAATCAGGTTGGTTTCTTCGGCCAGGGCGACAAAGCGCGCCGGTGTGAGCAGGCCGTGGCGCGGGTGCTGCCAGCGCAGCAGGGCCTCGGCCCCCACGATCGCACCGTTGCGCAAGCTCACCTTGGGCTGATGGTGCAGCAGCAATTCGCCGCGTGCAATGGCACGGCGCAAATCGCTCTCGAGCTCGAAGCGCTCGGTGGCTCGCTGCGTCATTTCTTCGTTGAAGAACTGTGGCGCGGCCTCGTGGCCAGAGGCCGCGCGCTGGCAGGCGGTCTGGGCCTTGCGCAGCAGTTCGGCGGCATCCTGTCCGTTGTCGGGGTAGAGCGCGATGCCCACGCAAGCCGACAGTTGCACCGCGTGCCCATGCAGGGTGACGGGTTCGGCCAGCAAAGCCAGGATCTTGTGTGCGACCAAGGCGGCGTGGTCGGGCTGCTGCAGGCCCAGCAGCACCAGCGCCAGCTTGTCGTGCCCGAGCCGGGCCAGGATGTCTTGCTCGCGCAGCGCCTTTTGCACCCGCTGCACCATGTGCTGCAGGCATTCGTCGCCGCTGTCGTGGCCGAGGGTGTCATAGACCCAATCGAGGCGCTGCAGTTGCAAAACCAGCACCGCCGTGTGCCAGCCGGCGCGCCTGGATTGGGCCAGCGCCGGGGCCAGCAACTGCGCCAGCAACAGCCGGTTGGGCAGTTGGGTGACCGGGTCCACGTGGGTGGACGCAAAAGCCTGCGAGCTTACCGGGGGCAGCGCCGGTTCCAGGTCGGGCGCGAGCAGCAGCAGGGCGTGGGTCGCGTGGCCCTGGTCGTCGCGAACGGCCTGGATGCGCACCGTTTGCCTCAGCGTCTGTTCGTCTGGGCCGCGCAAATCCAGCCTGCCGATCCAGTGCCTGTGGGTGTGCAGGGTCTCCAACAGGTGCTGGCGCACGGGCTCGCTGCCCGCAGCACAGAGCCAATCCAGGGCGCGGCCGAGCACCTGGTGCTGCGGGTAGCCAGTGAGCGCGACAAAAGCGCTGTTGACCCAGACGATGCGGCCCTTGGGGTCGGTCAGGAGCGCGGCCAAGCTGCTGTTTTCGATCAAATGGCGGTACAGGTGCTGGCGTTCGTCCGGCGTCAACTCCAGGCTCAGGGGCTCGAAGCGGGAGAGCAGGGCAATGGGTGCGCCCTGTGCATCGCACTCGAGTTCGAGTTGCAGCCGGGCTTTGGTGGGCTGCCCGTCGAGGGTGCGGCAAAAAACGTGCAAACGGGCCGCGGCGTGGCCGAGGTGGCCGTCGCGGGCACCGGTGGTGCCCAGGTCGAGCCAGTTCTCGTCCTCGCTGTGCAGGCTGAGAAACAGCAGATGCTGCCCCAGGGCCTGCTGCGCATCGAAGCCGAAAAAGGCCTGTGCCGAGGCCGGCCAGTCGGCTATGAAGCCAGCCAGGTCGAGCCGGACGCAGGGCCAGTGCGCAGGCGCGGCATCCGCTGTGTCTGGGGGTTTAGGCGCGCGATCCATGCACAGCGGTGGATCCATTGATTGCAAAAGTCCATTGGCAGGCCTGGGCCAGCAGGGTGTTCGCCTGGCTGGCATCGAGGCCCAGCGCCGCCAGCCCCTGCAGCACCGCAGCGCTTTGGCGTTGCTCGATGGCCAGCCAGAGCTGCAGCAAGGCACCCATCTGGCCTTGGCCTTCGAGCAAGCCTTGGCGCAAAGCCTCGCTGATGCGCAGCGGCCGCAAGACCTCCGGCAGCGGCTGGCCCAGCAGCACCACCAGCATCGAAAACATGCCGGCCATGAAGGCTTCGTCCTGAGCCAGCCGATCCTGCCCGGCCGCCTGGGCCAGCAATTCCAGGCCCCGAGCGCGCAAACACACATGGGCCAGCAGCATGGCGCTGCGCGGGTCGTCGTCGCGGGCGCTAAACAGCAGCAGATTGACCCAGCGCTTGAGCGCCTGGCGGCCCAGCATCAGAATGGCTTGGCCAAAGCTGGTGATTTCGCGCCGCGCCCCAACTGCGGCCGAGTTCACCAGACGCAGCAACTGGTACGACAAGTTTGGGTCTTGGCGAAAAATGGCTTCGATCTCGTGCGTGTCGGCGTCTTGGTTGAGCAGTTGCAGCAAGCTCAGGGCGCGCTGGCGCGAAGCGGTCTGGGCTGCTGAGCCACGTGGCGGCAGTTTCAGGTACCAGTCGCCGGCCAGCCAGCGCGCGGCAGGAGGCAGCCGAATCGGCCAGATCGGTTCGTCGCACTGCAACAACTCGGGTGCAGCGGCGAACTGCACGGTGGCGCGTTGCAGGGCCTCGATATCTGTTGCGTTGGCGATTCCATCGTTGTGCAGCAGCACACAGGGCAGGTGCGCTGCGCATTCGAGCAGCAGCGCCTGTGCGGCCGGGTCTAGGGGGGCGGTGTGGTGCCAGCGCACGGCGGCCAAGCGCCCGTCGGCGCTGGCCAGCAGTTGCGGCAGCAGCAGTCCCGGCGCGGCGGCGGGGGTGTGGTCTCTCATGCGCCGATTATGTGAGCATTTGTGCCGAATTGAAGCGTTCAGGGGCAAAACCTGTGGCGGTTGCGGTCGCTTCGGTGCCCAGTCGGCCCGCGTGCTGGGGCTGTGGGTGGCCTGCGCCACCCGCAACCCGCAGGCCAGACCGGATCAGGGCAGCGGCTCGACCGACACCGGCACCCTGGCGGCCAGCGCGCACATCAGCTCGTAGCCCAAGGTGCCAGCGGCGTGCGCCACTTCGTCAATGGGCAGCAGCGCGCCGCAGCGGCTGCGGCCCCAGAGCGTGACTTCGTCGCCGGGCTGGCAAGGCCCCCAGCGCGCTTCGACCGGGCCCAGATCGACGGCCAGCATGTCCATGCTCACG
>BBPD01000136.1_pt4 | contig 21422 bp, 24 predicted proteins | sample 1344911 | NCBI WGS metagenome assembly BBPD01 (sample SAMD00019088, study PRJDB2971) | groundwater metagenome | biome: freshwater biome; feature: mineral spring; material: ground water | place: USA: CA, Sonoma | collected 2011-09 | depth surface m
TCGCCCTGAGCTTGTCGAAGGGCCGGATCAATAGCCCAAGTCTGCGCCGGGCAACTGGCGTCGGTACCACTCGTGAAAGTGCTGCATGCCGTCTTCCATCGGGCTTTGGTAGGGGCCCACCTCGTTGTCGCCGCGCGCCAGCAGCGCCCGTCGGCCAGCGTCCATGCGTTCGGCGATTTCATCGTCCTCGATGCAGGTCTCCATGTAGGCGGCGCGCTGGGCCTCGACGAATTCGCGCTCGAAGGCGGCGATTTCTTCCGGGTAGTAAAACTCCACCAGGTTTAGGGTGCGATCGACGCTGAGCGGCTGCAGGGTCGAGACGGTGAGCACGTGCGGATACCACTCGACCATGATGTGCGGGTAATAGGTCAGCCAGACCGCCCCGCGTTCGGGCGCCCGTCCCTGGCGGTAGCGCATCAATTGCTGTTGCCAGCGCTGGTAGACCGGGCTGCCGGCGGGTCCGAGCAGATTGGCTGCGCCCACGGTCTGCACCGAATACTCGGGTTTGAATTCCCAGCGCAGATCGTCGCAGGTGACGAAGTTGCCCAGACCGGGGTGAAACGGCACCACGTGGTAGTCCTCCAAGTAGACCTCGATGAAGGTTTTCCAGTTGTAGTTGCACACGTGCAGTTCGACGTGGTCGAGCACCATGCCGTCAAAGTCAAAGACAGCGCGCGGCCCCATGTGGGCCAGATCGGCATCGATGTCGCGTCCGTTGTCCTCGAACAGCAAGCCGTTCCATTCGCGCAGCGGATAGTTCTGCAAATTCAGACAGGGGTCGTGGGCGAAGTGCGGCGCGCCCAGCAACGCACCCGCCGGGCCGCTGCCCTGGGCGCCGTTGTAGGTCCAGCGGTGCAGCGGGCAGACGATGTTGCCACCGGCGCTGCCGGGCTGGTGCTGCTGCAAGTTGCCACGGCCCTTGAGCATGATGGCCTGGCGGTGGCGGCAAACGTTGGAGAGCAGTTCAACGCCGCTCGGAGTTCGCACCAGGGCGCGCCCCCCGTTTTCTTGCGGCAGGGCGTAATAATCGCCCAGCCCGGGGGCGGCGAGCTGGTGCCCAACGTAGCGTGGCCCACGCTGAAAAATGGTTTCCCGTTCGCGTTGAAACAGCGTCTGGTCGAAATAGCTGGAAACCGGAAGTTGGCTTCTGGCCTGCTGGAGTTGAAGACTTAAATCAGACATGATGATCCTGACCTAGACTCCCCCTATGAAGGGGCAGGGTGAGCGCTGCTCGTGAGACGAATTCGCGCGGGAAGGGTGAAGTTCTGCGTCCCTCCGGGCAAAAAATGCCCGTCAGTTGGTAAAAGGACTCCGATTGTACCCCTCGGTCTGTCCGGGCGGCGGCTTGCGCGCGGCCTTGACCGGTCAGCGGCTTGGCGGTGAGGATAAAATGAGAGCTTTAGCACCCGCCGTCCGCCGCCTTGGCTCCGTGCCCCCTGTTTTATGGCCACGTCACTTCTGTCCCGACCCGATCAAGCGCCTGCCGAAGCGGCCGCCAGTTACGAGGCTGCGCTGCTCGAGCTCGAGCAGTTGGTGGCGCAGCTCGACGCCGGCCAGATGCCGCTCGAGCAGTTGCTCGGGCGCTATCAGCGCGGTGCCGAATTGCTGGCTTACTGCCGCGCCCGGCTGCAAGCGGTCGAAAACCAGATCAAGGTGCTTGACGGCGCAGAACTCAAACCCTGGGACAGCGCTTGAGCACGGCGACCGTCGACGCCGCGCGCTTTGCGGTCTGGCGCGAGCAACAGCAGGCCCGGGTCGAGCAGGCTTTGTCGGACTGGGTCAGTGCCACCGCGCCGGTCAACCTGGGCCAAGCCATGCGCTACGCCGTGCTCGACGGGGGCAAGCGGCTGCGCCCGCTGCTGGTGCTGGCTTGTAGCCAGGCCGTCGCTGGCTGCCCGGCGGCGGCGCTGCGCGCGGCCTGCGCGGTCGAGCTGATTCATGCTTATTCGCTGGTGCACGACGACTTGCCTTGCATGGACAACGACGTGCTGCGCCGCGGCAAGCCGACCGTTCACGTGCGCTACGGCCAAGCCCTGGCCCTGCTGGCGGGCGACGCCTTGCAGACGCTGGCTTTTGAGCTGCTGCTGCCCGAGGACGGCAGCATCGAGCCGTCGCTGGCGCTGGTGCTGGCTCGCATGCTCGCGCGCGCTGCCGGTGCCGACGGCATGGCCGGGGGGCAGGCGCAAGACCTTGCCAGCGTGGGCGTCAAGCTGGAGCAGCCGGCGCTCGAAGCCATGCACCGACGCAAAACCGGCGCCTTGCTGCAGGCCAGCGTGCTGATGGGTGCGGCCACGGCGACGCTGAGCGCGGCGACGACAGCGCGGCTGGCCGACTACGGCGCCCATCTGGGGCTGGCGTTTCAGGTGGTGGACGACGTGTTGGACGTCAGCGCCGATTCGGCCACGCTGGGCAAGACCGCAGGCAAAGACGCGGCCGACGACAAACCCACGTTCGTTTCGCTGCTGGGGCTGGCGCAGGCACAGGCCTATGCCGAGCGCCTGCTCGATCAGGCGCACGCCGCCTTGCAGCAAAGCGGTCTGAGCCAGACCGATACCTTGCACGCGCTGGCCGACTGGGTCGGGCGGCGCGCGCATTGAACCTACCGTTGCCATGAGCTCATTGCTTTCTTCGATCGAATCGCCGGCCGATTTGCGCCGCCTGGCGCGCGCCCAGTTGGCGCCGCTCGCGCATGAACTGCGCACGTTTTTGCTGCACAGCGTGGCGCGCACCGGCGGCCACCTCGGCTCCAACCTGGGTACGGTGGAGTTGACGCTGGCGCTGCACTATGTGTTCAATACGCCCGATGACCGGCTGGTGTGGGACGTGGGTCATCAGACCTATCCGCACAAAATCCTGACCGGACGGCGCGATCGCATGCACAGCCTGCGCCAGCAAGGGGGCATCAGCGGCTTTCCGCGCCGCGCTGAAAGCGCCTACGACACTTTTGGCACCGGACATTCGTCGACCAGCATCTCGGCCGCGCTGGGCATGGCGCAGGCGGCCAGACTCAAGGGCGAGCAGCGCAATGCCGTGGCCATCATCGGCGACGGCGCCATGACGGCGGGCATGGCGTTCGAGGCCCTGAACAACGCTGGCGTCGCCGAAGGCCGCCTGCTGGTGGTGCTCAACGACAACGACATGTCAATTTCGCCGCCGGTCGGTGCGCTCAACCGCTACCTGGCGCAGTTGCTCAGCGGGCAGTTCTACGCCACCGCCAAGCATGTCGGCAAGCAGGTGCTGAAAAACGCGCCGCCGCTGTTCGAGCTGGCCAAGCGGCTGGAGGAGCACGCCAAGGGCATGGTGCTGCCGGCCACGCTGTTCGAGAAGTTCGGTTTCAACTACATCGGCCCGATCGACGGCCATGACCTCGACGCGCTGATTCCCACGCTGGAAAACATCCGTCAGTTGCTCGAGACCGACAGCGGCCCGCAGTTTTTGCACGTGGTGACCAAGAAGGGTCAGGGCTACAAGCTGGCCGAGGCCGACCCGGTGGCCTACCACGGCCCGGGCAAGTTTGACCCCGCCGTCGGCTTGACTGCGCCGGCCACGCCGGCCAAGCTCAGCTTCACCCAGGTATTCGGTCAGTGGCTGTGCGACATGGCTGCGGCCGATGCGCGCCTGATCGGCATCACGCCGGCCATGCGCGAGGGCTCCGGCCTGGTGGAATTCGAGCGCCGCTTTCCGGCCCGCTACTTTGACGTCGGCATTGCCGAGCAGCACGCCGTCACCTTTGCCGCTGGCTTGGCTTGCGAGGGCCTCAAGCCGGTGGTGGCGATTTATTCGACCTTTTTGCAGCGCGCCTACGACCAGTTGATTCACGACGTGGCGCTGCAAAACCTGCCGGTGGTGTTCGCGCTCGACCGCGCCGGTCTGGTCGGCGCCGACGGTGCCACCCACGCCGGCGCTTATGACATCGCCTACCTGCGCTGCATTCCCAATCTGGCCGTGGCCTGTGCGTCCGACGAAGCCGAATGCCGCCGGCTGCTGAGCACCGCTTTTGCGCAAAATCACCCGGTGGCGGTGCGCTACCCGCGCGGCGCCGGTGTCGGTGCGCAACCGGCGGCAGACCTGGCTGGCCTGCCCTACGGCCGAGGCGAGTGGACGCGCCAAGGCCACGGGGTGGCGATTCTGGCCTTTGGCACCTTGTTGCACCCGGCGCTGGCGGTGGCCGAGAAACTCGGCGTTAGTGTGGCCAATATGCGCTGGGTCAAGCCGCTCGATCTGGACTTGCTGCGCGCGTTGGCGCAGTCGCACCAGGCCCTGGTCACGCTGGAAGAGGGCTGCATACAAGGCGGCGCCGGCAGCGCGGTGCTGGAGGCCTTGCAAGCGCTGGGCCTGACGCTGCCGCTGCTGCAACTGGGCCTGCCAGATGAATTCACCGAGCACGGCGAGCACGCCCGCTTGCTGGCCCTGCTGGGCCTGGACGCAGACGGCATCGAGCGCAGCTTGCGCGCGCGCTTTGCCGACTTGCTCGCAGTTGACGCGAAAGTGCCGGTCTGATGCGCAGCAGCACGGCCGCGCCCTTGCTCTGTATGCCCGACGTGCAGGCGCGGCATGACCCGCGCGCGCTGCCGATTGCCCGTGTCGGCGTGAAAAACCTGCGCTACCCGATTGCCTGGGAGCAAGCGGGCCGCGTGCAGCACAGTGTGGGCCTGTGGAGCTTGTACGTGGGCTTGCGCGCGGAACAAAAAGGGGCGCACATGTCGCGCTTGCTGGCCTGGCTGGACGCATTCACCCAAGCCGACGACGGGTGCTCCGAGGCAGTCAATTTTGCACGGCTGCAAGCCGCGCTGCCGACGCTGCTGGCTTTGCTGCAAACCAGCAGCGCCGGGTTGGAGGTGCAGTTTCCGTTTTTCATTCGCAAAAGCGCGCCGGTCTCGGGCTTGCAAAGTTTGCTGGCTTACGACGGCGGCTGGTCGGTCACGCACAGCGCCGGCGCAGCGACCGAAATCCGCATGCAAGCCACCGTGCCGGTCAAATCGCTTTGCCCCTGCTCGAAGGAAGTCAGTGATGAAGGCGCGCACAACCAGCGCTCGCACATCCGGCTCGAGGTGCTGCTCAATGCCCCGCTCGACTGGACCGAGCTGGTGCGCTTCGCCGAGGACAACGCTTCCTGCGAACTCTGGGGCCTGCTCAAGCGCAACGACGAGAAATGGGTCACCGAACGCGCGTACGCGCAGCCAAAATTCGTCGAAGACCTGGTGCGCGACGTCGCGCTTGCCCTTGAGCGCGAGCCCCGCGTCGACGCCTACACGGTCGATGTGACCAACTTCGAATCGATCCACGCGCACGACGTACAGGCGCAACTGACGCGCGACAAGCGCGTATCCGCCTGAGCCATCCATTCCCGCTGGTTTCACAGGAGCCGACCCGATGCAGATTGATGTGAAGGTGTTGGATGCGCGTATGGCGCACCCGTTGCCCGCCTACGCCACCCCCGGCAGCGCCGGGCTGGACTTGCGGGCCTGTCTGGACGCGCCGCTGACCCTGGCGCCCAACGCCTGGCAGTTGCTGTCAACCGGGCTGGCGATTCATCTGGCCGACCCTGGCTGCGCTGCTTTGCTGCTGCCGCGCTCCGGCCTGGGGCACAAGCACGGCATCGTGCTGGGCAATCTGGTTGGTCTGATCGACAGCGACTACCAGGGCCCGCTCATGGTCAGCGTCTGGAACCGCAGCCCGCTGGCCTTCACCATCGAGCCGATGGAGCGCATTGCGCAACTGGTGATCGTGCCGGTGCTGCAGGCGCGCTGGAACGTGGTGAGCGATTTCCACGCCGCCAGCACGCGCGCCGACGGCGGCTACGGATCGACCGGCCAGCGCTGATTCACTTAGGGATGCGGAAATAGCCGATGTACCGTTTTTGGGTGTGCTGGCGGGATGCAGTGCTAGGCGTTCCGAGTGCCGTGTGGCGAGCCACACAAGCGAGGAACAACAACGCAATGCGCCCGTCAGTACAGCCACAAATGGGGATATTGGTTATTTCCGCATCCCTTAGTGCAGCGTCGCAGGCGCGCCGCCCGGGCTCTGGGTCGAGCCGAGCTGGGTGCTGAAAAAGCCGGCGCCCAGCGTACCGCGCTCGATTTCTTGCGGGCTGGCTGCGCGCACCGCGTGCACCTTGAGCGACAGACGCAGCGCGATGCCGGCCAGCGGGTGGTTGCCGTCGAGCACCACGTGTTCCGGGTAGATGCCGCTGACGAAATACAGCCGGCCTGGCGGCGCGGCCGGGTTGCAGCCGCTGGGCAGGCCCTCGAAACTCATGCCTTCTTCGAGGTCTGGCGGCAGCAGATGGCGCGGCTCCAGGAACAGCAGGCGCTCGTCGTAGTCGCCAAAAGCGTCCTGGGGTTCGAGCTGCAACTCCAGCTTGTCGCCCGTCGCATGGTCTTGCAAGGCCTGCTCGATTGTGCTCAACAGGTCGCTGCCGCCGACGAAAAACTCGACCGGCTCGTCGAGCACATCCAGCGTTTCGCCCAAGGTGTCGCGCAGTGTCCAACTCAGGGCAACGACGCAGGGCGAGGCGATCAGAATGGCATTTTTCATCGCACAATTGTCCCATGCCAAAAAGCAAACCACAAATCAAATCCAACATTGCGTCGGCTGCGCTTGCCGCCACCGCCGCGCCGCAGCCCGATCAGCCCAGCGCCTTGCTCGGTGGCTTGACGCCCAAGCAATTCATGCGCCGCCACTGGCAGAAGAAACCGCTGCTGATTCGCTCTGCACTGCCGGACTTTGCGCCGCTGCTCAGTCGCCAGCAGTTGTTTGCCCTCGCAGCCGAAGAGGCGGTCGAGTCCCGACTGATCGTGCACCAGCCGCAGGGCTGGTCGCTGCAACATGGGCCGCTGGCGCAGCGCGATCTGCCAGCGCCCGAGCAGCCGCGCTGGACGCTGCTGCTGCAAGGGCTAGACCTGCACCTGGACGCCGCGCACGAGTTGCTGCAGCGGTTTCGCTTCGTGCCCGACGCGCGGCTCGACGACCTGATGATTTCCTGGGCCAGCGATGGGGGCGGTGTAGGCCCGCATTTCGACAGCTACGATGTTTTTTTGCTGCAGGTCAACGGTCAGCGGCGCTGGCGTATTGGGCGGCAGAAGGATTTGTCGCTCGAGCCCGACGTGCCGCTGAAAATTCTCAGTCACTTCGTGCCCGAACAAGAGCACGTGCTCAGTCCGGGAGACATGCTCTACCTGCCGCCGCGCTGGGCACACGACGGCGTTGCCGTGGGTGGGGACTGCATGACTTATTCAATTGGTTTTCGTGTGCCGCAGCGCGCCGGGCTGGCGGCTGAATTGCTCCAGCGCATGGCCGACGACTACTCCGACGCCACGCTCTACCGCGACCCGGACCAGCCCGCCACCGCCACGCCGGCTGCCATGCCGGCGGCGCTGCAGGCGTTTGCGACCCAGGCCTTGCAGCGCCTGCTGGCCGAACGCGAATCCTTGGCTTGTGCGCTGGGCGAGGTCATGACCGAGCCCAAACCGCGCGTCTGGTTCGACGAGCCCAGCAGCCCGTGGCAGATTGCCGGCCTGCGGCTGGACCGGCGCAGCCGCATGATGTATGACCGTCGGCGTATTTTCATCAATGGGGAGAGCTTTCTCGCCCGTGGCGCCGACGCCCGTTTGATGCACTGCCTGGCCGATCAGCGCTGGCTCCCAGTCGAGCAGGTTCGGCGTTCCAGCAGCGCCGCGCGCACCCTGCTGCAAGACTGGTTTGAGGCCGGTTGGCTGCACCGGACGGAGGCGAACCCAAGCTGAACGCTACACCACACGGAAGAGCCGCATGACAGACTTTGCAGAACCACCGCCCGCTGCGGGCGACTTGCCACAAGGCCGGTTTCAGGGGCGCCTGGCGTTCGCCGCGCTGGTGCGGCAGGCGCTGGCGGCAGCGGCTGCACAGGGCTGGAACAGAATCATTCTGTGCGACGCCGATTTTTCCGACTGGCCGCTGGGCGAGCGCGCAACGATTGAGTCATTGAACGCCTGGTCGGCGCACGGGCGTTCGCTGCACCTGCTGGCGTGCGACTACAGCGCGCTGCGGCTGCAGCAGCCCCGGTTCGTGCAATGGCGCCAGACCTGGTCTCATCTGGTGCAGGCGCGCGCCTGCGACCGTGCCTGGGCGGCCGACTTGCCCAGCGCCATCTGGTCCTCGGGCTGGACCCTGGAACGGATCGACCGGGTGCATGACAGCCTGCTGGCGAGCCGGGACGCCGAACGCCGGGTGCTGCTGGCCGAGCGACTGGACCACTGGTGGCAGCGCGCTGGGCCGTCATTTTCCACCGACACGCTGGGGTTGTAGCCGACGCCACGCACCAGCAGCCGTTTACGTCAGGTGCTGGCTGATCAGCTTGGTCATCTCGAACATCGACACCTGCTTTTTCTCGAAGATCACCTTGAGCTTGGCGTCGGCGTTGATCATGCGACGATCAGCCTCATCTTGCAGTTTGTGCTTCTTGATATAAGCCCAGACTTGCTTGGTGACCTCGGTACGTGGCAGCGCTGCAGCGCCGACGATGGCGGCCAGTGCCGCACTCGGGGTCATGGGCTTCATGAAGGCTGAGGCGAGCGCTTTCTTGGCGACCGGGGCGACCGGGGCGACAGACTTGGCAGCGGCTTTTTCCTTCACCGGGGTGAGCGCCTTTTTCGCCGGGGCGGCGGCGGTCTTGACGGCAGCGAGTGCCTTGACGGGCGCAGCAGCCTTTTTTGCTGGCGCAGCCGCCTTTTTTGCCGGCGCAGCTTCTTTTTGGGTCGGTACCGATTTTTTCTCAGTTGCCATGGTTATCATTCCTTTTTTTTGGATTGGGGTATGCGGCCAGCACAGGAACGTGTTCATGCGCCGGTGTCTCGGATGCTAAATGAGTTGCCGCGTCATTCCAAGTCGATGAGGTGGAATTTTTGCTGCTTTTCACAGAGAAGTCGTCGATTCTGGCCCTGCAAAACAACACAAGCCCACAATAGGGCGACAAACGGCGCTCCGGCAGCGCCACCCAGATGCACAAACAGCATCCTTGCATCGACATTCCGAAGGAATTTCTGTCCATGTCTAAACCCTTTGTTTTTGCCACCTGCGACCTGTGTGACGTTCACAAGAGCGATTTGTCGGGCCACTTTCGCGTCCTGCCGCCGGCCTTGCGTGATTTTGGTGCGCGGCAGCGCTTTGCCGGACCGGTGGCGACGGTCCAGTGCTTTGAGGACAACACGCTGGTCAAGGCGGCGCTGGACAGCCCGGGCGCAGGCCAGGTACTGGTAGTCGACGGCGGGGCCTCGCTGCGCCGAGCGCTGCTGGGCGGCAACCTGGCGGCGGCCGCAGTGCGCAACGGCTGGGCTGGAGTGGTGATAGACGGCTGCGTGCGCGACGTGGCCGAACTCGCATCAAGCCCGATCGGCATACGCGCGCTTGCCTGTATGCCGCTGCCGACCGAAAAGCGCAACCAGGGTCAGCGCGACGTGGCGGTGCAGTTGCAGGGCGTCTGGGTGCGCCCGGGCGACTGGCTGTACGCCGACGCCGATGGTACGGTGGTGTCGGCCCAGGCTTTGCACCACTGAATTTGCAGCGCTCTCAAGCGCTCAGCCCCTTGTGCAGCATATAAGCCGCCAGCAGGTACAAGATGGCGGCAAAGGCACGCTTGAGCGACTTGACCGGCAGCGCGTGCGCAGCCCACGCCCCCAGCGGCGCCGTCAGCACGCTGGCGCTGGCGATCACCAGCAACGCGGGCAGGAATATATAGCCCACAGAGCCGGCTGGCAGGTCGGGCACATCTTGACCCGCCAGCACGTAGCCCAGCACGTTGGCCAGTGCAATCGGAAAACCCAGCGCCGCGCTGGTGGCTACGGCCTGGTGGATGGCGATGTTGCATCGTGTCATGAACGGCACGCTGATGAAGCCACCGCCGGCGCCCACCAGGCCGGAGAGAAAACCGATTGCCGTGCCGGCACCCCACTGGCCGGCTGTGCCGGGCATGGTGCGTGTCGGCTGGGGTTTTTTGCCCAGCAACATCTGCGTGGCCGAAAAACAGACGAAGGCGGCAAAGATCAGCGCCAGCCAGGAACCTTGCAGCAGGGCAAATACCCCCAGGCTGGCCAGCGCAGCCCCGAGCACAATGCCGGGCGTCAAGCCCAGGACAATATCCCAGCGCAGCGCGCCGCGCCGGTGGTGCGATAGCACGCTGGAGACCGAGGTGAAAATAATGGTGGCCATCGAGGTGGCAATCGCCATTTTGACCGCCAGATCGGGGGCCACGCCGCGCGCGCTCAGGATGGCGCTAATGAAGGGCACCATCAGCATGCCACCGCCAATGCCGAGCAAGCCGGCCAGAAAGCCTGCGCACAGGCCAAGCAGGGCCAGTTGGGCCATCAGATAAGGGTCTAGCAGGGACATGGGCCGCTGGTGAATCAGAAGGGGTAGGCTGTTCTGTTTGGGCAACAGAGCGAACCCGCACGGCCGCAATGAGGTGTCTGCAAGTGCCGCCGGACCCGCATCCTGAACCGGGGTTCAGGTGGGCAAGGGCAGCGCGGCCTCGGGTTCATCTGACGCGAGATGCTCGCACCAGCCGCGCAATATACCAAGCCCGGGCTCTATGAGCATTGGTTCAAGGAACTATAAAGCCCGGCGTGCACTGCAGACGGTTTAATTGTAGACCTGCATGCTGCTGCTTGGCGGTGCAAACCAATAATTTTTTGCGCCAAGAGCCGTCTCGGATCAGAGCAACTGGCCGTCGTCGCCCAGTGTGTGGTCGAGTCGGCGCATCAGCTCATCCAGGCGCGTGCGTGTCAGCGCATCTTGCGGTCTGGGCGCTGCACGGGTGTCGTCCAGTGCCGCTGGTTCGGTTTGCCCGAACGAAGTGTTTTGCAGGTTTTCAGCTTCTTTGAGCGAGAGCTCGAACGCCAGGTTGAGCGAAGCCAGCACCGCGATGCGCTCGCGCGCCTTGACCTTGCCGGCGTCGCGGATGCGGCACATGGCGGTGTCGACCCGCTCGACCGCGTCGAGCAAGGCCGATTCACCCCCATTCGGGCAGGTGAGTAGGTAATTTTGCCCCATGATCTGCACTTCGAGTTGATTGGCTGCGGTATTTTTCATCAGTTCTTGCCTGGGGTGTCGGTCTGGTTGCCCGTGGGCAGGCGATCGAGCAGGGCGTCGATGCGCGCGCGCGCCGCATTCAGCCGCGATTTGAGCGAATCGCGCTCGGCCTGCAAGGTGTGCACCTGCTGCTGCAGCAGCGCCTGGGTGCGTTGCAATTCCTGGTGGCGCAGCAGCAAACGCTCGACGCGATCGCTGACCTGTTCGATGAGCTGGGGGTCTATCATGGTGGCGAAAATAGGGTTGCCCATTGTAGGGTTGTCGCCGCTCGGTGTGGCTTACAATTCGTCCCGTTGGTGCTCGCGGCGTGGCTCACGCGCTGCAGTTCAACGGGAAGCAGGAGGGCACGACCCGGTTCGGGTCGGCCTAACCTGCGCTGCCCCCGCAACGGTAAGCAGACGATTCGACCGCTTCACTCGGGGGTCGAATCCGCTTTCATCACACAGCCACTGGACACCGTCTGGGAAGGCGATGAAGGCAGTTCTGCCAGCCCGGATACCGGCCAACGAGGTGGTGGCGTGCCCGCTTGGGGTGCGCCGCCGTGACGCTCGGATACCGTCGGGGAAGGCGGTAGGGCACATCATCCTTGTCTGCTTCACATGAAAAATCGCAACTTGCGCGCACCACTTGCCGCGCTGCCACTGGCATTATTGGCCACCTTTTCGCACGCCCAGACTGCGCCTGCACCGAGCGCATCCGCCAGCGCCGCCGACCATGGCGGTATCGATCTGCCTGATACCGTGGTCACCGCTACACGCTTGCACACGCAGGCGGATCAATTGGTCAGCGAGGTGGTGTTGATCGATCGCTCAGTGATTGAAGCCAGCAGCGCCCGCACGCTGCCTGAATTGCTGGCCCGCAGCGCCGGACTGCAAATCAGCGCCACCGGCGGGGCCGGCAAAGCTGCCAGCGTGTTCATTCGCGGCACCGAGGCGCGCCATGCCATTTTGTTGATCGACGGCGTGCGCTATGGATCGGCCACCCTGGGTCAACCGACTTGGAACGCGGTGCCGCTGGACATGATAGAGCGCATCGAAGTGCTCAAAGGTCCGGCGTCGGCGCTGTACGGCAGCGACGGCGTGGGCGGCGTGGTGCACATCATCACCCGTCAGGGCCGCGAAGGCTTTCATCCCCATGCGGCGCTGACGCTGGGGGCCAAGTCGCACCGCCAGATGTCGGTCGGTCTCAGCGGTGGCCAGCCCGGCGTGCGCTATACCCTGGGTTTTTCGCAGGTGCGTGAGCAGGGCTTTTCAGCCACGCGTGCCGAGGTGCCGTTTGGCAACCACCACCCGGATCGCGATCCGTGGCAGCAAGACGCCTTACAGGCATCGGTCACGGTCGATTTGCCGGCCGGCTGGCGCGCCGACGCCGGTGTGGTCTACAGCGACGGCCTCAATCACTTCGACGACGGTCTCGGCCGCGACACCCAGACGGCGCAGCGCAGCGTGGTTGCGCGCATGGGTCTGCAGGCGCAGCTCTTGCCCAACTGGCACAGCGAGCTGCGCTGGGGCCAGAGCACCGATTCATCCAACGCCCTGGTCGGCGCCTGGCTGCCAGGTCGTTTTGAAACCCGGCAACAGCAGTGGAGCTGGCAAAACACGTTCCAGACCCCGCTCGGATCGCTGCTGGCCGGCCTGGAGCAGCGCCAGCAAAAGGTCGACTCTTCGACCGCCTACACCGTTCGCGAGCGCGACATCGACGCCGTATTTGTCGGCTTACAAGGCAGTCAGGGGCCGCACAGTTGGCAGCTCAACCTGCGCCGCGACGACAACTCCCAATTTGGCCGCAGCAACACCGGCTTTGCCGGTTACGGCTTTCACCTGAACCCGGCTTGGCGGCTGCACGTCGCGCACGGCACCAGCTTCGTCGCGCCCAGCTTCAACCAGTTGTACTGGCCGGGATTTGGCAACCCTGCCTTGCAGCCCGAACGCGGTCGCAACACCGACCTGGGGTTGAGTTGGCGCAGCGCCGGGCACGAGCTCAAACTGGTGCGCTTTGACAACCGGATTCGCGGTTTCATCAGTTCGACCACCTTGCCGCAAAACGTGCCCCAAGTTCGCATCGACGGCTGGACGCTGGGCTATGAGGGACGGCTGGGGGCCTGGAGCTGGCGCGCCGGGCACGACCTGCTGGACCCGCGTGACCAGAGCAACGGCCGCCAGTTAGCGCGCCGGGCCAGACAGCAAAGCACGCTGGACTTGAACTACCAGCAGGAAAATTGGAGCGTGGGCGGATCCTTGCTGCGTGTGGGGGGGCGTTTTGACGACGCCGCGCAGCAGCGTCGGCTCGCCGCCTACACCACGCTCGATCTGCACGCCCAGTACCGGTTGGCGCAGGACTGGTCGATGCAGTTGCGACTCAACAACTTGGGCAACGCAGTCTACGAGACGGCTTTCGGCTACAAGCAGCCCGGTCGCGGCCTGTTCATGACGCTGCGCTGGCAGCCGCGCTGAGATCGTCATGTTGCCCGGCCCGCAGCGCATCGTCTGCCTGACCGAAGAAACCACCGAGTGGCTGTACCTGCTGGGGCAGGAGCAGCGCATTGTGGGCATCAGCGGCTACACGGTGCGGCCGCGCCGGGCGCGCGACGAGAAGCCCAAGGTGAGTGCTTTCCTCACGGCCAAGGTGGACAAGATCCTGGCCCTAAAGCCCGACTGCGTGTTCGGCTTCTCCGACCTGCAGGCCGACATTGCCGCTGCGCTGATCCGCGCCGGTGTGCAGGTGACGGTGTTCAACCAGCGCAGCGTGGACGAGATTTTTTCCATGCTGTACCAGGTGGCGGCCATGGTCAGTTGTGCCGGTGACGGCCTGGCGCGCATCGCGCAGATGCGTCAGCGGCTGGATGCGATCCGTGCCGAGGTCGCCGCGCTGGTGGCGTCGGGCAAGCGCCGACCGCGCGTGTTCTTTGAAGAGTGGGACGAGCCGCCCATCAGCGCCATCCGCTGGGTGTCGGAGCTGCTGGGCGTGGCCGGGGGCGACGACGTGTTTCCCGAGCTGGCCGCGCAGTCGCTGGGCAAGCATCGCATCATTGCCGACGGTGCCGAGATCGTGCGCCGCAACCCGGACATCGTGATCGGCTCCTGGTGCGGCAAAAAATTCCGGCCCGAGAAGGTGGCGGCCCGTGTGGGCTGGCAAGACGTGCCCGCCGTGTGCCATGGCCAGCTGTTCGAGATCAAGTCGGCCGACATTTTGCAGCCCGGCCCGGCCGCGCTCACCGACGGGGTGGAGCAGCTGCACCGCATCGTCGCATCGTGGATGAAACAATATGGTTGAGATCGTGCGCAGCGAGTTCATCCTGGGTGGCCAAAAGAGCGGCAAGTCGCGCCGCGCCGAGGCATTGGCGAGCGGCTGGCTGAACGCTTCACCCGACCACCGCGCGGTGCTCATTGCCACCGCGCAAGCCGGGGACGCCGAGATGCGCGAGCGCATTGCGCGCCACCAACGGGACCGCGCGCAGCGCGTGCCGGGCATGGCCACGGTGGAAGAACCGCTGGCGCTGGGCCGGACGCTGCGCCAGCACAGCGCGCCCCAGACACTGGTGGTGGTGGACTGCCTCACGCTGTGGCTCACCAACCAGCTCATGCCAGCCGACGCGAGCCAGGCGGCCAACGCAGACGGTTTGCAGGCGACCTGCCACGCGTTGTGCGCAGCGCTGGAAGAGGCGCGCGGGCCGGTGGTGCTGGTGGGCAACGAGATCGGGCTGGGCGTGATTCCGATGGGGCGCGAGCTGCGTGCCTTTGTGGACGCGCTGGGCCAGATGAACCAGGCGGTGGCCGCCGCGTGTGACCGCGTGACGCTGATGGCGGCTGGCTTGCCGCTGGTGTTGAAAGGTGCCGCATGACAGCGAATGGGTCAGCCTTTCTTATGAGAGGGCAGTTCCGGCCCGTTTCCACAAGTCTTTAACCGGAGTCTCCCCATGAAAACAGCTGCGAACCCGTGCTTGGGCTGGCTGGCCGCGTGCCTGGTGGTCTGGGCTTTTTTTGTCGGCAGTGTGCAGGCGGCCGGGCTGCAGGTGACCGACGACCGTGGCGTGACCGTGCGCTGGGACGCGCCGCCGCAGCGCATCGTCTCGCTGCTGCCGTCGCTGACCGAAACGGTGTGCGAGCTGGGCCAGTGCCACCGCCTGGTGGGGGTGGACCGCTATTCCAACTGGCCACAGGCCATTGCCCAACTGCCGCGCGTGGGCGGCGGCATTGACCCGAATGTGGAAGCCATCGTGGCGCTGCGGCCCGATGTGGTGTTGCTCGCGCAATCGTCGCGGGTGGTGCAGCGGCTGGAGTCCTTGGGGCTGAAGGTGGTGGCGCTGGAGCCCAAAACCCACGCCGATGTGCTGCGCGTGCTGGGCAAGGTGGCGCAGGTGGTGGGTGTGGACGAGCAGGCCGCGCAACGCATCTGGCGCCACATTGACGCGGCGGTGTCGGCGGCGGCGCAGTCGCTGCCGCCGCAGGTGAAAAACACGCGGGTGTACTTTGAAGTGAGCCGAGGGCCCTACGGCGCAGGCACCTCGTCTTTCATTGGCGAAACGCTCACCCGCCTGGGTGTGCAAAACATCGTGCCGGCCAGCCTGGGGCCGTTCCCGAAGCTCAACCCGGAGTTTGTGGTGCGGGCCAACCCCGACGTGATCATGGTGGGCGACCGCAACTTTGAAGGCATGACGCAGCGCCCGGGTTGGCGCAGCATCCGTGCGGTGCGGGAAGACCGCTTGTGCGTGTTCTCGAACACCGAATCCGACGTGCTGGTGCGGCCTGGCCCGCGCATGGCCGAAGCCGCCCGCCTCATGGCGCGCTGCCTGCAGGAGAGGGCGCCTTGAACGGCCCCACGCTGCCAAAGCCTCAAAAGTCTGTGCCGGTCGAGCGGGCCACCTCGGCGCGCCCGCTGTGGCTGGCCCTGGGCTTGGTGTGGGGCGGTGCGGTGCTGGCGGTGCTGGGGCTGGGGGTGGGCAGCACCGGTCTGGAGTCGGTCTGGCGGATGCTGGAAGACCCGGTGGCCGCGCAGATTGTGTGGGACATCCGCGCGCCGCGCACGGCCGGTGCGTTTGCTGCCGGCGCTTTGCTGGGCTTGGCCGGCGCGGTGGCGCAGGGTCTGTTTCGCAACCCGCTGGCCGATCCTTTTTTGCTGGGCAGCGCCTCGGGTGCCTCGCTGGGTGTGGCGCTGGCGCTGGCCGGGCTGGGCGTGTCTCCATTTGCGACCGAGTGGGTGGTGCGCCTGGGGCTGACCGGAGCGGCCTTTGTGGGTGCTGTACTGGCGGTGCTGCTCACGCTGGCGCTGGCGCGTGGGGTGCAGCACACGCTGCGCCTGTTGCTGGCCGGTGTGGTGGTGGGGGTGGTGCTGGGCGCATTCACCTCGCTGGTCACGCTCACGACGCCCGAGATTTTGCAGGCCATGCAAGCCTTCATGCTCGGCTCCACCGGTTTTGTCGGCTGGGTGTCTTTCGGCTTGATGGCCGGCATCGGGCTGGTGTGCCTGCTGCTGGCCTGGGGCTTGTCGCGTGTGCTCGATGGGCTGGCGCTGGGCGAGGCCACCGCGCTCAGCCTGGGCCTGCCGCTGGGCCCGCTGCGCGCGGCGCTGGTGGGGGTGCTGGCCCTGGCCACCGGCGCCGCCGTGGCGCAGACCGGGCTGATCGCCTTTGTGGGCCTGGCCGCGCCGCACCTGGTGCGTGCGGTGGTGAAAACCACCCACGCCTGGTTGGTGCTGCTGGCCAGCTTGATGGGGGGCGTGCTGCTGATGCTGGCCGACATGCTGGCGCGCGGCTTGCTGGCGCCACAAGAGCTGCCGGTGGGCGTGCTCACGGCGGTGCTGGGCGGGGGCTATTTGCTGTGGCTCATGCGCAAGCGGGTGGGCTGAGGCCATGTTGAACACCCCCGGCACCCCTGGCACCGGCACCAGCGCACAGCCACGGCGCGCCGCTGCGCTGCAGGCGCTGGGCCTGCACGCCTCGCTGGGCCTGGGGCGCAACCAGCGCCATGTGCTGCAGGGCGTGAACCTGGCGCTGGGCGCTGCCCGCTGGACCTGCATCGTCGGCCCCAATGGCGCGGGCAAATCCACCCTGCTGCGCGCGCTGGCCGGGGTGCTGCCGCACCGTGGCGACGTGCTGCTGCACGGCCAGCCCATGGCGCGCATGGCGCCGCGTGAGCGCGCCCGGGCGCTGGCCTGGCTGGCGCAAAGCGGTGCCGCTGAAGCCAGCGCCGACGACCTCACGGTGTACGACGTGGCCTTGCTGGGGCGCCTGCCGCACCAGGCCTGGCTGGCACCCCCCAGCCCGGCCGACCACGCCGCCGTGGAGCGCGCGCTGCGCCAGACCCAGGCCTGGGACTGGCAGTGCCGCCCGCTGGGTGCGTTGTCGGGTGGCGAGCGCCAGCGCGTGCTGCTGGCGCGGCTGCTGGCGGTAGAGGCCGATGTGATGCTGATGGACGAACCCTTGGCCAACCTGGACCCGCCGCACCAGGCCGACTGGATCGCGCTGGTGCGCAGCCTGGTGGCGCAGGGCAAAACCGTGGTCAGCGTGCTGCACGAGATCACGCTGGCGCTGATGGCCGACGAGGTGGTGGTGATGCAGCAGGGCCGCATTGCGCACGCCGGCCCCACGCACCAGACCGCTGCGCACCGGGCGCTGGAGGCGGTGTTCGAGCACCGCATTGCCATTCACGCGCTGGGCCCGCGTTGGGTGGCCTTGCCGCCATAAATTTTTGACACGAACCGTCGACACCACATCACCCCATGCAACTGGAAACCCCACCCAGCGAGAAACCCTACGAAAAACCCGAGGGCGAGCGCCGCGGCATCGTCATCGTTCACACCGGCGACGGCAAGGGCAAGAGCACGGCGGCTTTTGGCCTGGCACTGCGTGCGCACGGACGTGGCAAAGCGGTGAAAATCTACCAGTTCATGAAAGTGCCCAGTGCGCGCTTTGGCGAGCACCGCCTGTTCGAGCAGATCGGCATCCCGATCGAAGGCCTGGGCGACGGCTTTAGCTGGAAGAGTCAGGACCTGGAGCATTCGGCGCAACTCGCGCGCGACGGCTGGCAGAAGGCGCGCGCGGCTATCATGAGCGGTGATTATTTTCTGGTTGCGCTCGATGAATTGACTTACCCGCTGATCTACGGCTGGCTGGAGCTGGCCGACGTGTTGCAGACGCTGCGCGAGCGCCCGCGCCACACGCACGTGCTCATCACCGGTCGGCGCTGCCCGCCGGAGATCATCGAGCTGGCCGACACCGTGACCGAAATGACGCTGATCAAGCACGCCTTCCAGGCCGGTATCCCGGCCCAGCGCGGCATAGAAGACTGACCCTCACCACCCATTCAGGACACCCACCGATGAGCAGCACCCTGACCCCCGAATTCCAACCCGTGCGCCTGGTTGCGCGCAGCCCAGCGCTCAGCACCCCGCCCGCAGCGGCGCGCTGGTCGGTGCAGGCCGTGGCCGACCTGTTTGAGCTGCCGTTTGCCGAGCTGCTGTACCGCGCCCAGAGCGTGCACCGCGAGCACTTCGACCCGACCGAGGTCGAGCTGGCCACGCTGCTGTCGGTCAAGACCGGCGGCTGCCCGGAAGACTGCGGCTACTGCCCGCAGTCGGTGCATTTCGACACTGGGCTGGAAGCGGGAAAACTGATGGGCGTGGACGCCGTGCGCGAAGCCGCGCAGCGCGCCAAGCAGGCGGGGGCCACGCGGTTTTGCATGGGCGCGGCCTGGCGCGCGCCCAAAGACCGCGACGTGCAGGCCGTGGCCGAGCTGGTGCGCACCGTCAAGGCCGAAGGCCTGGAGGCCTGCGCCACGCTGGGCATGCTGGGCGAAGGCCACGCCGAAACCCTGCGCGACGCCGGGTTGGACTACTACAACCACAACCTCGACAGCGCGCCCGATTTCTACGGCGAGATCATCAGCACGCGCGACTACCAGGACCGGCTGGACACGCTGGCGCGCGTGCGCGGCGCGGGCGTCAAGGTGTGCTGCGGCGGCATCGTGGGCCTGGGCGAATCGCGCCTGCAACGCGCCGCGCTGGTGGCCGAGCTGGCCAACCTGACGCCCGCCTACCCCGAGTCGGTGCCGATCAACCACCTGGTGAAGGTCCCGGGCACGCCGCTGGCCGAGCAGCCCGACCTGGACCCGCTGGAGTTCGTGCGCACCATCGCGGTGGCACGCATCACCATGCCGCTGGCGCGGGTGCGCCTGTCGGCCGGGCGCCAGGCGATGAGCGACGCGGTGCAGGCCCTGTGTTTCGCGGCCGGCGCCAACTCCATCTTCTACGGCGAGAAGCTGCTCACCACCGGCAACCCCGATGTCGACGCCGACCGCGCGCTGCTGCAGCGCCTGGGCATGAAGCCGCGCCACTCGTTTGGCGCTTGAGGAGTGAGACCATGTTCCGCACCCTGCTGAAATCCAAAATCCACCGCGCCACCGTCACCCACTGCGAGCTGCACTACGAAGGCTCGTGCGGCATCGACGACGACCTGCTGGAGGCGAGCAACATCCGCCCCAACGAGCAGATCCACATCTGGAACGTGAACAACGGCGAGCGTTTCATCACCTACGCCATCCGTGCACCGCGCGGCAGCGGCATCATTTCGCTCAACGGCTCGGCGGCCCGGCGCGCCAGCGTGGGCGATCTGGTGATCATCGCGGCCTTCGGCATGGTGCACGAAGACCGGCTCGACGAAGCCGTGCCCCGGCTGGTGTTCCCCGATGCACGCAACCGCATCGTCGAAACCCGCAGCGAACCGGCCGGGCCACAGGCCGGGGACCCGCTGCTGCTGCCGATCGGCAGCGCCGACTGAGGGCGCCCGGCATGTCTGTCAACGACGACTGGCGCCGCCGCAGCCTGGCCGCCGTGTGGCACCCCTGCACCCAGATGAAGCTGCACGAGCCGCAGGGTGCGGCGCTGCCGCTGATTCCGGTGGCGCGGGCCGAGGGCGTGTGGCTGCACGACCACGAAGGCAACCGTTACCTCGACGCGATCAGCTCCTGGTGGGTCAACCTGTTTGGCCACAACCACCCCGCGATCCGCGCCGCGCTCATTGACCAGCTCCACACGCTGGACCACGTGATGCTGGCCGGTTTCACCCACGCGCCGGTGGTTGAACTCTCGGAGCGGCTGGGCGCGCTCACCGGCCTGGGCCACGCCTTCTACGGCAGCGACGGCGCCAGCGCCACCGAGATTGCGCTGAAGATGAGCGCGCACCACTGGCGCAACGCCGGGCGTGGCGGCAAGAACCGTTTTGTCGGCGTGGCCGGCGGCTACCACGGCGAGACCGTGGGCGCGCTGGCCGTCACCGACATTCCCTTGTTCCGCGAAGCCTACGCGCCGCTGCTGCGCCTGGCCGCCACCGTGCCCAGCCCGGACGCGCGGCAGGCCGCGCCCGGTGAAACCCCGGCCGGCGTGGCCGAGCGGGCCGCCACCGCCCTGGGCGACTGGCTGGCCGAGCACGCGCATGAAACCGCCGCCGTGATCATCGAGCCGCTGATCCAGTGCGCTGCCGGCATGGCCATGCACGACCCGCTGTACCTGCGGCGCGCGCGCGAACTCTGCGACCGGCACCAGGTGCACCTGGTGCTGGACGAAATCGCGGTCGGCTTCGGCCGCACCGGCACCCTGTTTGCGCACCAGCAGGCGGGCATCCGCCCCGACTTTCTGTGCCTCTCCAAAGGCCTGACCGGCGGCACGCTGCCGCTGTCGGTGGTGCTCAGCACCGACGCGGTGTTTGCGGCGTTTTACGACGACGCGGTGGCGCGTGGCTTTTTGCATTCGCACAGCTACACCGGCAACCCGCTGGCCTGCCGCGCCGCGCTGGCCACGCTGGACCTGTTTGAGCAGACCGACGCGCTGCGCCAGAACGCAGCCAGCAGCGCGCGGCTGGCCGCGCAGTTCGCGCCGCTCTCGGCCCACCCCCGCGTGCGCCACGCGCGCCAGTGCGGCATGGTGTTCGCGTGGGACGTGGCGAGCAGCCTGCCCGACTTCGCCCGCCGCTGCGCCCGCCACGCGCTGGCGCAGGGGCTGCTGCTGCGCCCCATCGGCCACACGCTGTACGCCATGCCGCCGTATGTGATCGACGAGGCCGAGGGCGAGCTGCTGGCCCGGGGCGCGCTGGCCGCCCTGCAAGCCACGCTGGACGAAGAAGTCGCTGCCGGGGCCGGGCGCGAACCCACCCACCAAGGAGTCATGGATGCCGTTTAACACTGTTTTCGTCACCGGAACCGACACCGGTGTGGGCAAGACCCTGGTCAGCGCGGCCTTGCTGCACACGCTGGCACGGCAGCACCGCCGGGTGGTCGGCATGAAGCCGGTGGCGGCGGGCCTGATCGAACACCAGGGGGGCTGGGTCAGCGAAGACCTGCTGGCCCTGCGCGCCGCCTCCACCGTGG
>BBPD01000651.1_pt1 | contig 21270 bp, 16 predicted proteins | sample 1344911 | NCBI WGS metagenome assembly BBPD01 (sample SAMD00019088, study PRJDB2971) | groundwater metagenome | biome: freshwater biome; feature: mineral spring; material: ground water | place: USA: CA, Sonoma | collected 2011-09 | depth surface m
ATCGAAGTGGCCTACTTCGACCAGATGCGCGACGCGCTGGACCTCAACGCCACGCTGGAGGACTTCATCAGCCCCGGCAGCGAGTGGATCGAGATCGGCGCGCGCCGCATCCATGTGCGCAGCTACCTGGCCGACTTTTTGTTTGCCCCGGCGCGGGCGCGTGCGCCCATCAGCGCGCTCTCGGGCGGCGAGCGCAACCGGCTGCTGCTGGCGCGCCTGTTTGCGCGCCCGGCCAACGTGCTGGTGCTCGATGAGCCCACCAACGACCTCGACATCGAAACGCTGGAGCTGCTGGAGCAGTTGCTGGCCGAGTTCGACGGCACCGTGTTCCTGGTCAGCCACGACCGGCGCTTCCTCGACAACGTCGTCACCAGCACCATCGTGTTCGAGGGCGCAGGCCAGTGGCGCGAGTACGAAGGCGGGGTCGAAGACTGGATCGCCCAATCGATGCGCGTACACGGCGCCGCCCCGGTGTGGGGCAAGCGCGGCGCGGGCGCAGCGAGCCTGGGCGGATCGAGCAGCCAGGGCGGCTTGGGCGCGGCTCCCACCGGCGCGAGTGCAAACGCCTCATCGCCCGCTGCCACACCCTCTGCCACAAACGCCGCTGCATCATCCGCCCCATCCCCCCCACCCGCCAGCAGCGCGCCGCAACCGGGGGCCACACCCGCCGCCGCAAAGCGCAAGCTCAGCTACAAAGAGCAGCGCGAACTGGAAGCGCTGCCGCAACGCATCGAGGCGCTGGAAGCCGAGCAAAAAGCCATCGCCGCCGAATTGGGCGACGGGCTCCTGTATGCGCGCCACCCAGAGCGTGCCAGCGCACTCACGGCACGCCACGCCGTGCTCGAAGACGAGCTGATGCAGGCGCTGGAGCGCTGGGAGGCGCTGGGGCACACCAGCTAACTCGCGCAGACCGCTCAGGCCGCATGCCCCATAGGCATGAAACGTGCTTGCATCCAGATGGCCCTACAACACCACTGGATCAAGGTCGACTCACATGAGAAAACGCCCACGCCCGCCCCTGAAATCGGGTTTTGATTACCTTTTGGGCTTCATGCATGGCCTGCAAGATGACCGCAGGCGGCTCAAAGACATCCAGTCAACCTACGACAACCTCACGCTGCTGGGTCAATTGCTGGGTGCCGGCACCGATATCACCCGCATGCGCGCCGACTTCAACCGTTTGGCCGACGTCTTGATCGAACAGATGGCGAGCGAGCACCACCGCAAGGCCGTCCTCAATTTGGGCTATGGCGCGCGCGTGGCCATTGACACCCTGACCCGCAACCTCTATGAACGCACCGCCGACATCGGCTTTCTTGCCACCGATGCCGAGATTTGCTCCTTTGCCCAAGCGGTTGCCAACGACCCCAGCCTGCGCCAAGATGCGTCACGGCTTGCGGCGCTCAGGGCACGCTTTGGCGAGTACGTGCAGAATTATTCGGTTTACCACAACATCATTTTGCTCACCCCAGACGGCCAAGTGCTGGTGCAACTCGATGAACACAACCCCGCCACCTGCACCACCGACCCGCTGCTGGAGCAGGCGCTGCGCACCGAAGCCGGCTACGTCGAGGCCTTTCACCCGACCGACCTGCTGCCGCTCGAGGCCAGCCCGCTGGTTTACGCCTACCGTGTCATGTCAGATGATGGCCGACGGGCCACCGGCGTCTTGTGCCTGTGTTTTCGCTTTCAAGACGAATGCCAGCGCATTTTTGACAGCTTGGTGGCCGAGGACGACTGGAACGTGATCACGCTGCTCGATGCCAATCAGCGCGTCATTGCCAGCAGCGACTCCTACCAGTTTCCCTTGGGCGTGCGGCTCGAACCCGTGCCCGGCGAAGACTGCCGCGTGGTGCGCTTTGCGGGGCGCGAATACCTCGCCAGCACACGCCCCGCCCAAGGCTATCAGGGCTATACCGTCCCGGGCTGGCGCGGGCACGCCTTGGCACCACTCAACCACGCCTTCGAAATGTCGGCCGCCCATGAGCTGGAGTCGGTCCGATCCGAACTGCTCGATTGCGTGTTGGCAAGCACTTCGCTGTTCAGCCCAGAATTGCGGGCCATTCCCCGCAACGCCGCGCGCATCCAAAGCGAGCTCAACCGGGCGGTATGGAACGGCCACGTCTGGCTGTTGCGCCTGCCCGATGCCGCACAGAGCGGCTCTTTTGCCAAGGTCTTGTTGCACGAGATTGGCGACACGGGCGAGCGCACGCGCAGCGTCTTTGCAGAATCGATCCACAACCTCTACAAAACCGTGCTCTCGTCGGTGCTGTTCGACTGCAGCCAGCAAGCCGCATTGGCCATCGAGATCATGGACCGCAACCTGTACGAGCGCGCCAACGATTGCCGCTGGTGGGCGCTCACGCCCGACTTTCGAGCCGCTCTGCGACCGGGCGCCAGTCCCAGCCCAGAACAAAGCCAGCGCCTGAGTGCCATTTTGCGGCACATCAACAGCCTCTACACCGTTTACAGCAACCTGCTGTTGTTTGATCAAAACGGCCAGGTGCTGGCGCTCTCCAATCCGGCGGACTCCGACTGGTTGGGCAAGCCCCTCGGCGAGCCGTGGGTGCGCGCGGCGCTGGCCCTGCCCGATTCGCTGCACTACTGCGTATCGGATTTTGTCTCCAGCCCGCTGTATGGTGGGCAACCCACCTGCATTTTTTCCGCCGCCGTGCGCACGCCAGGTGGCAACGAGCCGGTGGGCGGCATCGCCATTGTGTTTGACTCTGCCCCGCAGTTTCAGGCCATGCTGCACGATGCGCTGCCGCGCCAAGCCGATGGCAACCCGGTTCCAGGTGCCTTTGCCGTGTTTGCCGAACGCGAAAGACGCGTCATTTCCAGCACCCATCCGGGCCTGCAAGCCGGCGCCCACTTGGCCATCGACGAGCGCTTTTTTCGCCTTGAACGGGGCGAGAGCTGCAGCGACATAATCATCTACGAGGGGCGCTACTTCGCCGTCGGATCGACCATGAGCGCAGGCTACCGGGAATACAAATCCGACGGCCAAGTGCACCGGAACGATGTGGTGGCTCTGGTGTTTTGGCCGCTTTCAGATCGCACCATCGACCCCATCAGCCTAGCGCAACTGGACTCCGAAACGGTGGACGCTGGCCCCCGCCGGACCAGCGCTGACACCGACAGCACCGATATCGCTTGTTTCTTGATTGGGCGCAACTGGTACGGCGTGCTGTCGAGCCACGTGATTGAGGCCCTTGATGGCTCCCAACTGATGCCCATGCCGGGTTTGCTGGGCCGCGCCAGCGGCTGCCTGATGCACCAAGACCAGGTCATCAGCGTATACGACTTGGCTGCAGACCTTGTGGCTGCACCCGCAGGACAGGAGCGCAGGCAAGCGGGTGGGCCTGCCACACAGCGCCAGATCGTGGTACTGCAAGTCCCCGGACAAACCCAGCGCTTTGGTGTGTTGGTCGATGCCCTCGGCGCCGTTCGCAACGTTGCCAATGCCCGCATCGATGCCCTTTCCGATGCCATGACCGGAGGCTCCAGCCTGGTTGAAAGTTTGGTCAAGCCCGAAGTCGGCAGCGCCGACCGCCGCCTCCTTTTGGTTTTGTCCACGCCGCGCATTTTGCGCCGATTCAGCAAATAGCCGCACACCGCGGGGCTGCCGGTCGTGGCACGCCCCCCGGTCGCCTGGGCGACGCGGCGCGTCATCGGGCGGCCGCACAATCGCAGCCCCATGGGAACGCTCTACTTGGTGCGCCACGGCCAGGCCTCGTTTGGCGCCGACGACTACGACCGCCTGAGCCCGCTCGGGCAGCGCCAGAGCCTGCGCTTGGGCGAGCATTTGCGCGCGCACGGCTGGCAGCCCGATGCGGTGCTGTGCGGCACCTTGCGCCGCCACACCCAGACTTGGAGCGCGCTGGCCGAGGGGCTGGGCGCTGCGGCCCCCGAGCCACTGCACTGGCCGGGCCTGAACGAGTACGACAGCGCCGCCCTGATCGCGGCCCTGCACGCCGCGCCCTTGCCGTCGCCCCACACGCCCGAGGGCTACCGGCAGCATTTTCGGCTGCTGCGCGACGCGCTGCGCCAGTGGATGGCGGGCGTGCTCACGCCAGTGGGCATGCCCGACTACCCGGCCTTTGTGGCCGGCGTGGTGGCGGCGCTGGACCATGTGCGCCAGCTCGGCCAAGGCCGGGTGCTGATCGTCAGCAGCGGCGGCCCGATTGCCACCGCCGTGGGCCAGGTGCTGGGCACCACGCCCGAGACCACGATCGAGCTCAACCTGCGGCTGCGCAACACCGCCGTCACCGAGTTCGATTTCAACCCCAAGCGGCACTCGCTGCAAAGCTTCAACACGCTGCCGCACCTAGCGCAGCCCGAGCAAGCCGATTGGATCAGCTACGCCTGAGGCGCCGCCGCCCCAAAGGGCGGAATCACTGCGCCGCCTCGTTGGGTGCCGCCACCTCTGCAACGTCAGGGGCGCTGTCGGATGGCGGCAGCGTCGCCGACTCGGCGTCGTCATCGAGGTCGACCGCCAGCGCCAGCGCGGGGGCCAGCGCGGCTTCGTCCTCCTCGTCGGACTCGGCTTCAGCGGCCTCGGCGCCACTTGGGGCCGTGCGCGCCAGTTGCTCGATCACGCTGGCCGACACCTCGAGCCCAATCAGGTCGATGTCGCCCAGCCGCAGCCGCACCGGGGTGCCGCGCGCCAGCCCCGCGCTGCCGGCGGCGTTGAGCACCAGCGGCAGGGTGTCGGCGCGCACCAGCCCGTCTTTGATGACGCTGGCGCTGAGCTCGCCGATCTGCTGTTGCTGCAGGTAGCGCAGCGTCCAGTAGCGCTCCATGCCGTTTTGAAACTGGGCGTAGGCGGTGTAGGCGGCGTCGAAGGCGCTGATGACCACCAGCAGGGCGGTGTCGCGCGGCTTGAAGGGCGCCGCCAGCGCGGCCGCCTTGCCGTGGCGCACGCAAGCGATCAGTTGCCACTGGTTGACCAGATCGGTGTAGCGGCGCAGCGGCGAGCTGCTCCAGGCGTAGCAAGCCACCCCGATGCCGGCGTGCGGCAGCGCCCTGGCCCCCATGCGCACCTTGATGCCCGGCGCCAGGCTGGCCTGGCTGCGGTAGATGGCGGGCACGCCGCAGTCGGCCAGCCACTGGCCCCAGGTGCTGTTGGCCAGAATCATGGCCTCGGCCACCATCAGGTCCAGCGGCGCGCCGCGGCTGCGGGTGCCGATCTGCACCCGTTCCTCGCCCGTCGGGCCCTCGGGCGGTGCGTCTTGCAGGGCAAAGGTGTAGTCGGGCCGGGTGAAGGTCTCGGGTTTGCCGCGCACCGCCTCGCGCCGCGCCTTGCAGTGCAGCGCCAGCCGGTACAAAAAAGCCAGTTGCGGGCGCAGGGCGGCGATGGCTTCGGGCAGCGGGGCCCCGGGCGCAGCGGCGGGGTTTTGCAGCCAGTCGACGCTGAGGGCCTGATCGAGCTGGTCGTGGCGCAGGTTGTGCGCGATCGGCACCTGCTCGATGCGCGTCTCGCTGCCGCGCAGCTCCAGCGTCTCGGCGTCCAGCCGCAGATAGAGCGAGAGCGCCGGGCGCGCGCCCCCGGCGTCGAGCGTGTAGGCCTGCACCACCGCGTCGGGCAGCATGGTGATTTTGTGCCCCGGCATGTACACGGTGGACAGGCGCTGGCGCGCCACCTGGTCGAGCGGGCTGCCGGGTGCTATGGCCAGCCCCGGCGCCGCGATGTGGATACCCAGCGTGACCTCGGCACTGCCCAAGCCCTGCAGGCTGAGCGCGTCGTCGATTTCGGTGGTGCTTGAGTCGTCGATCGAAAACGCCTGCACCGTGGCCAGCGGCAGGGCCTCGGTCAGTGGCGACAGGGGCGGCAGCGCCGCAAAACCCGTCCCCTTGGGGAACTGATCGAACAAAAAGCGCTGCCAATGAAACTCGTAGGCGTTGCGAATGGCGCCCGCGCGCTGCAGCAGCAGCAGCGGGGCGGTGTGGCTGCTGCGCGCGGCGTGCACCACGGCCTTGTACTCGGGCGCGTTTTTGTCGGGCCGAAACAGGATTTTGTAGATCTGCTGGGCCACCGCCGGTGGGCACTGGCCCGCAGCCAACTCGGCCGCCCAGGCCTCGGTCTGGGCCTGGATCTGACGCTTTTTCTCGATCGCCGCCAGCGCTAGCTGCAGCACGTCCGCCGGGGCTTTTTTGTAGCGCCCTTTGCCAGCGCGGCGAAAGTAATGCGGTGCCTCGCTCAGGCGCAACAAGGCGCCGACTTGCTGCGCCGGCGTGGGCGGATCTTGGAAGTAAACGGCGGCCAATTCGGCAAAGCCAAACTCGGCCTCGGGCGCAAACTCCCACGCCAGCTCGAGCTCGATCTGGGCCCGCAGGGCCTCGGCCGCTTGCAGCAGCGCGCTGGGCTCGGGCTGGGCAAAGCGCAGCAGCACCAAGGCCACCTTGACCTTGACGCGCTTGCCCGACTCCAGCTCAACTTGCAGCGCGGCATCGGATTCGGACAGGATGCGACCAGTGAGCAACTTACCGGCTTCGTCAAACAGGGCGTACAAAATGGGGCTTTCTGGGCGAAGGCAGGGTGAACAAGGGATGGCGAGGCGGCGGGGGCCGCACAGAGGCGGCGCCCGCACCAGTGCGGCCTTGGGCGGGCTCCGAGTTTAACGGCCTTGCTGCGGCTGCGCTGGCAGCGCCCTTGGGGCGCGCGCCATCTCGGCGCCCGCTGTCAGGGAATGCCCAGCCATTTGTGGGTTTGCACAGACAGGCGCCATTGCGGATGCGCCATGCAGTAGCCGATCGCCTGCTGGGTGTGCGCTTGGCGCAGCGGCCCATCCAGTGGCTGCAAAAAAAAGTGCGCAAAGTCCAGCCCCGCAAAGCGCTCGGGCGGGGCCTCGGTTTGCGGATAGACCAGCTTGAGCTCGTTGCCGCGCTGCACGCGCAGCTCGGCGTCGGCCTTGGGGCTGACGCAAACCCAGTCCAACCCGTCGGGCAGCGCCAGCGTGCCGTTGGTCTCGACGGCGATCTCAAAGCCTTGGGCGTGCAGCGCCTCGATCAGGGCGGCGTCGAGCTGCAGCAGCGGCTCGCCGCCCGTGCACACCACCAGCGGCCGGCCCGCGTCGGCACCGCTGCCGCCGCCCCAGCAGGCGCGCACCGCCTGCGCCAGCGCCAGCGCGCTGGAAAACTTGCCGCCGCCGCTGCCGTCGGTGCCCACAAAATCGGTGTCGCAAAAGCGGCACTGGGCGCTGGCCCGGTCGGCCTCGCGGCCGCTCCAGAGGTTGCAGCCGGCAAAGCGGCAGAACACGGCGGCGCGCCCGCTCTGGGCGCCTTCGCCTTGCAGGGTGTAGAAAATTTCTTTGACGCTGTAGTTCATGTCAGTGGCGCACGGCCGCCCAAAGCCACTGAAGCACCCCCTCAGGGGGCAGCAAGCGCAGCGCGCGTGGGGGTAACATCATGCCATTGCCTTGCTCAAATCAGGCCCGGGCCTAGGTCGGTGGCCATCACCAGCGCCCCGCAGCCGGGCGTCTGGTACAGATCGACCCGCTCCAAAGCCGCCAGCTCGCGCCGCCCTTGTTGCAAGATCCACCCAGCCAGGCTGGCGCAATCGCAATCGGGCAGGCCCGCCGCGGCCGCCAGCTCGTGCAAAGGCTGGTGGTCAAGGGCCTTGAACAGCGGGTCGAACAAGCGCTTGACGTCGCCAAAGTCGAGCACCCAGCCCTGCACCGCATCGAGCTCCCCGCCCAGCCCCAGGCGCAGCGTGTAGGTGTGCCCGTACAGGGCCGCCAGGGGGTGGTCAGGCGGGGCCTGGCGCAGCCGGCGCGCGCTGTCGAGCGTCAGGTCTTTCCAGATGCGGTAGCGCTGCCCGTCGAAGCTGGCCCCGCAGGAGGCGGTCTCGAACACCGTGACGCGGCTCAGACCGGGCAGGGCGGGCACAAGCTGCTGCCACAGCCACGCCGACAGCACCTCGCTGGTGGGGTTTTCCAGCCCCGCAAGGTCGTTCAGGCAGTGCCGGTGCAGGCGCTGGTGCAAGGGCGCCCAGGCGCGGTCGAGGCGGTCGGTGGCGTCCAGCTCATCAAACAACCCGTCTGGGCGGGCGTGCAGCAGCACCTCGAAGCCGTGCCCGTGCATGCGACCGCACTTGTGGCCCGCCGGCACGCGCGGCAACTGGTGCGCGGCCTCGAAGCGGTAGCGCCGCCACGTGTGGGCGTGGCCGCTGGCGTCGAGCTCGCAACCGCTGCGCGGGGTGCTTTGCACCCCGATCTGGGCCAACTGCAAGCCCGCGCTGGCCAAGCGCTGCTGCAGCCAGCGCGCCAGCGCGGTGTCGTCGGGTTCGGGCAGGCAGTCGTTGAGCAGGCGGTGGTCCAGCGCCGCCGTCACACCCTCCAGATGCTGCTGCAACTGCTCCACCTCGGTGCCGGCCACCGCCGCCCAGCCGGGCGCCAAGCGCGCGCGCAGCCTTGCATCGAAGCTGTGCCCATGCAGGCGCGCCTGCGGGTGCTGGGGCGGGCGGCGTTGCAGTTGCCGCGCGGCTTCGAAGCCGGCCTGGGCGCAGTGGTGCAGGTTCAGCATGGGGCAGGCCACTTCATGGGTGCAGACCAAAACGCTGCCGCAAGGGGTCGGGGCAGCCCACCTCGGCAAAGCCCTTGGCGCGCAGCAGGCAGGCATCGCAAGCGCCGCAGGGCTGGCCCTGCGGGCCCGGGTCGTAGCAACTGCAGGTGTGCGCCAGATTGACCCCCAGGCGCAGCGCCTCGCGCACGATCTCGGCCTTGCTCAGGTGCTGCAAGGGGGCGTGGATGCGCAACCGCTGCGTGCCTTCGACGCCCGCCCGGGTGGCCAAGTTGGCCATGGCCTCGAAAGCCTGGATGAAGGCCGGGCGGCAGTCCGGGTAGCCGGAGTAGTCGAGCGCGTTGACGCCGATGAAAATGTCGACACTGCCCAGGGTTTCGGCCCAGGCCAGCGCCAGACTCAGAAACACCGTGTTGCGCGCCGGCACGTAGGTCAGGGGTATGCCCGCCTGCGCCATCCCCTCCAGCGTGCGGTGCTTGGGTACCGCCAGCGCAGGCTCGGTCAGGGCTGATCCGCCAAAGGCGCGCAGATCGACCGGCACGGTGATGTGGCGCCGCGCGCCTTGGGCCTGCGCCTGCGCCCGCGCCGCATCCAGCTCGTGGGCGTGGCGCTGGCCGTAATCGAAGCTCAGGGCGCAGACGGCAAAGCCGCGCTCGCGCGCCAAGGCCAGCACGGTGGCCGAATCGAGGCCGCCGCTGAGCAGCACCACCGCCGTGGGTTGGGCCGCGCTCGTCAAAGTCATGGTGGGTCCTTTTTTTTCAAGATGGGGGCGAGGGAACCCATCGGGCCAAAGCAGCGGCACGAGCCGGTGCGCAAGCCGCTCATTTTAAGCTTGTGCCACGGCCTGCGCCTGGCGCGCTAAAATCTGGCGCATAAAACGGCTCTCGGAGGATAGGCATTGCACTGGTATCTCGTCCACACCAAACCGCGCCGGGAACAGTGTGCGCTCGAGCACTTGGAACGCCAAGGCTTTTCCTGCTACCTGCCCCTGCTGCGCACCGAAAAGCTGCGCCGCGCCAGCTTAGACACCTGCGACGAGCCGCTGTTTCCGCGCTATTTGTTCATCGAGCTGGGCTTGGACCTGCAGGCCCGCAGCTGGGGCCCGATCCGCTCCACCGTGGGCGTGAGCCGCTTGGTCACCTTTGGCGCTGTACCCGCCAAGGTGCCCGAAGGCCTGATCGACCAGTTGCGCCTGCACGAAGCCCAGTTGCGCGGCCAGGTGGTGCCGCTGTTCCAGCCCGGCCAGCGGGTGCGCGTCACCCAAGGGCCGTTTGCCGGCCTTGAGGGGGTGTTCCAGATCGCCGAAGGCGAGCGCCGGGTGCTGGTGCTGATCGAAATGCTCTGCAAGCCGGTGCTGCTGCCGCTTGAACCCAGCGCGCTGCGCAAGGCCGGCTAGAGGGCCCTAGATCGGGCGCGGCGGGGCCGCACGCGCCTGTGCCACACCTTGGTTGGCCAAGGCATCGGCGCGCTCGTTGCCCGGGTCGCCGGTGTGGCCCCTGACCCAACGCCAGTCGATTGCGTGCCCGCCCTGCTGCACCAAGGCGTCGAGCTGCTGCCACAGATCGACGTTTTTGACGGGCTGGCGAGCCGCCGTTTTCCAGCCCCTGGCTTTCCAGCCCGGCAGCCATTCGGTGATGCCTTTGCGCACGTATTCGCTGTCGAGCCACAGCGTGACGCGGCACGGGCGCTTGAGCGCCTGCAAGGCCTCGATGACAGCGGTGAGTTCCATGCGGTTGTTGGTGGTCTGCGCCGCGCCGCCGCAGAGCGTTTTTTCAGCCCCCTCGGTGCGCAACAGCACGCCCCAGCCCCCAGGGCCCGGGTTGCCTTTGCAGGCGCCGTCGGTGTAGATGACAACCGTCTTCATGCGGGTGATTGGTGCTGGTCGCTCGGCCGCGCGGGGCTGGCTTGACGGGCCACCGCCACCGGCGCGGCGGCGGCGGGTTTGGGCTTCCAGGCCGGGCCCAGCAAGCGCAAGCCACGCACCCGCTTGACGGCCACCATGCAGTAGGCGTTGCCGAAAAAGGGCCAGAAGCGCGCGCCGGCGCGCTCCATCCAGCCCAAGCGCTGCAACCACAACTCAGACTGCAGCGCCGGCCGGTAACAGCCCATGCGGCACGACTCGACCTCCAGCCCCAGCAACTGCAGCCAGTCGCGCAGGCGCCGGTGGGCAATGAACTCGCCGGCCTCGGGCAAAAACGGCCGCGCCCAGCGCGAGCGCTGCAAACCCAGCCGAACCAAGAGCCGCGCCCGCTGCTGGCGCAAACCCCACAGGCTCCACGGGTTGAGGCCGCAGACCACCAAGCGGCCTTCGGGCAACAAGACCCGCTGCACCTCGCGCAGCACCGTGTGCGGGTCGGCACTGAGTTCGAGGGTATGGGGCAGCACGATCAGATCGAGGGTGTTTTCGGAAAACGGCAGCGCGGCGGCGTGCGTCACCAAGGCCAGCTCGCGCCCACCGCCTGGCTGCAGCGGCGCCGCAGCGGCGCCCAAGTCGGCGTGGCGCTCCAGCGCCGATGAGGGCTCGGGCAGCGCCAGCCAGCGCTTGGGCATGCGGTTGGCGCGCAAGGCATCGATCTGTGGCAAGCCCAACTGCAAGGCATGGTAGCCAAAGCAGTCGGCTACCGCTTCGTCGCACCGCTCCTGCTCCCAAGCCAGCAGGTAGCGCCCGGCCTCGCTGGCCAGCCACGCTGCCAGCTGCTGCCCGCCCGCATCCGATGCGGCCGGCGGCGGGTTCGGTTCAGTGGTCAAGGGCTTCGTCCGCCACGGGCGACTGTGCCAGCACCGCCGCACGGATCATTTCGCGCATGGCTTTTTTCTCGGGAAAGCTCAGCGTGCGGCCCAAACCGCGCCGCACCCGCAGCAGCAGATGGCGGTCGGTCTCGGGCGGAACCCCTTGGCTGCTTTGCATTTCTTCGTACAGATCGAGCCTTGCGTGCGGGGTTTCCTCGCGCCACCACTCGTCGATCACCTGTTGCACCTGCTCCAGCCACGCCCCATCGGGCTGCTGGTCGGCATGGGCGGGCTCGCCCAGCGCGGCACCGTGCTCGTGCTCTTGCTCAAATTCGCGCCGTTCCAGTTGCGCCAGCCGGGTCGGCATGAAACCCAGTCCCTCAGCCTGCCCGTCGTTCAGGGCCGCCCAAGCCGCCTCGTTGAGGCTGACGCGCCGATCGGCTTGCATCAGCAGCCGCGCCCAACTGGGGTCTTCGGCCATCAGGCGGCCAAAGTCTTGCGCCGAGGCGTCGGTCACCATCACCACCTTGAGTCCGCGCCACTGGGCTTCGTCGATGTAGGGGATGAGGCGCTCGTCGTCGCTGGCCAGCAGCGCCAAGGCGCAGCCACCCCGGCTCGCCAGTTGCGTCAGCTCCAAACCCAGCGTCCGCACCAGCGCGGCCCCACCATCGCTGGCGTGCGCCGGCACCATGCGCAGCACCACGTCGTCGAGCAGTTGGCTGGGCTGCTGGTCGGTGTAGAGGTAGCTGCGCAACAGCGCCGCATCGGCGCCACAAAGCCGCGCCAACTGCGAGAACACGGGCTGAAAAAGGTCTCGATGCAGCCCATCGCTGGGTGGATTGGGCTGCTGCTTGGCCAACCAGCTCAGGTAGCGCTCGTCGATCAAGGCCACGGCTTGGCCGAATTCGGCCCCGGCACCCGCCCCAAAAGCCGGGCGCAGGTGTGGCCTTTTGTTTAAGTGAAATTTGGTTTTCATAAGAGCCCTATAACTGCAATAAGGTAAAACGGCCCGGATGGGCCATCCGCTTGGGCAACTGCCTGCGATTTTGGCACGAAAGCGCGCCAAAGGTTCCCCTGCCGAACGGCCGCTCAGGGCCGGGTGGGCGGTGGTTGAGCTGGCGGCGCCGCCAGCAGCCACTCGATGCGCCTGAGCGCTTCGGTCGCCTGCTCGGCCTGCCCGCGCTGCTGCGCCACCGTGGCCTGCAAGCGCAGCCACGCCAGCAGGGGCCGGCGCCAGCCTTGGTCGGAGGCGGTCTGCACCACCAACGCCAGCGCCTCGGGGTCGAGCCGCTGCGCGCGCAGCCAGACGCTGGCGGCCACCAGGCGCGCCAGCGGGTCGTCGATGGCGCGCAGCAGCGCCGCCGCTTCCCCTGCGGCGGCCGGCTCCAGCAAGCGCCGCGCGGTGGGCCGGTGGGCCGCCGGCAACCACTCGATGTCGGCGGCCTGCGCTTGCCCGAGCAGGTAGCGGGCGTAGGCCTGCTCAGCCAAGCCGGCGTGGGGCAGCAGCGGCTGCGCTGCCAAGCAAGCGTCGGCCAAGTCAAGCGCGGCTTGTGCCACGGCACAGCGGGTCAGCGCCAGCCGCGCCATCTGGTCGGCACGCGCCGTGCGCTGAACGGACTCACGCGCACGCTGCCACTCCAGCTCGGCCACGCGCTGGCGGCCTTCCAGGTCGGCCCGAATGGCGCGCTGCTGCGCCGCGTGGGCTTCGATTTGCCAATCGGGCACGCGTGGCCCGGCCGCGCAACCCGCCAGCAGCAGCACCCCCAACAAAAGGGCACACAACAGCCCCCCATGCCAACGGATCTGCGCCTTGGGCGCAAGCGGTGCGGGCTGGGCAAGGCCAGCCGACCATTGTTGCTGCTGCATCAGGGCACCCTCAGTTCGGTGTCGCGCGCCAAAGGCCAGCGCCGGCTGAGCTCGCTGAGCAGGCCATCGATGCGGCGCAGATTGGCCTCCACCTCGACCCGCAACTGATCCAGATCCACCGTGGCGGCGCGCGTATTTTGCGCAATGCCTTGGGCCTCGACCAGCACCGCATCGACCTGTTGCAGCGACTGGCGCGCATCGGCCAGCAAGCCCTCGATTTGGCGCACCGCCGCCTGGGTGTCGGTCATCAGGCCATCGGCCCCAAACACGCGCTGGTCAGCATTTCCCACCAGCGATTCGGCCCGCTCCGCCACCGCCTCCAGGCGCCGCAGCAAGGCGTTGCTCTCGTCGACCACCTGCATGAAGCGGGCGCGGTCTTCGGGGTTGCCCACCAATACCCCGAGCGCACCTTGCGGCCCCACCAGCGTTTCGCTGGCGCGCTGCACGTTGCGCAAGCTGGCATTGAGCGGCGCCTGCTCGGCGGTCATGGTGCTGAGATTTTGCAGCAAATCGCGCACCTGGATCACCAGGCGCGGCAGGTCGGCCATGGCGTCGCCTTGGAGCACCCTGCGCTCGACGCCATCGAGCAGGGGCGGGTCTTCCAGCACCCCGGTGAAGGCGCGCAAGCGCGTCGCCCCCACCAGGCTGCGCTCGAGCGTAAACACGCTGCTCTCGCGCAACCAGTGGGCCTCGCTGCTGCGCACGTCGACCCAGATGCGCACCATGCCGTCGTCACCTAGCCCCACGCGGCGCACGCGCCCGATCGGAAATCCAGAGAAGGTCAGGTCCATGCCGATCGCCACCCCTTCGGAGTCGTCGGCAATCAGCACCAGCTCTTGGGTGGGCTCGAACGCACCGCGTGCGTACAACAAAAACAGCGCCGCCCCCAGCAGCAACGCCAGCATCAGCGCGAGCAAGGCCGCCGCCTTGAACTCGACGTGCTTGACGCGCGCCTGGCGGATGGTGCGTTCGACTGTGTCTTCGGTGCTCATGAGATCAAGCGTAGTTGCCCAATAGTGAAACCATCTGAATCAGCAGCAGCGCCAGAAACAGGCGCAGCAACAGCTGCAATTCGGTGCTGGCCCGCTGACTCGGGTCCACTGGATCGTACAGACTGGATGCCAGCGGCACCAGCGCCACGATGAGGGCAAAGAAAAAAGTCTTGAAAACAAAGATCAGCGTCACCTCGGGGCTGAAAACCCGCCCCACCAAGTGGGTGTAGGCGTCGATGGCCCAAGGGCTAAAGCCGTAGATGTTGATGTAGCCCAGCAGCAGCGCCACCAGCGAACTGACTGCCACCAGCGTGAGCACCGAAAAAATGCCCGCCAAGGCGCGCGGCAGCACCAGCCAGTGCAGCGCGTCTTTGCCCTCGGCTTGCAGTTGCTCAAACGCCCCTTGGCGGCGCAGCGTCAAGATTTCTCCGGCTTGGCCAATGCTGCAGCGCAGCGCCACGAACAGCGCCGCCGCCAGCGGAATGAGCTCCAGCACCAACACCCGCACCACCATCTCGACCGCATACTGCGTCAGCCCCAAGCCGGTGGCCGTCACCACCACGATCCGGATCAGCACCACGCCAAACAGGGCCGACAAGGCGGTGAACCACAGCAGCACCGGCGCCGTGGCCTGGTAAATGTGCAAAGCCAACATCGGCCAGCGCTCGCGGCGGTAGCTCGCGGGCGAGACCGCCAACACCAAAATCACCGCCCCCAGGTGCACGATGCGCCACCAATTTAGGCACCAATGCAGCAGCCCGCGCCCCATGCCCGATCCCAGCGCGAAAAATTGCTTGAGCCACACCATAGGGCCGATCTTAGCGTGCGGCACACCGCGCCGCCATGGCTTTAGAGCGTGTCGTCTTGCTCGTCGAGCAGGCGCAGCCGACGGCTAAGGGTGGCGCGGGTCTGGCGGCGCGACAACAGCTTGGCTTGCGCGGCGGGCGGGAAATCGGTGAACTGGATCACGCCGCGCAGGATGAGGATGTCGATCAGGTCTTCGGTGACGCGCGCCACACCGCTGTCCGACAGGGCCAGATCGCGCTGTACCTGCTGCTCGGCCGATGGCGTCGGCCCGCGTTCTTCGTCGGGCAGCAGGGGCGGTGGCGGGCTCATGGGCGCACCCCCGGCAGGTCGGAGTGCACATTGCTTTGCAGCCGGAGCACCAGTTGCACCCGGTCGCGCACCCCCAGCTTGTCAAAAATGGCCCCCAAATGGGCCTTGACCGTGCGCTCGGAGATAAACAATTGCTCGGCCACTTCCTTGTTGCTTTTGCCCAAGGCCACGGCCCGCGCCACCTGCGCCTCACGCTCCGACAGGCCCGACAAATCGCAGCCCGCTGCGCCGGCCGAAGCGGGGCTGCGCTGCACCAACTCGCGGGTGGCCGCCACCAGCCGCTGCACCAGGCTGGGGCCCACCCACAGCCCGCCGTGCACCACCACCTGCTCCACTTCGCGCAGCAGCTCCGGCACCGCCTGCAAATGGCAGTAGCCGCGCGCACCGGCATCGAGCGCGCGCAGGCCTTCGGCGTCTTCGGGCACGCTGCTGAGCACCACCACCAGAGACCCCGGTCGCTGCGCCAGCAATTCGGCGATGCGGTCCGGCCACTGCGGCTGGCTCACGGGGATCCAGACCGTATCGCCCGGGCGCACCCGCGCCAACAGATTGCCCCAAGTGGCCCACTGGCCATCGGCAAAGGCTTGCACCCAACGCTCTGAGGGCGTCGGCAAGGCGGTGCTGCTGGCCGTTGAATGCAGCAAAAAATAGGCTAGGCTCATGCGGTTCCTCGGCGTCTGGGGTCAGCGTTCGGAGAGGGCGTTTTCTTTGGCCCGCAACACCGGCTTGAGCAAGTAGCTCAAAATGGTGCGCTTGCCGGTCAGGATGTCGACTTGGGCCACCATCCCGGGGATGATGGGCAGGCCTTCACCCAACGAAGCCTCGCGGGTGCGCAGGCGCACGATGAAAAAGGCGTTGCCTTGCTCGTCGACCACGGTGTCGGCGCCGATGTGCTCGACATCGGCGCGCAGGCCGCCGTAGATGGCGAAGTCGTAGGCGGTGAACTTGACCATGGCCTCTAGGCCCGGGCGCAGGAAGCCGATGTCGCGCGGTGCAATGCGGGCCTCCAGAATCAGGGCGTCGTCGAGCGGCACGATTTCCACCACCTCGCGCCCGGGTTGCACCACCGCTCCCATGGTGGTGACGTGCAAGCGGCTGACGGTGCCGCGCAGGGGCGAGCGGATGTCGGCGCGCACCACCCGGTCTTCCAAGGCGCGCCCGCCTTCGACCAAGGCCGACAGGCGGTTCATGGTGTCGGAGAGTTCGGCGCTCATTTGATTGCGCGCCGTGAGCTGCACTTCTTCGATGCGGCGCTGGGCTTCGGTGATGGAGGCCAGTACGCGCGCAATCTGCGCCGCCGCCTGATCGCGCTCCCCCACGAGGCGCGAGACCTGTTGATCCAGCCGCAGCACCTCGACTTCAGACACCGCCCCACTGGCCACCAGCGGTCGCGTGGCGGCCAATTCGCGCTGCACCAGGCTCAGGCTGCTGGCGGCCGAGTCGCGCCGCGATTGGGCCTCGGTCAGCTCTTGCCGGCGCTGCAGCAACTGGCTCTGGGTGATGGAGATCTGGGCGCTGATTTCGGCCCGGCGCGACTCGAACAGGCTGCGCTCCTGGGCCACGATGGCCGGCGCTTCGCGCTCGAGCGCCACGGACGGGTTGAAGCTGCGGCCTTGGATGAGCGCGCGCAAGCGCTCGGCGCGCGCCTCCAGCGCCATTTGAGAGACGCGGGTTTCACCCAAGTTGGCCGCAAAGCGCGTCGGGTCCACGCGCAGCAGCACCTGATCGGCCTCCACCACCTGGCCTTCGCGCACCAAAATTTCGCTCACCACCCCGCCATCCACGCTTTGCACGATCTGCACCTGCTGGCTGGGCACCACGCGGGCCTCGCCGCGCGTGACCTGATCGACCTTGGCCACCGCCGCCCACAACACCAGCACCAGCACCAGCACGGCGCTCCAGCGCAGCAGCCGGCGCGCGCGCAAGGGCTCTTGCTGCAATTGGGCCCAGTCGGCGTCGGCGGCCCAATCGAGCGCCTCGCCATCGGGCTCATCGTCGCGCGCCAGGCGCTGCGCCAGCTTGCCAAACAAGGGCTTGCCCACGCGCGCTCCGGCCTCGGTGGCCTGACCGATGCGCTCGAAGGTTTTTTGCTCGAGTTTGCTCATCACGCAGCCTTTCCGATCCGGCCTTGGCGCAGCGCCTGGATGACCTGCTCTTTGGGGCCATCGGCAACAATGCGGCCTGCGTCCATGACGATGATGCGTTCAACCAGATCGAGCAAAGAAGTTCGGTGGCTCACCAGCACCACGGTCTTGCCAGGCACAAACTGCTGCAGGCGCTTTTTGATGTCTTCTTCGCTCGAGTGGTCCATGGAGGAGGTGGGCTCGTCGAGCAGCAGAATGGGCGGGTCGTTGATCACCGCGCGGGCGATCGCCACCCCCTGGCGCTGGCCGCCCGAGAGCGACTCGCCGCGCTCGCCCACCAGCATATCGAAGCCCTGCGGGTGCTGGTTGACCAAATCCACGATGCCGCTGAGGGTGGCGGCCCTGAGCACGTCGGCGTCGTCGGCCAACGGCGCGCCCAGGGTGATGTTTTCGCGCAGGCTGCCGTAAAAAAGCATCACGTCTTGTTGCACGTAGCCGATGTGGCGGCGCAATTCGGCCGGGTCGAGCTGGCGCTGGTCGATGCCGTCGATCAGCACCGCGCCGCTGCTGGGCCGGTACAGGCCGAGGATGAGCTTTTCCAGCGTGGTTTTGCCCGAGCCGATGCGCCCCAAGATGGCCACGCGCTCGCCGGGTTGGATGCGAAAGCTGACGTTGCGCAGCGAGGCGTTGCTCTGGCCGGGGTAGCTAAACGAGACGTCTTTGAACTCGATCCCCCCCTGAATGTGGCCGCGGCTGATGAACTGCGCGCCATCGGGGCGTTCTACTTCGCGCTGCATCATCTCCTCGAGCGAGCTCAGGGCGGTGGCGGCGGTGTGGTACTGCACCAGCAAGCCGGCCACTTGGCCGATGGGGGCCATGGCGCGCGAGGCCAGCATGGAGCAGGCAATCAGACCACCCATGGTGAGCTCGCGCGCACCGATCAAATAAACCCCCAAGATGACGATCGCCACCGTGACCGCACCCTGCACAAAAGCCGCCGTGTGGCTGGCGCTGGCCGAGAGCAGCCGCAACTGCGCCCCGACGCGCGCCAACAGGGCGGCGCTTTGCTCCCACTTGCGCTGGATCGGGGCTTCGGCGGCGAGTGCTTTGAGGGTTTCGAAACCCACCAGACCCTCGATCAGGGTGGCGTTGCGCTGCGCGCTGGCGCGGTAGGTGGTTTCGGTGAGCGTGTGCATGCGCCCCTGCACCGCCAGCGCGTACAGCAACAACACCGCCGCGCCGATGAACAAGGGGATCAGCATCATGGGTGCGATCCAGCCGATCACGAGGAAGAAGATCAGCGCAAAAGGCAGATCGATGAAGGCCACCACGGTGGCCGAACCGATGAAGTCGCGCACCGACTCGAAGGCGCGCAGGTTGGAGGCAAAGGAGCCGGCCGAGGCCGGGCGCTGCTCCATGCGCATGCCCAGCACGCGCTCCATGATGAAGGCCGATAGCTTGACGTCGGCGCGGCTGCTGGCCAGATCGACGAAGCGGCTGCGCATGACCTTGAGCATCAGATCGCCCAGCACGATGATGAAAATCCCGGCCGAGAGCACCCACAGGGTGTCAAAGGCTTGGTTGGGCACCACGCGGTCGTAGACGTTCATCATGAACAGCGGCATCGCCACCGCGAACAGATTGGTCAGGAAGGCCGCCAACAGCACATCGCGGTACAGGCGCCGGTTTTCGGCGATAACGCCCCAGAACCAGTGCTCGCCGCGCACCTGCTTGACCGCCGGGCTGCGCGCGTCGTAGCGCGTGCGCGGTCGGGCATAAATCGCGCGGCCGCTGTAGCGCGCCTCGATCTGCGCCGTCGGCAGATCGAGTGCGGCCTCGCCGAGGTCGGGAAAAATCACGCGCACGCTGGCGCCGTCGGCGCTGCGCTCGAGCAGCACGCAGGCGCACTGTTCGTCGAGCAGCAGCACCGCGGGCAGCAGCTCAGCCTGCAGCCTGGCGATGGGCTGGCGCACCAGCTTGCTGCTCAGGCCGGCCCGGTGCGCGGCGCGCTCGAACAGCGACGGCGTCAGGCGCCCGTCGGGTGTGGGCAGGCCAGCCAAGGCGCCGTCGCGCGTCAGCGCCAAACCGTGCAGGCGCGCCAGCACGATCAGGCAGTGCAACAGGTCGTCGCGCTCAGGCGCTGCCGGCTGAGCGGGCAGCGGCAGGGCGGTGTCTGGGGTCATTGCTACTCCGTGATGGCCCGAACGCCACGGCATCCCTGACACCGCGCGCAGCGAGACCGACAGTCCTTGACTTCAATCAAGCCGCAGTGTAGCGCAAAGCGGCATCGATTGATAAAAACGCAATCTCGGCGGCCTTCCCGGTCGCACCCCCCGCTGCGTTCAATTGGCCATCAGCGCGGCCGGCTCATCGCTTTCGATCACCTGCTGCGCCCAAGCGCGCAGCTTGCGCGTATCGGCACGCAAAATCTGCTGCTTGACCGCCAGTATCTGGCTTGGGTGCATGGAAAAACTGCGCAGCCCCAGCCCCAGCAGCAGCCGCGTCATGGTGGCGTCACCGGCCATTTCGCCGCATACACTGACCGGCTTGTTCTGTGCCCGGCACTCGGCAATGGTGCTCGCCACCAGTTGCAGCACCGCCGGGTGCAGCGGGTCGTACAGGTGCGCCACGCTTTCGTCCACGCGGTCGATCGCCAGCGTGTACTGGATCAGGTCGTTGGTGCCGATCGAGAAAAAATCGAAGTGCTTCAAAAACAAGCGCAACGCCAGCGCCGCAGCGGGGATTTCGATCATCGCGCCCAGCCGCACCGGGCCATAGACGGCGGCACGGGCATCGAGCTGCGTCCGCGCCTTGGCCAACAAGGCCTTGACTTGCTGCACCTCGCGCAGATGCGCCAGCATCGGGATCAGCAGATTCACCTTGCCGTGCGCAGCGGCGCGCAACACAGCACGCAACTGCGTCAGGAACATGGCCGGCTCCGACAGGCTCCAGCGGATCGCACGCAGCCCCAGCGCCGGGTTCAGGTGCTCGTCGCGGCTGCTGCGGTTGAGCGGCTTGTCGGCCCCGATATCGACGCTGCGTATCGTCACCGGCAACCCGTGCATGCCCTCCACGGCGGCGCAGTAGGCGGCGTACTGTTCCTCCTCGTCGGGTAACTTGCCACGGCCCATGAACAAAAACTCGGTGCGAAACAAGCCCACACCGACCGCGCTCACCGCCAGCGCGGGCAGGGTGTCCGAGGGCTGTTCGATGTTGGCCAGCAACTCGATGCGTTCGCCGTCGAGCGTGACCGCGGGGGTGTTTTTGATGCGCGACAAGCGCTGGCGTTCGACTTCGCCCTGGCGCTGCTTGAAGCCGTATTCGGCCAGCACGATGTCGGAGGGGTTGACGATCAGCACCCCGGCGTCGCCGTCGATCACCACCCAATCGTCCTGGCGCACCAGTTGGCTGGCACCGCGCGCGCCCACCACGGCCGGGATGTCCATGCTGCGCGCCACGATGGCGGTGTGGCTGGTCTTGCCGCCCACGTCGGTGGCAAAGCCGACGAAGACGCTGCGCTTGAACTGCAAGGTGTCGGCCGGCGAGAGGTCGTGCGCGACCAGCACCAGCGGGTCTTCCGTTCCATGACCACCTTTGGCGCGTTCGCCTTCTTGGCTGCTGGTCGGGGCCCACATCGGGGGCGCGGCCCCATTCATGCTGCGCAACAAGCGCTCGGTGATCTGCTCCAGGTCGGCCTTGCGCTCGCGCAGGTAGGGGTCCTCCATTTCGTCGAACTGTTTGGCCACCAGTTCGAGCTGCGAGGTGAGCGCCCACTCGGCGTTGTAGTGGCGCTCTTGCACAAAGTGCGTGACGCCTTCTTGCAACTGCACGTCTTGCAGCAGCATCAGGTGCACATCGAGCAAGGCGGTGAGCTCTGGATGCGCCTCCATGCTGGCGGTTTCCTGCAGACCGCGCTGCACCTGCTCGATTTCGGCGATCACCGCATCGCGCGCCTGGCGCAG
>BBPD01000745.1_pt1 | contig 20994 bp, 19 predicted proteins | sample 1344911 | NCBI WGS metagenome assembly BBPD01 (sample SAMD00019088, study PRJDB2971) | groundwater metagenome | biome: freshwater biome; feature: mineral spring; material: ground water | place: USA: CA, Sonoma | collected 2011-09 | depth surface m
GGCGGCGGCGTGGGCGGTGGCCAAGTTCGAGTTCTGGGGCAAGTCTTTCCTGACCACGCTGATCGACCTGCCGTTCTCGGTCTCGCCGGTGGTGGCGGGCTTGATCTATGTGCTGGTGTTTGGGGCCCAGGGCTGGTTCGGGCCGTGGCTGGACGAGCGCGGCATCCAGATCATCTTTGCCGTGCCGGGCATCGTGCTGGCCACGCTGTTCATCACCTTCCCCTTCATTGCGCGCGAGCTGATTCCGCTCATGCAGGCGCAGGGCACGGACGAGGAGCAAGCGGCGCTGGTGCTCGGGGCCAGCGGCTGGCAGACTTTCTGGCGCGTGACCATGCCCAACATCAAGTGGGGCCTGATCTACGGCGTGATTCTGTGCAACGCGCGCGCCATGGGCGAGTTCGGCGCGGTGTCGGTGGTCTCGGGCCATATTCGCGGCCAGACCAACACCATGCCGCTGCACGTGGAGGTGCTGTACNNCGTGATTCTGTGCAACGCACGCGCCATGGGCGAGTTCGGCGCGGTGTCGGTGGTCTCGGGCCATATTCGTGGCCAGACCAACACCATGCCGCTGCACGTGGAGGTGTTGTACAACGAATTCCAGTCGGTGGCGGCCTTTGCCGTGGCCTCGCTGCTGGCGCTGCTGGCGCTGGTGACGCTGGTGATCAAGTCGGTCTCGGAGTGGCGCATGGAGCGCGAAATGAAGGCCCTCGATGCCATGGCGCCCGAGCGCCCCGGCACCGCCTCCGGTTCCAGCAGCCCTACTTGGGCCGGCCGTCCGGTCTAAAACCTTGTAAGCGAGTTACCCCATGAGCATCGAAATCCGCCAAGTCTCCAAGCATTTCGGCAACTTTCACGCGCTGAAAAACATCGACCTCGACATCGAATCGGGCGAGCTGCTGGCGCTGCTGGGCCCCTCGGGCTGCGGCAAAACCACGCTGCTGCGCATCATCGCCGGGCTGGAAACGCCCGAGCACGGGCACATTCTGTTCAGCGGCCAAGACACCACCGACGTGCACGTGCGCGAGCGCAACGTGGGCTTTGTGTTCCAGCACTACGCGCTGTTTCGGCACATGACGGTGTTTGAGAACGTGGCCTTTGGGATGCGCGTGAAACCCCGGCGCGAGCGCCCGAGCGAAGCCCAGATCAAAGAGCGCGTGCACGAGCTGCTGGGGCTGGTGCAGCTCGACTGGCTGGCGGATCGCTACCCTTCGCAGCTCTCGGGCGGGCAGCGCCAACGCATTGCGCTGGCGCGCGCGCTGGCGGTGCAACCGCGCGTGCTGCTGCTCGACGAGCCCTTTGGCGCGCTCGACGCCAAGGTGCGCAAGGAGCTGCGGCGCTGGCTGCGCCGCCTGCACGACGAGCTGCAGGTGACCAGCATCTTCGTCACCCACGACCAAGAGGAAGCGCTGGAAGTGGCCGACCGCGTGGTGCTGATGAACCAAGGCCGCATCGAGCAGGTGGGCACGCCGCAGCAGGTGTGGGAGCACCCGGCCAGCCCCTTCGTCTATGGCTTTCTGGGCGATGTGAACCTGTTTCACGGCCGCGCCCACGAGGGCCAGTTGCACTTAGAGGGGGTGGCGATCGACACGCCCGAGCACGCGCTGGCGCAGGACGCGCAAGCCTTTGCCTACGTGCGCCCGCACGACCTGGAGGTGGAGCGCTGGCGCGCCGGCGCGGTGGGGATAGCGGCCGAGTTGCAGCGCATGGTCGTGGTCGGGCCGATTGCGCGGCTGGAGCTGCTGCCGCTGGACGCCGAAGCCCCCGACGGGCACGACCCGCTGATCGAGGCCCAGATACCGGCCGAGCGGCTGCGCGCGCTGGGCCTCAAAGAAGGCGACCGGGTGCTGCTCTCGCCCAAGAAGGCGCGGGTGTTTTTGCAGCCGCAGCCGGCTTGAGTATTTCCCTGACCCCTATTCCCCGGCTTGCGCGTGCTGCCACGCGATGTATTCCGAACGACGCAGCCGGTAGCGGGCAATGCTGCCTTCGTGCAGTTGCTGCAGCGCCGTGGAGAGCAGTTCTTGGAAGGCCGCTTGGTCGGCCTCGGCAGCGTGCGTTTGGGCCAGCTCAGAAATGGCGGCCGGGCAGGGTTGCAGCAGCCCCTTGACGACTGTTTGAACCGCCTGAATCAGCGCCTCGCGGTACTTGATCTTGAGCGGGTCGGGTTCGACCATCGTTTGCGCGATGGCCAGATAGCGCTGGCAGGAGCGCTCATAGGCCCAGACGAACACATCGCGCAGAAGCTCGATCTGGTTGAGTTCATACACCCCCAGCGTCCCTTCGATGTAGGCGTGCTCCGGCACATCGATGAAGGACAGCGGGCACAGATTGTGCGTGAACAGCGGGATGTTGGCACCGATGCGCGAAACGCGCTTGTTCACATCTTCAAACGGCTGCAGGTAGGGCAACTGCACCATCAGGAAGAAGGCTTGCTCGAACGGATCGGGGATGGCGGCCGCCTTTTCCAGCAGCAGCGCAAAACAGTCCTCAATCACCTGTGGCAGCGCCAGCGGGTGGAATACGGTGCCCGAGATGTCCACCGGGCGCCGACGCAAGCGGCCACTGGCCTGCGGGTCGCGCATCAAGTCCTGCGACAGCACCGCGTGCAGGTTTTTGAAGGTGAAGGCGTCAAAGCGCACCTCATCGGCGTTTTCGATCAACATCTCGATGGCTGACTTGTGGTTCAGGATCATCTGCGTTTCGAGGGCGTCCTTGCCCTTGGCAGCCTGGCCGAACTCGATCAGGTTCTGGGTGTCAAGCCGGCTGTAGGTGTTGCCCTCCAGCTTGGACGAGGCCCATGACAGATCGACCAGGAGTCGGCCCAAGATGTCGCGGGCGTAGGTGCCTGCGGGCCGCTCATGGGCAGACGTGCGCCCCATTTCATGCAACTGGCGGCGCAGCGGCTCGGGCAGGTAGAAGGTGGTGCCGGGCTGATAGCTTTGCAGAAACTCACGTTGGTACCCGACCGGCCGCCGGTGCATCAGCGGGAGTCGAACCCGATCCCGAATGGCCGCCCCTGCTGGTGAGATGGGGACATAAAGCTGCGCATCGGTAGCGCGTGTCATCGAACCACTGGCTGGTGCAGCGCTGCTTGGAATCCGCTTGTAGATCAACGCGATGCTTGCGCCCTCGGTGATCACGCGCTGCGCGTCGATGAGCTTTTGCAAACGGCGTTGCAGTGTGCGGCGATTGGGCTTGTGACCGAGGTGCCGTGCGACCTCGGCTTCAATGGCGGCGATGCCGATGCCGCTGGGGTGCGCATCAACGATGGATTCGATCCGTTGGATTTCTTCGGTGACGGTGGCTCGTGGCATCGGATGGGGCTCCTTGCGCTGAATCTGTCACGCAATGTCGCGCAGGAGTGACAAAGCGCGACACCATTATGTCGCGCAATGTGCCGCGCTGCAAGGCAAAGCCGTCGTGCAACGGTGCATGCTGTCACGCGAACGCCAGCATTTTCCGCCCCTTATTGGCCGCCGACCGCCGTCCCAGGGCATTCCCCGCCACCTTTGCCTATGGATGGCTGGGGGATGTGAACCCGTTTCACGGCCGCGCCCACGAGGTGCTTGTCAAGGAGCCAAGACAGGGCGCGCGGCGGCGCTACCATTGGGCCCCATGTTGACTCCCAGTGCCACCTCGGCTTGCGGGCAGCGCCTGGAGGCTTTTCGCCAACTCGGGCGCATGCGCGCAGGCTCGCTCATCATCACCTGTTTTGGCGACCTCTTGCTGCCGCGCGGCGGCCGCATTTGGCTCGGCAGCCTGATCGCGCTGCTGCAGCCGCTTGGCTTGAGCGAGCGGCTGGTGCGCACGGCGGTGTACCGCTTGGTCAAGGACGAATGGCTGGCTACCGAAGCCAGTGGGCGGCGCAGCGACTATTTCCTCACCCAAACCGGGCGCCAGCGCTTTGATGAAGCGGCCGAGCAGATCTACGCCACGGCGGCACCGGCCTGGGATGGCCACTGGCGCTGGGTGCAGGTGGTGGGTGAAATGGGCAGTGGCCCGCGCGAGGCCGTGCGCCGCGCCCTGTATTGGCAAGGCTTTGGTGAGCTGGGCCGGGGCAGCTTCGTACACCCCGGTGCCGACTGGGAGCAGGTGCGGCTGGCGCTGCGCAGCGACGGCCTAGGCCCGTGGCTGCCCGCCCTGCTGCCTTTGCAGGCCACGCACGCTCGAATGCAAGGCAGCGCCGACGACGCCGCGCTGGTGCAGCGCGCCTGGCCGCTGGCGGCGCTGGCGGCGGGTTACCTGGATTTCGTGCAGCGCTACCAGCCCATACTGGCCGAGTGCCAGGGGGCACATTCGGGTGGCGGCACCGACGCCACCACCGATGCAGCCACCGACGCCACCGCGCTGCAACTGCGCCTGCTGCTGCTGCACGACTACCGGCGCCTGCTGCTGCGCGACCCGCAACTGCCCGCCGCGCTGCTGCCGCCCGACTGGCCAGGCCAGCAAGCGCGCAGCCTCTGCCAGGCCCTGTACCTGCGCTTGCTGCCCGCCTCCGAGCGCCATCTGGACACCCACTTGCAACTGGCCGACGGCACCCTGCCCGCAGCCAGCGCGCTGTTGCAGCAGCGCTTTGCGGCCGCGCGCAGCCGCCACTGAGCCGCGCCCGGCAACCGAGTCGGCCAGCACACAGGCGGCTAGCGCAGGGCGCAGGCCGAGCGCCAGCCCTGGCCAGCCTGCTCAGATGTGCGCCCACCCAAGGGAAAACCCCGTCTTGCCAAGCACCGGGTTTAGGCTTGATACTTTAGCCAAGGATTTCGGTGCAAGTTTGTATCGGAATTGCGCCGCACACCCGGCACCCCTGTGCCGACCGTGGCCGGCCCCAGCGGCGACCCATCAGCGACCCATCAGCGACGACCCCATGAGCGATCCGATTTGCGATTCAGCGCACCCCAGCGCACCCGACCCGGCGCAGCAACTGGCCCAAGACTGCGCCGCGTCCATGTGGGCGCGCGACCACGCCGCGCAGGCGCTGGGCATGCGCCTGCACGCCGTTGGGCCGGGCTGTGCGAGCCTGGGCATGGTGGTGCGCCCCGACATGGTCAACGGGCACCGCATCTGCCACGGCGGCCTGATCTTCACCTTGGCCGATACCGCCTTCGCCTACGCCTGCAACAGCGCCAACGCCAACACCGTGGCCTCGGCCTGCCAGATCGACTTCCTAGCCCCGGCGCGCCTGGGCGACGAGCTCGAAGCCCAAGCGCAGGAGCGCGCCCTGAGCGGGCGCAGCGGCGTCTATGACGTGACCGTGCGCCTGCGCGGCGGCGGCACCGTGGCCTTGTTCCGGGGCAAGAGCCACCGGGTGCAGGGTGCCGTGATCGAGCCGCCCCAATCTGCCTGAAGCCAGACCTTTAGCCCCAGAGCCAAGACCCATGCCCGTCAAACACCCCCGCCCCGGCGACCTGGAGCCGATCGAGCGCGCCAGCCGCGACGAAATCGCCGCCTTGCAACTGCAGCGCCTGCGCTGGAGCCTGCGCCACGCCTACGACCACGTGCCGCACTACCGGCGCAGCTTCGACGCCGCCGGGGTGCACCCAGACGATCTGCGCACGCTGCACGACCTGGCGCGCTTTCCCTTCAGCACCAAAGACGACCTGCGCGCCAACTACCCCTTTGGCATGTTTGCCGTGCCGCGCGAGCAGGTGCTGCGCCTGCACGCCTCATCGGGCACCACCGGCAAGCCAACCGTGGTGGGCTACACCGCACAAGACATCGACACCTGGGCCAACCTGGCGGCGCGCTCGATCCGCGCCGCGGGCGGGCGCGCGGGCGACATCGTGCACGTGGCCTACGGCTACGGTCTGTTTACTGGCGGGCTGGGGGCGCACTACGGGGCCGAGCGCCTGGGCTGCACGGTGGTGCCGATGTCGGGCGGGCAAACCGAAAAACAGGTGCAACTGATCCGCGACTTCAAACCCGACCTGATCATGGTCACCCCTTCCTATGCGCTGGTGATTGCCGAGGAATTCGAGCGCCAGGGCCTGGGGCCCGCGGACATCTCCTTGCAGATCGGCATCTTTGGGGCCGAGCCCTGGGGTGAGGGCATGCGCGCCGAAATCGAGCGCAAACTCGGGCTCGATGCGGTCGATATCTACGGCCTGTCCGAAGTCATGGGCCCGGGCGTGGCCAGCGAATGCGTGGAATCCAAAGACGGCCCGGTGGTGTGGGAAGACCACTTCTACCCCGAGATCATCGACCCCGAAACCGGCGCCGTGCTGCCCGACGGGGCCAGTGGCGAGCTGGTCTTTACCTCGCTGAGCAAGCAGGCCATGCCGGTGATCCGCTACCGCACCCGCGACCTCACCCGGCTGCTGGCCCCCACCGCGCGCGCCTTTCGCCGCCTGGGCAAGATCAGCGGCCGCAGCGACGACATGCTGATCGTACGCGGCGTCAACGTCTTTCCGACCCAGATCGAGGAGCAGATTCTGCGCGACCGGCGCCTGGCCGGCATCTACCAGATCCACCTCAGCCGCGACGGGCACCTGGACCAAATCGAGGTGCGCTGCGAGCTGCAAGCCGAGTGTTCCGGCAAGCTCTCGGCCGCCGAGAAGCAGGCGATCGGGCAGCAGTTGCAGCACCAGATCAAGACCCACATCGGCGTGAGCAGCCGCGTCACGGTGCTGGAGGCGCAGCAGATCGCGCGCAGCCAAACCGGCAAGGCGCAGCGGGTGATCGACCAACGCCCCAAACCAACCTGAATTTACCCCAGCAGGAGCCAGCCCACCATGTACACCCAAGCCTTGAGCATCCCCGACCCAGCCGAGCAGGCCGCGCCTGCGCTCAAAGTGGCCGAATCGGCCGAGCGGCTGCAACGCTTCCAAGAGCGCATCGACGCCGACGGCCGGATCGAGCCGCAAGACTGGATGCCCGAAGCCTACCGGCGCACCCTGGTGCGCCAGATCAGCCAGCACGCGCACAGCGAGATCGTGGGCATGTTGCCCGAGGGCAACTGGATCAGCCGCGCACCCAGCCTCAAGCGCAAAGCGATACTCATCGCCAAGGTGCAAGACGAAGGCGGGCACGGCCAGTACCTCTACAGCGCCGCCGAGACGCTGGGGGCCGCGCGCGCCGACCTGATCGACGCGCTGCACAGCGGGCGCGCCAAATACAGCTCGATCTTCAACTACCCGACGCTGAACTGGGCCGATGTGGGGGTGATCGGCTGGCTGGTCGATGGGGCCGCCATCTCCAACCAGATTCCGCTGTGCCGCTGCAGCTACGGGCCCTATGCGCGCGCCATGATCCGCATCTGCAAAGAGGAGAGCTTTCACCAGCGCCAAGGCTACGAAGCCCTGCTGGTGATGATGCGCGGCACCCCGGCGCAGCGCCACATGGTGCAGGACTCGGTGAACCGCTGGTGGTGGAAATGCCTGGCCATGTTTGGCCCGCCCGATGCCGACAGCCTGCACAGCGAGCAGAGCATGCGCTGGGGCATCAAGCGCATCAGCAACGACGAGCTGCGGCAAAAATTCATCGACGCCACCGTGCCGCAGGCGCAGGTGTTGGGCATCACCCTGCCCGACCCCGAACTCAAATGGAACCCCGAGCGCGGCCACTACGACTTTGGCCCGATCGATTGGGACGAATTCTGGAGCACGGTCAACGGCAAGGGGCCGTGCAACCAGCAGCGCCTGGCGACCCGCGTCAAGGCGCACCAAAACGGCCAGTGGCTGCGCGACGCCGCCCTGGCACACACCCGCAAACAGCAACAACGTGCCCTTAAGGAGGCCGCATGAACGCTACACCCGCTTTGAAAGACTGGCCGCTGTGGGAGGTATTCGTCCGCAGCAAGCAGGGCCTGGAGCACAAACACTGTGGCAGCCTGCACGCCAGCGACGCCGCGCATGCGCTGCAAATGGCGCGCGACGTTTATACCCGGCGCCAAGAGGGCGTGAGCATCTGGGTGGTGCCATCGAGCGCCATCAGCGCCAGCGCGCCGCAGGACAAAGAGGAGTTCTTCGAGCCGGCGGCCGACAAAATCTACCGGCACCCGACGTTTTACGACATTCCAGCCGAAGTGGGGCATATGTGATGGAGGCTACCCAGACCGACTTTCGCCTCGCCTACCTGCTGCACCTGGCCGACAACGCCGTGGTGCTCGGGCAGCGCAACGCCCAGTGGTGCGGCCACGGCCCCGTGATCGAGGAAGACTTGGCCATGGCCAACATCAGCCTGGACCTGATCGGGCAGGCGCGGCTGCTGTATCAGTTGGTGGCGCAGAGCCTGGGAGAGGGCGTGAACGAAGACACGCTGGCCTACTTTCGCGACGACACCGAGTTCCGCAACTACACCCTGCTGGAGCTGCCGCACCACGGCCCGCTGGTCGGCTATGCCCACACCGACCTCGATTACGCCACCACCCTGGTGCGCAACTTCCTCTACAGCGCCTTGATGGTGCTGCGCTGGGAGGCGCTGCAGCAATCCAGCGACCCCGAGCTGGCCGCCATCGCCGCCAAATCGCTCAAAGAAACGCGCTACCACCTGCGCCACGCGCGCGACTGGATGGTGCGCTTGGGCGACGGCACGGTTGAGTCGCAGGCGCGCATGCAAGCGGCGCTGGAGCACCTGATGCCCTACACCCAGGAGTTCTGGAGCGAGAGCGAGGTCGAGGCGGCGGCCGCCGCCAGTGGGCTCGGGGTCGAGATGGGCAGCTTGCGCGCCGCCTGGGATGCCCTGCTCGACCAGACCCTGGCCGAAGCCACCATGCGCCGCCCCAGCGCCAGCGGCTACGTGACGCGCGGCAAGCAGGGCCTGCACTCCGAGCACCTGGGCTTTTTGCTGGCCGAGATGCAGTGCCTGGCGCGCGCCCACCCCGGCGCGCAGTGGTAGGCCGGGGTACCCCATGCCCGCCACCGACTTGAGCCACGCTGCCGAGGCTGGCACCCGCGAGCGCCTCTGGGCCGCCCTGGAGCAACTGTGCGACCCGGAAATCCCGGTGTTGACGCTGCGCGAAATGGGCATCTTGCGCGATCTGCGCCCGGCTGCCGACGCACCCGAGGTCTGGGAGGTGATGGTCACCCCGACCTACAGCGGCTGCCCGGCCATGGACCAGATCGAGGACGATGTGCGCGCCACCGTGCTGGGCTTGGGTTTGCAGGTGCGGGTGCTGCGGCAACTGGCCCCGGCCTGGAGCACCGAATCCATGAGCCCCGCCGCGCGCGAGAAACTGCGCGCCTACGGCATCGCGGCCCCCCTGCCTTGTGCCGCCGCGGTGGCTGCCGGCCCCGAGCGGCTGCGCTTCGTGCGCGGGGCCGCCGACCCGGCGCCGCCGGTGCCGTGCCCGCGCTGCGGCTCGTTGCACACGGTCGAGACCTCGCACTTTGGCTCCACCGCCTGCAAAGCGCTCTACAAATGCCTGGACTGCCAGGAGCCATTCGACTACTTCAAGCCCTACTGAGGCCCGCACACGCGGAGCATTTGCCATGTCTGCATCCCGTTTTCATCCCCTCACGGTCAAGCGCATCAGCCCCGAAGCGGCGGGCTCCTTGGCGCTGACCTTCGACATCCCGGCGTCGCAGCGCGAGACCTTCGGTTTCGAGCCCGGCCAATTCCTCACCCTGCGCGCCCAGGTGGACGGCCAGGAGCTGCGCCGCACCTACTCCATCTGCAGCCCGCGCAGCCGCTTGCAGCAGCAGGGCGAGATCGAGATCGGCATCCGCCCGGTGCCGGGGGGCGTGTTTTCCAATTGGGCCGCGCGCGCCATCCGGGTCGGCGACACGCTGCAGGTGCTGCCGCCCGAAGGGGCGTTTACCGTCAAAAAAGCGCGCGCCATACACCGCGTGGGTTTTGCCGCCGGTTCGGGCATCACCCCGATACTCTCGATCGCCGCCAGCACGCTGCAAGAGCAGCCCGAGTCCAAATTCACCCTGGTGTTTGGCAACCGGCGCATGGCCAGCGTGATGTTCAACGAGGCGCTGCAAGACCTCAAAGACACCTACCCGAGCCGCTTCACCATGATCCACATCCTGTCGCGCCAGGCGCAGGAGGTGGACTTGCTGCAAGGGCGCATCGACCAAGCCAAGGTTCAGGCCCTGATCGACACCCTGCTGCCGGCGCGCAGCATGGACGAAGTGTTCGTCTGCGGCCCCGAAGCCATGATCGAGGCCACCCAGGCGGCGCTGCAAGCCGCAGGGGTGCCAGCGCACCGCATCTACACCGAGCGCTTCACCACCAGCGCCGCCGTGGCGGTGCGGGTGCAGGCCGACCGCGACGCCCAGGGGCTGCAACAAGATGCGGCCAAGGCGGCACTAGGGGTGCGCATGGAGCTGCTGCTCGATGGCAAGCTGCACGAGCTGGCGCTTGGCCGCGACGAGTCGGTGCTCGATGCGGCCCTCGAAGCCGGGCTGGACTTGCCCTACTCCTGCAAATCGGGGGTGTGCTGCACCTGCCGCGCCAAGGTGCTCGAAGGCCAGGTGACGATGCAGCAAAACTTCGGGCTGCACGCCGCAGAGGTGGCGCGTGGCTTTGTGCTCACCTGCCAGGCGCGGGCGCAGACGCAGCGGCTGCGCCTGAGTTTCGACGAACGCTGAGGAGCGCGCGCGTGTGCCTCGCCCAGCGGCGGCGGCCTGCCCCACTCCGCTCAAGCGCTCTGTTCGAGCAGGCGGCGCAGCAGCGGATGCGCCACCCGGCGCTCTAGGCTGAGGGCGTAGCAGGGCGCTGACACGCCTTCGCACACCCCGACCAGCGATGCGCCGTGGCGCTGCTGCAGCGCCTCGGCCAGCGCCAGCGCCGCCGGGAACACCCCCATGCCTTGGCCGCCGAAGGTTTCCAGCAGGGCGCTGTCTTCGAACTCGCCCGCGATGCGCGGCGTCAGGCCGTGCCGCGCCAGCCACTGGTCGAGCTGCGCGCGCACGCTGGCGTGGCGCGTGGGCAGCAGCAGCGGCACCCCTTGCAGCCCCGCCGGGAAAGCGCGCTGGGCGGCATGCAACCAAGGCGGCGCGGCAAACCAGCCGTAGGCGCTGCTGGCCAGGCGGTGGTGGTGCACCTTCAGGTGCGCGCGGCTGCTCACCGGGTGGTCGGTGAGCACCACATCGAGCCGGTGCATGGCCAGATCGGCCAGCAGGTCGTCGATCTCGCCGTCGTGGCAGATCAGGTGCAGATCGGGCACATCCAGCACCGGGCGCAGCAGGCGCTGCACCTCCAGCTTGGGCAGGCCGTCGGCCATGCCCACGGCCAAGCGCACCCTGGGGGCCAGCGCCGCTTGGCGCAGCAGCGCGGGCAGCGCCTCGCCGAGCTCGAAAATCTGCTGCGCCTGGCGCGCGGCCAGCACGCCGGCCTCGGTCAGGGTCACGCCGCGCCCGGCCGGCTTGAGCAACTGGCAGCCCAGCGCTTTTTCCAGCTCGCGCACCTGGGCGCTCACGGTCTGCACCGCCATATCGAGCCGCGCGGCGGCTTTGGACATGCCGCCTTCCTGGGCCACGATCCAGAAGTAGTACAGGTGGCGGTAGCTGTAAGAGAGGCTCATGTTCAGCTTGTAGCGATAAAAGATTGCCTGATTTTCTGCTTTTTTTGGCACCCGTTAGGCTCTAGACTGCAAAGCTACCCAAACTGGCTTAAAGGAGCCTTGCATCAAAACGGGACGAAAAAAAACCTGGCTCTAGAGGAGCCAGGTTTGGAAGCCTTTTTGCTGTCACACACAAAGGCACCCGCTCAGGGAGGAAAAGCGGGGGGCCGGTGTTAAACGACCCGATGCAAGTGTACTGCAATATTTGCGGCGGCACCAAGAATGACACAGAAAAAACCACAATCGGCACAATAGTATTGTTTGATTAGGCGGCTTTGCGCGGGCCGCGCGCGCTGCCCTGCACCAGATCGAAGCGAAACAGGCGGCACTCGATCGGGCCGTTCCACAGCGGCACCCGGCGGCTGGCTTGCAGCCGCATACGGCCCGGCAAGGCGCTGTCGGGGCTGAGTATCCAGGCGCTCCAGCCGCTGTAGTGTTTTTTCCAGTGCGCAGCCAACTGGGTAAAAAAAGCCTCGTTTTCGGCCCCGTCGGCGTGTTGCGCTTGCTCGCGCCCTTGGCGTGGGGCGGCATCGGGCCGCTGGCGCTGCGCCGCCGCTTGCCCGGCCACACCGGCAGCGGCCAGGCGCTCGCCGTAGGGCGGGTTGAGCAGCAGCACGCCGGGCTGGGTTGTGGGCGGCAGGCGCTGCAGCGCGTCGCCGCCGCGCAGCTCGATGGCCTGCGCCACACCGGCGCGCTCGGCGTTGCGGCGCGCAAAGTCAACCATCCTGAAGGCCACGTCGCTGCCAAAAATAAAGGGCTGGCCAGCGGGCCAGGGGCGCTCGGCGGCCACGGCCTGCTGGCGCAGCGATTGCCAAAGCGGGCTCTGGTGCACCAGCAGCTTCTCGAAGCCAAAGCGGCGCAGCTTGCCGGGGGCGATCTGCAGGGCGATCTGGGCCGCTTCGATCAGCACCGTGCCGCTGCCGCAGCAGGGGTCAACCAGCGGCACGGCATGGCCTTGCGCATCCCAGCCGGTCCAGCCGCTGGCGGCGATCATGGCGGCGGCCAGCGTTTCTTTGAGCGGCGCGTCGCCCTTTTCCACGCGCCAGCCGCGCTTGAACAGCGCCTCGCCCGAGGTGTCGAGGTAGAGCCAGAGGGTGTCGGGGTTCAGGTGCACAAACACGCGCACATCGGGGTGCGCGGTGTCAACGCTGGGGCGCTCGCCGCAGCGCTCGCGCAGCCGGTCGCAGACCGCGTCTTTGACGCGCAAGGCGGCAAAGTTCAGGCTCTGCAAGGGGCTGTGCTGGGCCGTGATTTCTACTTTGAGCGTTTGCTGCGGTGTGAACCAGTGCTCCCAGGGCAGATCGGCGGCGGCGGCGTAGATCTCATCCTCGTCGCGGTAGGGTTGCTGCGCCAGCCGCAGCAGCACCCGTTGCGCCAAGCGGCTGTGCAGGTTGAGGGTGAGCACGTCGCGCCAACTGCCTTGCATCTGCACCCCGCCGCGCTGGCGTTGCAGCGCATCGGGGGCCGGTTGGCACAGGCGCTGCACTTCGGCGAGCAAAAAATCTTCCACGCCGGCGGCGCAGGGCAAAAACAGGTGCAGGTTGTTCATGGGGTTTTGCGCAGGTGCGCGGTGGGCAGGCGCAGCGCTTCGCGGTATTTGGCCACGGTGCGGCGCGCGCAGGCGATGCCTTGCCGTTGCAGCAGGTCGGCCAGTTGCTGGTCGCTCAAGGGCTGTTGCGGGTTTTCGGCGGCGATGAGTTGCTGGATCAGGGCGCGCACGGCGGTGCTGGAGGCGTTGCCGCCGCCTTCGGTGGCCAGCGCCGAGCCAAAAAAGTATTTGAATTCAAAAGTGCCTTGCGGCGTGGCCATGAACTTGGCGCTGGTGACGCGGCTCACGGTGGACTCGTGCAGCCCGAGCTCGTCGGCGATTTCGCGCAGCACCAGCGGGCGCATGGCCACGGCACCGTGCTGCAGAAACTGGCGCTGGTGCTCGACGATGGCGCTGGCCACGCGCAAGATGGTGTCGAAGCGCTGCTGCACGTTTTTGATGAACCAGCGCGCCTCCTGCAAGCGCTGCTGCAGCCCGGCGGCGTGCGGCCCACGATGCTGGCGCAGCGCCTGGGCGTAGGCGTCTTGCAGCCGCAGGCGCGGTTGCAGCTCGGGGTTGAGGGTGACCTTGAAGCCGCGCCCGTGTGCGCTCACGATCACGTCGGGGCGCAGGGCCTGCTGCTCGACGGCGGCAAAGCGGCGCCCAGGCTTGGGCTCTAGGCGCACGATCAGCGCCAGCGCGGCGCGGGCCTGTTCCTCGCTGCAGTCGCACAACTGCGCCAGGCGGCGCCAGTCGCGCCGCGCCAGCCATTGCAGCGGCTGCTCGCACAGGCGCAGCGCGGTGCGGCTGTGCGGGCTGTTGCGCAGCTCCAATATCTGCAGCCGCAGGCATTCGCCCAGGTCGCGTGCGCCGACTCCGGTCGGGTCCATTTCCTGCAGGCAGACCAAGGCTTGCTGCAGGCCGTGCTGCCAGTGCGCCAGGCGCTGCGCATGGGCCGCAGCTCCTAGGGTGCGCGGCCAACGGGCCAATTCCTGCTGCAGCAGCGCCGCGGCCAGTTGCTCCAGCGGGTCTTCGAGGTAGCCGTCGTCGTTGAGGGATTCGATCAGGAAATACAGCGCCGTGGCCTGTTCGTCGCTCAGACGCAGCGCCAGCGCCTGCTGGTGCAGGTGCGCGCTCAGGCTCAGGTGCCCAGGCTGCTGGTCGGCGGCGCTGGCGGCGTCGTCGTCATCGGGGTGGGGCGTGCGCGCCGGGGCGCTGGCGTCCCAGTCGCGCTCATCGGCGTAGGGGGCGTCGGCCTGATCGGACTCATGGCCCTCGTGGCTGCCCTCCCACTGCGGCAGCAGCGGGTCGCGGGCTTCGTGGCTGGTGCTGGCGGTGTCGGCCTCCTCGCCGGCCCAATCCGAGGCGGGTTCGTCCGCCCGGCTGCGTTCGGCCAATTGAGCGGGCACTGCAGGCTGCGCATCTTCTGCCTCCAGCGCCTGCGAGCGCGCCAGTTGCCGCGCCAGATCGGCCTCGTCGGGATGGCCCAAAGGCTCGGGCTGGTCGGCCTCGTCGGCGGCGTGGTCGCGCTCCAAAAACGGGTTGTCGTCGAGCATCTGCTCGACCTCCTGCGCCAGCTCCAGCGTGCTCAGTTGCAGCAAGCGAATCGACTGCTGCAACTGCGGTGTGAGCGTCAGTTGCTGCGCCATGCGCAGCGACAGGCCGGGTTTCATGGACACAAAAATTTAAAGCCGGAAGTGCTCGCCCAGATAGACCCGGCGCACCTCCGGGTTGGCCACGATCTCGGCCGGGGTGCCTTGGGCCAGCACGCGGCCGTCGCTGATGATGCAGGCGTGGTCGCAAATGCCCAGGGTTTCGCGCACGTTGTGGTCGGTGATGAGCACACCGATGCCGCGCTCTTTCAAGAAGCCGATGATGCGCTGGATTTCGATCACCGCGATCGGGTCGATGCCAGCAAAGGGTTCGTCGAGCAAGATGAAGCGCGGCTCGGTGGCCAGGGCGCGCGCGATCTCGACCCGGCGCCGCTCGCCGCCCGAGAGCGCCGGGGCCGGGCTGTCGCTCAGGTGCGCGATGTGCAGCTCATCGAGCAGGGCTTGCAGGCGCGCTTCTATGGCTGCCGCGCCCAAGGGGCGGCCGCTGGCATCGCGCTGCAACTCCAGCACCGCACGCACGTTTTCGGCCACCGTGAGCTTGCGAAAGATCGAGGCCTCTTGCGGCAGGTAGCCCAGCCCCATCTGGGCGCGGCGGTGTATGGGCAGGCCGTCGATGCGCTGCCCGTCGAGCACGATGCTGCCGGCGTCGGCCCGGATCAGCCCGACGATGAGGTAAAAGGAAGTGGTCTTGCCAGCCCCATTGGGCCCCAGCAGGCCGACCACTTCGCCGCTGTGCAGGGTTAGGCCCACATCTTTGACCACCTGGCGGCGGCCATAGGATTTTTGCAAGCCGCTCACTTGCAGGCTGCTGCGCGGCTGGGATGCGCTCACCGGCGCGGCTCCAGTTGCGGGCTGGCTTGCAAGGGGGCCGCAGCGGGGGCTGGCGCCGGGGCTGCAGGCGCGGCGCTGGCTGGGCGCGGGGTGATGAAGGCGCGCACCCGGCCAGCCGGGTTTTCGGGCGTGCGCGCGGTCACGGAGCCTTCGACGGTGAAGCGGCCGCTGGTGCGCTCGTAGGTGATCAAGCGGCCGCTGGTCTGGTCGTTCAAGGTGGCCCCCAGGTAGCGGCGCAGCACCGCCTGCTCGATCAGCTTGAAGGTGCCGGCCAGGCTGTCGTACTCGATGCGCAAGGCCTCGCCTTCGATGAATTCGTTCAACCCTGGGCGCTGCTGGCGAAAAAAGGCGCGCTGCTGCGCGCTGCCTTGCAGCAAGCCAAACTGGTTGCCTAGTGCGTCTTGGCGCAGTTCGGCGCGCAGGGCGCGCATCTGCAGCGTGCCCTGGCTGATCACCACATTGCCGGTGAACACGCTGGTTTGCAGCGCTTCGTCGTAGCGCAGGGCATCGGCTTCGATCACCATGGGCTGTTCGCGGTCGCTGGGCTGCGCCCAGGCCACAGAGCCTAGGCAGGCCAGGCACAGCACCAGCCAAGCCCCGCACCAGCGCAGAGCGGACGTGGGGGCAGATCGGGTTGCGTTCATGGTAGGCACGGAAATTGCATCATGGGATGCAGGCATTGTAGCCACAGCTTGCACCGGGTGGCTTGGGCCGGGGTGTTGCGCCAGAGCAGCACGCAAGGCGCTGTGGGCGCTGCAGGGTGGCACCAAGCAGGAGGCGCAAGCCGAGTGGCCGCGCCAGGCCGTTTAGCCGCCGCGGCGCACCCGATCGATCAACGCATTGGCCACTTGCACCGTGCGCTCGGCTTGCCCCGGAATGTAGAAGCGCCCGGCTACGCCCAGCGCCGGGGTGCCCTCGACTTGGTAGGCGTCTTGCAACTGGGTGGCGCGGCGCACCCGGCCCACCACGGCGAAGGAGTTGTAAGTCTGGGTGAACTGGGCCCGATCCAGCCCCGCGCTGGCGGCCCATTGGGCAATGGTTTCGGCGTTGTGCAGGCGCTGGCGCGGGTTGCCGTGTATGGCTTGGAACACGCGCTCGTGGTGGCTATCGAGGCGGCCCATGGCCTCTAGGGTGTAGAACAGGCGCTGCAGCGGCTCGAACTCGGGTGCAAAGCCGACCGGCACGTGGCGCACCAGCACATCGGCGGGCAGGGTGCGCCGCCAGGCTCTGAAAACGGGCACAAAGTTGTAGCAGTGGATGCAGGTGTAGGCAAAAAACTCCAGCACCTCGATGCGGCCGGCCGGGGCATCGACCGGGGCCGGCTGGCGCAAACGGCGGTAGTGCGTGCCTTCGCGAAAAGCCGGGGCTGCGGGTGGGGTTTGGGCCCCCAGCGGCAACGCGCTGCCGGTGGCGACAAGGCCGCCTAGGCCTGCCAGGGCTTGCGAAAATTGGCGTCTGTGCATGGTGCGTCCTTGATCCAAATCAGGTAAGCCAAGCGGCCTGCCAGTGTTGAGGCTGCTGGGCGGGCTGCGAAGTTCCGCAGAATGACCATTCGTTGCAATTTGGGCGCGTGCGCCCTTAGCGCGACACGCGCACCAGCGCGGTGTCTATGCCCTGCGCTTGGATGCGCCGCGCCACCTCCTCGGCTTCGCCGGCCTGGGCAAAGGGCCCCAAGCGCACGCGGTGGATCACCGAGGCGTCTTGGCGGCGTTCGCTCACGCTGGCATCAAAGCCCAACATCGCCAGACGGGCGCGCTGGGCCTGGGCCTCGGCCGCACTGGCGAAGGCCCCGGCTTGCACGAAGTAGTGCAAGGCGGCGGCGGCCACCACCGGGGGGGCTGTTGCAGCCGCAGCCGCAGCCGCAGCAGGGGCTGCTTGCCGCTGCTCGATCAACTGCCCGAGCGGGTCTGGGGCCGCAGGCGCAGGCGGCTCGGGAGCCGTGGCAGCGGCGGCGGCGGGCGCTGGTGCAGCCGGGGCTGCTGGGGCCGCTGGCCGGGTGGAGAGGTTGGCGTTGGGGTTCCAGTCGCGATTGCGCGCGGCCTCGGCGGCCTCGGTGGCGGCCGGGGCTTGCATGCCGCGCTCTTCCAGCGGCACGGCCGAGCGGGTGACAAAGAGTGCCACCACCAGCGCCAGCGCCAGCGCCAGCAGCATGCCGCAAACGAAGCCCACGAGGGTGCCGCCTGCTTGCGGCGCTAAACGGTGCGGTTGGGTCATGGCTGTGCGCATCGGGTCTTACATCTTGCTGGGCGCGCTCACTCCGAGCAGCGCCAGTCCATTGTGCAGCACTTGGGCGGTGGCGGCAACCAGCGCCAAACGGGCGTGTTTGAGCAGCGGGTCATCGACCAAAATCCGCTCCGCGTCGTAGTAGCTGTGGTAGGCGGCGGCCAGTTCGCGCAGGTAAAAGCTCACGTCGTGCGGGGCAAAATCGGCGGCGGCGTTGCTCAGCACCTCGGGGTAGCGCGCCAAGAGGCGCAGCAGCGCCTGCGCTTGCGGGCCTTGCAGCGGGCTCAAGTCCACCGTTTGCAACTGCGCGCGCGCGCCGCCCCAGGCCGCCAGCACCGAGCAGATGCGGGCGTGGGCGTACTGCACGTAATAGACTGGGTTGTCGTTGTTTTGTTGCACCGCCAGATCGACGTCGAAGGTGTATTCGGTGTCGGGCTTGCGCGAGAGCAGGAAAAAGCGCACCGCGTCGCGGCTGGTCCACTCGATCAGGTCGCGCAGCGTCACGTAGCTGCCAGCGCGCTTGGAAATTTTTACCTCTTGGCCGCCGCGCAGCACGCGCACCATGGTGTGCAGCACGTAGTCCGGGTAGCCGCTCGGGATGCCGACCCCGGCCGCCTGCAAGCCGGCGCGCACGCGCGCGATGGTGCCGTGGTGGTCGCTGCCCTGGATGTTGACGACCTTGGTGTAGCCGCGCTCCCATTTGGCGATGTGGTAGGCCACATCGGGTACGAAGTAGGTGTAGCCGCCTTCGATCGGGCTGCCGTCGGGCGCGAGGGTGCCGGACTTGCGCATGACCCGGTCTTTGTCGTCGCCAAAGTGGGTGCTGCGCAGCCACAGCGCGCCGTCTTGCTCGTAGGTGTGGCCAGATTCGACCAGCCGCTGCACCGTTTGCGCCACCCGGCCGCTGGTGTAGAGGCTGGATTCGAGGTAGTACTGGTCAAAACGCACCGCCAGCGCCTGCAAGTCCAGGTCTTGTTCGTGGCGCAGCCAGGCCACGGCAAACTCGCGCATGCCGTCGAGGTCGGCCGGGTCGCCGCTGGCGCTATAAGAGCGGTCGTCGGCGCGCACGGTCTGGCGCGCCAGAAAACCGGCGGCGATGTCGGCGATGTATTCGCCGTTGTAGGCGGCCTCGGGCCAATCGGGGTCGCCCGGCTGGCGGCCCAGGGCGCGCAGCTGCACGCTGCGCGCTAGGGTTTCGATCTGCACCCCGGCGTCGTTGTAATAAAACTCGCGGTGCACCTGCCAGCCTTGGCTGTGCAGCAGGTTGCAGATGGCGTCGCCCAGCGCGGCCTGGCGCGCATGACCCACGTGCAGCGGCCCGGTCGGGTTGGCCGAGACGAACTCGACCAGCACGCGCTGGCCGTTGCTGGGCTGGCTGCCGTAGTGCGCACCGGCCTGCAGCACCTCGCGCAGCACCTGCTGCTGGGCGGCGGGTTGCAGGCGCAGGTTGATGAAGCCCGGGCCAGCGATCTCCAGGCCCAGCACCCAGCGCCCAAAGGCCGGCTGCTCCTGCAGCGCCGCGACCAGTTGCTGCGCCAGTTGGCGCGGGTTGGTCTTGAGCTGCTTGGCCAGCGGCATGGCGGCGGTGCAGGCCCAGTCGCCGTGCGCGGCGAGCTTGGGCGACTCGAAGCGCGCCAGGCTGGCGGCACCGGGGGCGAGGCGTTCCAGCTCGGCCGCCAAGGCGGCGAGCAGTTCGGATTTGACACTGAGCATAGGGGGCCATTTTAGGGCTTTCGGGGCCTGCCGCCGCAGACTGCCGCCGCGTTTGCTGCGCGGGCAGCAGGCCCATGCTGCGCTGGGCTGGTGTGAGGCCGCCGGGGTGGGCTGGCGGTGCGCGAGCGCTGCAAGGTTTGGCCAAGTTCAAACGGCCACCGCAGGCCCCAGCGCCGCCGCCGCAGCGGCCTTGACGGCTTCGGTCAGGCGCTGCGCGCTGAGCGGCTCGTGCGCCCAGTGGTGCCAGTACAGCGCCACCTCGACCGCGGCCCCAGGCAGCAGGTGCACCAGCGGCGTGGCGCTGGCTGGGCGGCGCTGCAGGTGCAGTTCGGGCACCATGCCCCAGCCCAGGCCGAGTTCGATCGCGGCCTCGAAGGCGTCGATGGCCGGGGCAAAGTGGCGCGGGTAGTGCGCCTGGTGCAGGCCGAAGTGCTGCGCCAGAAAGCGGTCTTGCAGCGCGTCTTTGCGGTTGAAGATCACGGCGGGCCACTCCAGCAAGCGGTGCACCGAGAGCGCCCCCTCGGGGTTGCGGCTGCGCTGCGCCACCTCGGGTATGGCCACGCAGTGGTAGCGCATGGTGCCCAGCGGCTCGGCCCGGCAGCCGGGCATGGCTTGCGCCAAGGTGCTGACGCAGCCCAGCACCTCGCCGCTGTGCAGCGCATCGTGGGTGTGGTCTTGGTCGTCGATCCAGACGTCGAGCAGCAGGCGCTGCTGCAGCAACAGGGGCGCGACGCCGGGCAGGAACCAGCTCGCCACCGAGTCGGCATTCACCGCCACCGACAGGCTGTGCCAGTGCGCGCGCCGCTGCGGCCCCGTGGCCGAGCCCGCGAGCGCACTGAGCAAATCGGTCTCCAGCAGTTGCACCCGTTTGGCGTGCGCCAGCAGGCTTTGCCCGGCGGCGGTGGGGCGCACTTGTTTGCCGCGCACCAGCAGGCGCTGGCCGAGCGACTCCTCCAGCGCCTTGATGCGCAGGGAAACCGCCGCCACCGTGAGCGACAGGCTGTGCGCGGCGGCGCCAAAGCTGCGCTGCTCGACCACGGCGCTGAGGGCTTGCAGGTGGCGCGGGTCGAGCATGGGCGGGCAGGCGGTGGCGGGTAGGGAGGTGCGGACGAGGCGGCGGGTGCAGGAGCAGACGAACCAGCAGGGCATGGGTAGGGGCAGCTCAACAGCCCCGATCCGCGCATTCTATCAAGTGTAATTTAAGCGAATCAATTTAATTTAAATTCCCTAAACCAAGCTGCGGCTTGGGGCACACTCAAGGTCAGGCGCTGCCGCTTGTGCCACTTGCGCGCCGCGGGTGTTGGGCCGCCGTGCCTGCCTCGGCCTTGAATGGCTGCACCCCTGCCCTTGCCTGCCCTTACTGGAGCGTTTGCGTGACCCTGACCCTGTCCACCCCGGCCTTTGCCGCCGGCCTGCTGCTGAGCCTGTCGCTGATCATGGCGATCGGGCCGCAGAACGCCCATGTGCTGCGCATGGGCTTGCAGCGCCAGCACGTGGGGCTGACGGTGGCGGTGTGCGTGCTGGCCGACCTGGCGCTGATCGCCCTCGGGGTGCTGGGGCTGGCGCAGTTGGGCGGTTTGTCGGAC
>BBPD01002263.1_pt1 | contig 20709 bp, 15 predicted proteins | sample 1344911 | NCBI WGS metagenome assembly BBPD01 (sample SAMD00019088, study PRJDB2971) | groundwater metagenome | biome: freshwater biome; feature: mineral spring; material: ground water | place: USA: CA, Sonoma | collected 2011-09 | depth surface m
CCCGCACGCGCCCGCCCATGCCGGCCACCCTCGTGGTGTTGTTGCTGTCGCTGCTGCTGGGGCTGCAGCCGCTCACCACCGACTTGTACCTGCCGGCGCTGCCCGCGCTCACCGGCTACTTCGATGCGCCCATGCACCAGGCGCAGCTCACGTTGTCGGCGCTGCTGCTGGCGTTTGGGGTCTCGCAACTGTTCTGGGGCCCGCTGTCGGACCGCTATGGGCGCCGCCCGATTTTGCTCGCCGGGCTGGCGCTGTACGCGCTGGCCTCGCTGGGCAGCGTGTTTGCCGCCAGCATGGAGCAACTGCTGCTCTGGCGCGTGCTGCAGGGCGCGGCCATGGGGGCGGCGGTGATGTGCGCCCGCGCCATCGTGCGCGATCTCTACCACCCGGCCGAAGGGGCGCGCATGATGTCCAAGGGCCTCACCGGGCTGGGGGTGCTGGCCTGCATCAGCGCCCCGCTGGGCGCTTTGCTGTCGGACTGGATGGGCTGGCGCGCCGCCCTGGGCGTGCTGGCCTTGTTTGGGGCCGCCGCGCTGGCGCTGGTGCTGCTGCGCTTCCAGGAAAGCCTGGCGCACCCGAACCCGCAGGCGCTGCGCCCGCAGCAGATGGCGCGCACCTGGGCCTTGATTTTGCGCCACCCCACCTTCTGGGCCTACGCGCTGCTGGTGACCACCTCCTACGCCGGCCTGTTCACCTTTTTGGCCAGCTCGTCCTTTGTCTTCATCAACGCCTTGGGCCTGAGCAAAACCCAGTACGGGCTGCTGATGTTTTCCATGTCGGCGGTGTATATTTTGGGCACCTTGCTGTGCAGGCGGCTGCTGCTGCGCTTCGGGGTGCGGCGCACGGTGGCCATCGCCGGGGCCTTCACGCTGCTCGGCGGCAACCTAATCGGCCTGCTGGGCTGGCTGGGCTGGCACAGCGTCTGGGCCATCATGCTGCCCTTCTACCTGTTCATTTTGGCGCACGGCATCCACCAGCCCTGCGGCCAGAGCGGCGCGGTAGCCCCCTTCCCGCAGGCGGCTGGCACCGCCTCGGCCCTGAGCGGATTTTTGATGATGAGCGTGGCCTTTGCCGTGGGCTGGTGGCTGGCGGCACAACTGCCCGTCGGGCTCGAAGGGGCCAGCGTGCTGCCCCTCACCCAAGGGCTGTGGTTCTGGAGCGTGCTCATCAGCGCCGTGGCCTGGACGCTGGTGCAGCGCTACGGTGAAGTGCACGGTGCCCCAGCCGGCCGCCCCAAACCATGAGCCCCGCCGCACCCGCTTGGATCGCCCTGGCTGGCCCCACCGCCAGCGGCAAGAGCGCGCTGGCGCTGGCGCTGGCGCAGCGCTGGCCGGTGGAGATCGTCAGCGTGGATTCGGCGCTGGTCTATCGCGGGCTCGACATCGGAAGCGCCAAGCCCAGCCCGGCCGAACGCGCCGCCGTGCCACACCACCTAATCGACATCTTGGAGCCGCAGCAGAGCTACAGCGCCGCCGCCTTTGTGGCCGACGCGCAGCGCTTGCTGCCCCAGATCATGGCCCGCGGCCGCCTGCCGCTGCTGGTTGGCGGCACCCTGCTCTACTTCAAGGCCCTGTTCGAGGGGCTAGACGACATGCCCGCCGCGCACCCAGCGCTGCGCACCGCGATCGAGGCCGAAGCGGCGGCACAGGGCTGGCCCGCGCTGCACGCGCAACTGGCGGCGGTGGATGCGCCCACGGCCGCGCGCTTGAGCCCCAACGACGCGCAGCGCATCGGGCGCGCGCTCGAAGTCTGGCGCGCCAGCGGGCGGCCGCTGTCGGCGTTTCACACCCGCACCCAGGCCAAACTGGCTCAGACCGCCGCGCTGCAAGCCCCGCCGCCGCTGCAAATCAACGGCCAGGCTGGGCTGCTGCTGGCGCTGGAGCCGCTCGATCGCGCCTGGCTGCACCAGCGCATCGCGCAGCGCTTTGCCGCCATGCTGGAGCAAGGCTTCATCGACGAGGTGCGCGCCCTGCGCGAGCGGCCCGAGTTGCACCCCGGCCTGCCCGCGCTGCGCAGCGTGGGCTACCGCCAGGTGTGGGAGGCGCTGGATGCGCTAGCCGCCAGCGGGCGCAGCAGCTTCAGCGCGCCCGAGCTGGCCGCCTTGGCAGAGCGCGGCAGCAGCGCCACGCGCCAACTGGCCAAGCGCCAGCTCACCTGGCTGCGCAGCTTGCCGCAGCGCCAGCTGCTGGCGTGCGAACAAGCCGACTTGCTGCAAGCGGCCTGCGCGCTGCTGGAGCGGGCGGGCTTGCGGTGGGCTGGGTGGAACCCTAGAATTTGAGCCCGTAGAAGAGGTACACCATGTTCGATACGCGAACTCAACTGCTGGAAAAGATCCGACTAGGCGAAGACAGCCACCTCGAGCTCAAGGAAGTGCGCTTTGCAGGCTCCAAGATCAAGGGGCCATCGCAAGGCGATTTGGCCGATGAACTGGCGGCTTTCGCCAACAGTTCGGGCGGGGTGCTGGTGCTGGGCGTAGATGACAAACACCGGGCCGTGGTGGGCATTGCGCTCGAACGGCTCGATGCGGTCGAGGCGCTGTTGCGCCAGGCTTGCGAGGACGCGATCAAGCCGGCGCTGACACCGTGCATCGTGCGCCTCACCCTGCCCGATGCCAGCGGCATAGAGCAGCCGGTGATCCGAGTCGATGTGGCGCGCAGCCTGTTCGTTCATCAAAGCCCCGGCGGCTACTTGCGGCGGGTGGGTTCCTCCAAGCGACCGATGCCGCCCGACGAACTGGCGCGGCTGTTTCAGCAACGCAGCCAGTCGCGCCTGATTCGTTTCGATGAGACTCCCGTAGGCGCAGCGGCGCTCGACGATCTGGACCCGACGCTCTGGCAGCGCTTTGCACCGGCTGAGAACCACGACGAGCGCGAGGTGCTGCTGGGCAAACTGGCAATGATCAGGCGCGATGAGAGCGGCCAGTGGCACCCGACCGTCGCCGGGCTGCTGCTGGCTTGTCGTCACCCGCACCGCTTCATCCCGACCGCCTATGTGCAGGCGGTGGCGTATCGCGGTACGACGGTCGTGCCCGAAGGCGATTCGCTCTATCAACTCGACGCGCAGGACCTGACCGGGCCACTGGATCGGCAGATCTTAGATAGCTGTGCTTTCGTTTGGAAGAACATGCGTGTGTCGGCGTACAAGGCCATGAGTGGCGGCCGGGTTGACCTGCCCGACTACTCCATGCGTGCGGTGTTTGAGGCGGTTGTGAACGCGGTTGCCCACCGCGACTATTCCATGCCGGGGTCCAAGGTGCGGCTGCGTCTGTTTCGTGATCGCTTGGAAATCTACTCGCCGGGTATGCTGCCCAACACGATGACGACGGGTGACCTGGCATTTCGCCAGTCGGCTCGCAACGAAGCCATCGCGAGCCTGCTCGCGCGCTGCCCTATTCCAGAAAACCCCTATGCCTTGCGCCGTCAGTTTTTGATGGACAAGCGCGGCGAGGGGGTGCCAATCATCCTCAGTGAGAGCAGCAGACTGTCGGGTAGGCAGCCCGAATATCGCCTGATCGGGGACAGCGAACTCGTACTCACCATCTACGCGGCAGCGCTGGAGCAAGACCCATGACACGAAAAACCCTGGCGCAAATTTGAGGCATAAGCCCTAGGGATACCCTGAAAAACCCAACATCAAATGTGCTACAGCCCGCTGGTTTTTCACCTAGTGGGATTTCGCTCGGTCCGAGCCTGTTTGCTCCTGAATTCGCCCCCGATTTGTCCAATTTTTGGTCTTTTCCAGGCCTCTTGCCCGTTTTCAGGCGCACTTATGCCTGCGCTCCCATCAGCTTGTGACGAACCATCCACAAGTTGGACAGCGCAAACAGTGTCTTGATCTGCAGCGTGTTCTTCTTCAGGCCACGGTAGCGCACCTTGGTGAAGCCAAACTGGCGCTTGATCACCCGAAACGGGTGCTCAACTTTGGCCCGAATGCTGGCCTTGATCTTCTCGACTTTGTTGATCAGCGCATCTACCAGCTTATTGTCTTTGTCTAGTTTCTTGCGCTTGCCTGGGCGCATGGCTACGTGCCACTTGCAGTCGGCCTTGGCATCGGGGCGCTTGTCTGCACCTTGGTAGGCGGCATCGCCGAACACATCCGTTTCCTGCCCATGTAGCAAGCTGTTGCCCTCGGTGACATCGGCCACGTTGCCCGAGGTGCCTCGTACGGTGTGCACCAGGCCCGAGTCGGCATCGACGCCTATGTGGGCCTTCATACCAAAGTGCCACTCGTTGCCCTTTTGGCTTGAATGCATCTCGGGGTCTCGCGCTTTGTCTTTGTTCTTGGTCGAGCTCGGTGCCGCGATCAGGGTGGCATCCACGGCGGTGCCTGCCTTGAGCAGCAAGCCACGTTGCACCAGCAGTTCGTTGACAGTGGCCAAGATTTGCTCGGCCAGTTTGTGCTTCTCCAGCCGGTGGCGAAAGCGTAGGATGGTGCTCTCGTCGGGCAAGCGGCCAAAGGCGTCAAGCTGGGCGAATTCACGGTACAGCGGGGTGTCGAAGAAGGCCTCTTCCATGGCCAGATCCGACAAGTTGAACCACTGCTGCATGAAGTGCACGCGCAGCATGGTCTCCAAGGCAAAGGGCGGGCGCCCGTTGCGCCCTTCGCAGTAGTACGGAGCGATGAGATCAACCAAGGCAGCCCAAGGAACTACGCTTTCCATCTGCTGCAAAAACGCTTGCTTGCGGGTCTTGCGCGTGCTCAGGTTCAGGTCAAAGCTGTTTTGTTTCATGGTGTTGAAGTGTGCCACGCGGGGCTTACACCTACCATACTGCCGGGGTGGTTTTGCAGAGTTTCCCTAGGGCCCGGCTGCAGCCGGTGCCGGCCCCAAACTGCGCCGCCCCACCCCCAGCGCCACCCCGATCGAGAGCAGCAGCACCAGAGCGGCCCCGGCCAGTGTGGCGGCGTACCAGCCGCGGTCCATGAAAACGCCAAAGATCAGCGGCGCGATCGCAAAACCCACGTCCAGGCCCGAATACACCGTGCCATAGACGCGCCCCGTGGCCCCCTTGGGCGTGGCCTGCTTGATCAGCAAGTCGCGGCTGGGCGCGGCTATGCCCACGGCAAAACCCGTGGCCGCCAGCAGCAGCATGGTGCCCGTGCCACCCAACCAGCCGCTGGCGGCCAGCAGCAGCAGCAGCGCACCCGCGCCCATCGAGGCCCCCACCACCTGATCGGTGCGGCGCGCCTGCGTGGCCACGAAACCGCCCACCAACATGCCCAGCGCCCCGCACACCATGTAGGCGCTCAGCGTGAGCGTGGCGGCCTCCAGGCTCACGCCGTGCAGCGCTTTGAGGATCGATGCCGAGTAGTTTTGCACCACACCCAGCATGAGCGTGGTGAGCAAAAAGAAGGCAAAGCACCACCAGATCACCGAATGGCGCAAAAAGGCCAAGTCGTTGCCCGCTGGCGCACCCGCCGGGCGGCGCAGCACCTCCGACTTCAGGTGCTGGCGCTGCCACAGCAGGAGCAAAAACACCAGCAGATACAGCCCAGCGGCGGCGAGGTAGGCGCTGCGCCAGTCCAGCCACATCGACCAGCCGACCAGAAACACCGGGGCCAGCGCCCAGCCCAAGTTGCCGCTGATGCCGTGCACGCTGTAGGCGTGGCCCAAGCGAGAGGAGGAAACGCGCTGATTGAGGATAGAAAAATCGACCGGATGAAAGGATGCGTTGCCCAGGCCGGCCAAGGCCGCCACCCACAGCAAGGTGCTGTAGCCCTGCGCCTGGGAAGCCAGCAAGGCCGCGCCCATGAACAGCAGCAGCGAAGCAAACAACACCGGCCGCGCCCCGAAGCGGTCCACCACAAAGCCCGAAGCCGCCTGCCCCAGCCCCGAGACCGTAAAAAACAGCGTCATCAGCAGGCCCACTTCGGTGAACGAGAGGCCAAACTCGAGCATCAGCAGCGGGAACAGCGGCGGCAGCAGCAGGTGCCCGAAATGCGAGCTGCCATGCGCCAGCCCAACCAGCGCCATCACGCGCGCATCGGTGCGCCACGGCACGCTGGCAGGGGCGGCGGCAGTTGGGTGGGCGGTGGCTAGACCGAGGCTGGACATAGGCGGCCATATTAAGCCCAAACGCGCACCCGCGCCGCGCCGCAGCCCAATTGCCGCCGCTGCACCCGCCGCATCCGGGCACAATAGCCGCCATGAATATCGTGATTCTCGACGACTACCAGGATGCGGTGCGCAAATTGCCCTGCGCCGCCAAGCTCGAAGCCTACCCGGCCAAGGTGTTTACCAACACCATCAAGGGCGTGGGGCAGCTCTCGGTGCGCCTGCGCGACGCCCAGGCGCTGGTGCTGATACGCGAGCGCACCCACATCACGCGCCAGTTGCTCGACAAACTGCCCAAGCTGCGCCTGATCGCCCAGACCGGGGCCGTGGGGCCGCACATCGACCTCGACGCCTGCACCGAACACGGGGTGGCGGTGGCCGAAGGCAGGGGCTCGCCGGTGGCCCCAGCCGAGCTCACCTGGGCGCTGATTCTGGCCGCCATGCGCCGCCTGCCGCACTACGTGGCGCACCTCAAACACGGCGTGTGGCAGCAATCGGGGCTCAAAACCGCCGCCATGCCGCCCAATTTTGGCGTTGGCATGGTGCTGCACGGCAAAACCCTGGGCCTGTGGAGCTACGGCCGCATAGGCAAACTGGTGGCCGGTTACGGGCGCGCTTTTGGTATGCGCGTGCTGGTCTGGGGCAGCGAGGCGGCGCGCTCACAGGCGCTTGCCGAAGGCTACGAAGTGGCCCCCTCCAAGGCCGAGCTGCTGGCGCAGTCCGACGTGATCAGCCTGCACCTGCGCCTGGGGCCCAGCACCCAGGGCTGCCTGAGCTTTGAGGACTTGAGCCTGATGAAGCCCAGCGCCGTGCTGGTCAACACCTCGCGCGCCGAACTGATACAGCCCGATGCGCTGGTGGCAGCGCTCAACCGCGGCCGCCCCGGCATGGCGGCGGTGGATGTGTTCGAGTCGGAACCGATTTTGCAGGGGCACGCTCTGCTGCGGCTGGAAAACTGCATCTGCACGCCGCACATCGGCTTTGTGGAGCAAGAGAGCTACGAAAAGTATTTTTCGGCCGCCTTCGACAACATCCTCAACTACATCAAAGGCACCCCCACCCACATCGTCAACCCAGGGGCGCTGCATTACCAGCGCTAGGGCGGCGATCAGGGCTTGCTGGAGGGCGGTGCGGGGTCGTCGCTGGGGTCGGGGTTGGGGTGGGTGGGCGCATCCTGTTTGCCTTCCCACTCGAAGCGGCTGAAATCGAAATCGATCGACATCGGGTCTGCGGCCGGGGCTGCGCTGCCCGTACCCTGTGCCGTGGGTGCCGTGGGTGCCGCAGCAACATAAGACTGCAAGGGCGGCAATCCGAGGTCGTCGAGCGTGTGCCGTGGCATGGGCTCCGACAGCGCCGCAGCGAGCTTGGGCTGCGTGCTGCTCGCCAAGCCCTGAAACACGCCGAGCAGCTGGATGAGGTCATCAAAAGCCGCCAGGGTGCGCAGCGTGAGCGGGCTTTGCGGATCACCCGGCTGCGAACCCAGCGCCTGCTCCAGCAAAAGCTGCGCCGACGGCTGCGGCCACTCGCGCTGCAGCCGCTGCAGCAGGGCGGCGTCTTGGTCCAGCCCGTGTGGGGCCAGGATCGCCTCCAGCCCGGGGGCTAGGCGCAGAAAGTGGTTTTCGTAAAAGCGGATGGCCTCGCTGCGCTCGGCGTCGCTGCCGTGCTGGCCCGCCAGCGCCAGCCAGCGCAGATAAACCGCCTCCGAGGCGCGCGGGTGCTCGGTGACGAAGGCTTTGAGCAACTCCATGGCCTGGTGCTGCTGGCCTATCGATTCGCAAAACTCGATCTGCTGCCAGGCGTCGCCGAGCTGGCGGAGATCGAGCGCAGACACCGGCACTTCAGCGAACATCGAAGCCCGGCCTTCGGCCACCTCCATGCCCTCGACCGCTTCGCCGGGCAACCAGACTGGAAAGTCGTACGACAGCGGCTCCGCTGCCGCCGGGGCGGGTGCCGGGGCAGCAGCGGGTGCAGCGGCTGGGGCTGGGGCGGGTGCAGGAGCAGCGGATGGGGCCGCCTGCGGTGCTGCCGCCAGCACCGGGGCCAGGGCGGGGGCGTAGGCGGCGGTGTGCAACTCGGGGAACTGCGAGGCCAGCGGCGCAGCGCTGCCCGCATTGGTCGCTGCCAGCGGCTTGGGCCCAAGCCCGGATGGCGCTGCGGGCGCGGGTGCTGCGCTGGCTTGGGCAGGCAGGCCGGTGTCGGGGTCGGTGGTCGGGGCCGTGAGGCTGGATTCCCACCAGGGCATTTCGGCCTTCTTGGCCTTGCTCGCCAGCACCAGGCGGCCCGAGCGCAGCGCAAACCACAGCCCACCCAGCAGCAGCAGCGCCAGCGCCCCCAGGCCATAGCCCGCATAGGCGGGCCAAGGCGCTTGCGCCTGGGCTTGGGCCTGGGCTTGGGCCTGGGCTTGGGCTTGCAGCAGTTGCGCATTCAGGGTCTGGAGTGCGATTTGCATGCGCTCCTGCTCAGCCCGCATGGCCTGCAATTCTTGCTGCAATGTCGGCTGCAATTCGGGTGCCGCTGGGGCGGCTGGCTCTGCGGCGGCGGCGGGATCGGGTGCCGCTGGCTGCGCGCCCACCGCAGCCACCGGCCCAGCGATGGCCGGTAAATCGACTGGATCGAGCTGCAGCCGGGGCCCAGCGGCCCCAGCGGCTGCGGCCGGCACCACTGCTGGGGCCGCACCGGGTGCGGGGGGTGCCGCAGGGGCTGCCGCCACGGCCACGTGCGGGCGCTTACCGGCCACGCGCGCCACCGCCGCCGGACGCGGCAGCGGCGCCGTCAAACGAACCGGGGTTTCGGGGCCCAGCGCCACCTCCTGCGCCGCAGCCGCAGCCGCAGCCGCAGCCGCCGGGGCCAGGGCCGGCTGCAGCGCAGCGGGCGCCGCCCCAGCAGCGGGCAAGGGCTCGCGCACGGCTGCCTGGGGCGCTGCCACGGGCGGCAGCGGCACCAGCGGGAAGTCGGCCAACAAGGCATAACTGCGCCGGAATGCGTTTTGGCAACCGGCTTGCAAAACCAAGGTGACGATAGGCTCGTTGACCGCCTCGCTGCTGCGCACGCGCAACAACACCGTGCCATCGGGCGCGGCAGCGTGAACCGCTGCGCTCACGCCGCCCACCGCCGCCTCACCGTAAAACAGTTGCGCTTGCAGGCACAGATCGATGCCCGCCAAGTTGGGGTCGATCCGGCTTTGCACCAGAATATCGAAGGGACGACCGATAATGACATCGCCCTGGGTCGGGCCCAAGGTCAGCGCCAGCGTTTGCGTGACCGTCACCAGCAGCGCGCTTCCCACCGCCAACTTCAACATCTGCCTGTCCTTGAAATGATCGTGATCGTTTTGTTCAACACGCTACATTTTGGCACATGAAAAAATTCATCCTGAACCTGCTGCACATGCAGCCCCAAGTATGACAGCTTGCCTGAAAAGCCACAGCGTCGGTGCCACCTTGGTATTGACCATCAGCCACCCCGAGCGCCGCAATGCGCTCGGCCCGGAAATCTACGCCGCTGCGGTCGAAGCGCTTAACGCGGCCGAAAGCAACCCCGAGTTGCGCAGCGTCATCCTGACCGGTGAAGGCGCGCACTTCTGTGCCGGCGGCAACCTGCAGCGCCTGCTGGCCAACCGCGAACAGGCGGCGCAGGTGCAGGCCGACAGCATCGAGGGCCTGCACATCTGGATCGAGGCCTTGCGCAGCTTCCCCAAACCGGTGGTGGCGGCGGTCGAGGGGGCTTGCGCGGGGGCTGGGTTTTCGCTCGCGCTGGCCTGCGATTTCCTGCTGGCGGCGCGCAACAGCGTGTTTGCCCTGTCCTACATCAACGTGGGTCTCTCGCCCGATGGTGGGGCCAGTTGGCAGCTGGCACGCCGGCTGCCGCGCGCACTCGCGCTGGAGTTGCTGATGCGCGGTGAGCGCATCGAGCCGCAGCGCTTGCAGCAACTCGGCCTGATCAACCGCCTGTGCGAGCCCGGACAGGCGCTGCACGAGGCGCTGCACTGGTGCGAAAGCCTCAACGCCCTGGCCCCCAATGCGCTGGCCAGCATCAAGGAACTGGTCAACGAGGCACCCACCCACAACCTGCACCAGCAACTGCGCCAAGAGCGCGAGCACTTCGTGCAAAACCTGCACCACCCCAACGGCGGCGAAGGCATCCGGGCCTTTCTGGAAAAACGCCCGCCGCACTACCGCTGAGCCGTTTTCCCACCGCGGTCACCCCGGCGACACATTGCAGCGCCCCCAGTCACCCACAAGACAGCCCATGGACGAACCGATACTGACAATGCAGGAACGCGAGGCGATCAACGGCGGTCGCTGGTTCAACACCCTTTCCCCCTCTTTGCGGCACGACATTCTTCGATGCGCTTTCGTCAAACGCTTCCTCGATGGCGACCTGATCGCCGCCCGAGGCGACCCGCCCAACGAATGGTCGGCGGTGGCCAAGGGTGCGGTGCGGGTGAGCTCGACCTCGCTGGCGGGCAAGCAGGTCACACTCACTTACGTGGAGCCTGGGGTCTGGTTTGGCGAGATCGCCATGTTCGACGGCGAGCGTCGCACCCACGACGCCTATGCGCATGGGGCCACTTCGCTGCTGTGCGTGGCGCGCAAAGATTTTCAGAAAATCCTGGCCCAGCACGTCGAACTCTACGAGGCGCTGCTGCGCCTGCAGGCGCGGCGCATCCGCAACCTGTTTGGCTTGGTGGAAGACCTCAACACCCTGCCCTTGCGCGCTCGGCTGGCCAAACAGTTGCTGCACCTGTCGCGCAGCTACGGCGTGCCTTGCCTGGGCCATGCCAGCGAAGTTCGCATCGGGCTGCAACTGGCGCAAGAGGAACTGGCGCAGATGCTGGGGGCCTCGCGCCAGCGCGTCAACCAAGAGCTCAAATCGATGGAGCGCGAGCTGGCCATCCGCATCGAGCCCGGCGGGCTGGTGGTGTGCGACCGCAGCGCCCTGCTGCGCATCGCTGCCGCCGAAAACTAAACCCACCCTATGCAACCAGCGGCCATGTCTGAACCCACTTCACCCACCCCGGCCGCCCCCACCAGCCCTGCCCATGCAAGCGCTGCCCTGCCCTTCGAAGCGGCGGCACTGGAGCAGTGGTTGAGCGCGCACCTAGAGGGCTTCCAGGGCCCTTTGCAGATCGAGAAATTCCCCGGCGGCCAGTCCAACCCCACTTACCGCCTGCGCACGGCGCAGCGCGACTGGGTGCTGCGCAGCAAACCCGGGCCGGCGGCCAAGCTGTTGCCTTCGGCGCACGCGATCGAGCGCGAGTTTCGCGTCATGCGTGCGCTGGCCGACACCGCCGTGCCGGTGCCGCGCATGGAGGCGCTGTGCGAAGACGAAAGCGTGATCGGGCGCGCCTTTTATTTGATGGAATACGTGCCCGGGCGCATCCTGTGGGAGCAGGCGCTGCCCGGCCTGAGTGCGGCGCAGCGGCGCGCCCACTACCTGGAAATGAACCGCGTGCTGGCGGCGCTGCACCGGGTCGATGTGCAGGCCGTGGGCCTGGCCGACTACGGCAAACCCGGCAACTACTTCGAGCGCCAGATCGCGCGCTGGAGCAAGCAGTACCAGGCTTCGGTGACGCAGCCCATCGCCGAAATGGAGCGCCTGATCGACTGGCTGCCCACCCACATCCCGGCCCTGGCGCGCGACGACAGCCGCCTGTGCGTGGTGCATGGCGACTTTCGGCTCGACAACTTGGTGTTCCACCCCGAACAAGCCGAGGTGCTGGCGGTGCTCGACTGGGAGCTGTCCACCCTCGGGCACCCGCTGGCCGATTTCAGCTACCACTGCATGGCCTGGCACATCAAGCCGGGGCTGTTTCGCGGCATTGCCGGGCTGGACCTGCCAGCCTTGGGCATTCCCAGCGAGCGCGAATACATTGAACGCTATTGCGCCCACACCGGTTTTTTCGACCCCGACGCGCTGCAGCAGGACTGGAACTTCTTCCTCGCCTACAACCTGTTTCGGTTGGCGGCGATTTTGCAAGGCATCGCCAAGCGGGTCGAGGCCGGCACCGCTTCCAGCGCCCAAGCGCGCCAGTCCGGTGCTGGAGCGCGCCCCTTGGCCGAACTGGCTTGGTCTTTTGCCCAGCGCGCCTAGCCTGCGCCAGACCCGCTTAGCCGAGACCCCATTTAGCCCGCCCCCTTGCCCACCCAGAGGAGCCTTTATGCACTTCGATTACAGCCCCAAAGTCCAAGACTTGCAAGCGCGCCTGCAAGCCTTCATGGACACCCACATCTACCCCAACGAAGCGCGTTTCATGGAGGAAGTGGCTGCCAACCGCGCCCGTGGCAACCCCTGGCGCCCGACCGAACTGGTCGAGCAACTCAAGCCGCTGGCCCGCGCCGCCGGGCTGTGGAACCTGTTTTTGCCCAATTCGCCGCGCGCCCCCCAGGGCCTGAGCAACCTCGAGTACGCGCCATTGTGCGAAATCATGGGCCGGGTGAGCTTTGCGGCCGAGGTATTCAACTGCTCCGCCCCCGACACCGGCAACATGGAAACGCTGGAGCGCTACGCCAGCGAGGCGCTCAAAGACCGCTGGCTCGCCCCCTTGCTGCGCGGCGAAATCCGCTCGGCCTTTTTGATGACCGAGCCCGAAGTGGCCTCGTCGGACGCGACCAACATCCAGTGCCGCATCGAGCGCGAGGGCGACGATCTGCTCATCAACGGGCGCAAATGGTGGTCCTCCGGTGCCGGCGACCCACGCTGCGCCGTCTTCATCCTGATGGGCAAAACCGACCCGCAAGCGCACCGGCACGCGCAACAGTCTATGGTCGTGGTTCCGGCCAACACGCCGGGGGTGCAGATCGAGCGCGCGCTCACCGTCTTTGGCTACGACGACGCCCCGCACGGCCACATGGAGCTGCGGCTGGAGAACGTGCGCGTGCCCGCCAACCACATATTGCTCGGGCCCGGGCGCGGTTTCGAGATCGCCCAAGGCCGCCTCGGGCCGGGGCGCATCCACCACTGCATGCGCTCCATCGGTGCCGCCGAGCGCGCACTGGAGCTGATGTGCCAGCGCCTGACGCGGCGCGTGGCCTTTGGCAAACCCATCGCAGCGCAAAGCGTGTGGCACGAGCGCATTGCCGAGTCGCGCTGCCTGATCGAGCAGGCGCGGCTGCTGACCCTCAAGGCCGCCTACATGATGGACACCGTGGGCAACAAGGTCGCCAAGGCCGAGATCGCCATGATCAAGGTCGTGGCCCCCAACGTGGCTTGCCAGGTGCTGGATTGGGCCATACAGGCGCACGGCGGCGCCGGTGTCTCGCAGGATTTTGTGCTGGCGCAAAGCTACGCCAACCAGCGCACGCTGCGCCTGGCCGACGGCCCCGACGAGGTACACCGCATGGCGATTGCCAAGCTGGAGCTGGCGCGCTACCAGGTGCTGGCAGCAGCCGACCTAGAGCCTGCGGTGACGCGGGGCTGCTGACCGGCTCCAAACCCCACAGCCGCCGGAGGCTGCGCGCGCGATCAGTTGACGGTGTTCGAGCGCACCTCGGCCAGGCTGGTCAGGCCCTGCAGCACCTTCTCGATGCCGTCTTGGCGCAAGGTGCGCATGCCTTCGTTGACGGCCAAATTTTGAATTTCCGCTGAATGCGCGCGGCGCTGGATCAGGTGCCGCAGTTCTGGGCTGTTGCACAGCAGCTCGTGCAAGGCCAGCCGACCGGCGTACCCGGTTTTGCCGCATTGGTCGCAACCTGGGGCCAGACTCATGTGCAAGCGCCCCTGCTTGCCGTAGCGCCGCATCCAGTCCTGGCTTAGGGCCGCACCGTCGCGCAAGGGGTGCCCCACGGGCAACTGGTTTTGGTAATCCAGCAGCAGCTCCTGCACCTGTTCGCTGCTCATGGGCTGGGACACCGCACAATGCGGACACAGGCAGCGCGCCAGGCGCTGCGCCAGCACGCCCTGCAAAGAGTCGGCAAAAGAGAACGGGTCCACCCCCAGATCGATCAAGCGCACCACGGTTTCGGCAGCCGAATTGGTGTGCAGGGTGGAAAACACCAAGTGCCCGGTGAGCGAGGCCTCGATGGCGATTTCAGCCGTTTCGTGGTCGCGGATTTCGCCCACCATGATCACATCCGGGTCGGCGCGCAAGAGGGTGCGCAAGGCCACGGCAAAAGTCCAGCCGATTTTGGGGTTGACGTGAATCTGGCGCAAGCCGCGCTGGGTGATTTCGACCGGGTCTTCGGCGGTCCAGATTTTTCGATTCGGGGTGTTGATGCGCTGCAGCGCCGAATGCAGCGTCGTGGTTTTGCCCGAACCCGTGGGGCCTACGCACAGAAAAAAACCATAAGGGCGCTCGACCAGGGCCTCGAAGCGCTGCAGGTTGTGCGGGCTCAAGAGCAATTGGTCCAGCGTCAAGGGGGTCGAAGACGAGAGCAGGCGCAGCACCACATCTTCCAGGCCATTGGCCGTGGGAATCGTGGCCACGCGCAATTCGAGCGGCAAGCCGCCGAACTTGGCAAAATTGATTTTTCCGTCCTGCGGTTTGCGCCGCTCAGAAATATCCAGATCGCACATGATTTTGATGCGCGCAACCAGGGCATTGCGGTAGCTGGCGGGCAACTCCAGATAAGGGCGCATCTGGCCGTCGATGCGAAACCGGATCATGATTTTTTCGCGCCCTGGGTAGGGTTCGATGTGGATGTCGGAGGCCCCCTGATGGTAAGCCTCGGCAATCATGGAATTGATCAAGCGCACCAAGGTGTTGTCGGACTGCTCGATCGGCTTGTCATCGAACTCCTCGGCTGCGACCCCGACCAGCTCCACCGCCAGTTGCACCGCATCAGATTCCATCTGAGGGTCTGGCGCAGGAGCGGATCGGGCCACGTCGGGCCGGGAGCCGACCGCTGCCCCGGCCAGGTCGCTCAAACCCACCTCGCGGTAAGATTTTTTGATTTTCTCGCTCAGCTCGGCGCTGACGCTGACCACCGGAATGACCTTGCGCTGGGTCGTGAATTCGACCTCGTCGATCACCTTGAATTGCAACGGGTCGCTCATCGCCACCACCAGCGCGGTTTCGATTTCGGCTATCGGGAGCACCTGCAGCCGCAAAGCGGTTGCAAACGACAGCCGCCGCAAGGCCGCCGCATCGACCGGATACTTGGCCAGGTTGACGAAGGGATAACCCATTTTGCGGGCAAAAGCGGTTTGCAAATCCGCGGCCGTGACCAAGCCCTTTTCCAACAGCAACTGCCCCAGCGGCTGCCGTGATTTCTCGGCCTGCTGCAGGCGCAGTACCGCGTTGAGTTGCTCCGAGGTGATTTTCCCCAAACCCACCAAAGTCTCCCCAACCGGCACCGGCTTCAGGGTGGACTGGCGCTGCAGGGCCTGCTGCAAGCCGGCGTAGGTTTCAACCGCCACATTTTCTACGGCGTCCACCAGCATGGGCTGGGTTTGCTCCCATTCTTGCAAGATCGATTGGGCGAAATCGGTATCGGAACTCCGGGCATCTTCACCCGAGCGCAAATCGAAGCGCACGATTGCATTTTTAGGAAAAAACACCCGATACGGGTCGCTCTCCAACGCCCTTTTGGGGAAAACCCACAAGCCCTGCTCGGTTTTGCGCAGGCCCACGCACAGCCCCGAAGAGACTGCCCCATCGCGCAGAAACACCAGGTACGACTGACCCGGCGCCAGACCCAGGCTGTGGGTGTTGGCATCGGCTGGATCGAGATCGATGCCCGGCCTGGCATCGATGCGCAAGCGCTTGAGCTGAGAAAAGCGCAGGCCAATGGGGCGCAACTGGCCTAGCGGCTGGATTTTGAGTATGCGGTTTTCGCTATCGAAATCCAGCAACTGCCCCTGCACCGCCTGCTCCTTCCAGCCTTCGGCGGTGCAACTCAGGGCACCTTGCCCGATCAGAAATGCATCGTTGCCGTGCGGATTGGTGAGGTAAAAATGGGTTCTGGTCATGATCGGGTTTTGGCGCCCAGGGCAATCAATTTTCTAAAAACCACTTGATCACGCTTTTGGCCAAAAAGCCCAGCATCCCAAATGAAAGCACCAGCAGCAACACAAAGGTGCCAAACTTGCCCGCCTTCGATTCGCGCGCCAAGTTGAGCACGATGAATAGCATGTACAAAATGAAGCCGCCCAGCCCGACGGTGAGGCCGAAATAGGCGATCTGCGCTTCGGTGAAGCCCAATACGGTTCCAGGCATGTTATTGCACCCCCCCCCATGATCCCAGCAGACCGAAAGCGCCCGCTCGTTTCAAATCCACATAGGCATGCCAACTGGCATGACCCAGCCACGGCAGCGCCACGATCAGGCCCACCATGCCAGTGAGCAAGCCCACCCCGACCAGGAGGGCGATCAGGAGCGCCCACAGCACCATGACCACCGGGTACTGCGCCACCACGCGCCAACTGTGCGCCACCGCCAGCGGCAGCGGTTGCTCGGTGTCGAGCAGCAGCGGCAGCGTCACCACGCTGGACGCAAACACCGGGGCCGCCAGCAGCGCCCCCAGCATGACCCAGCCAACAAACAACCCGTCGTTGGGGGCCAGCAGCACGTGCGCCACGAAATCGTCCAAGGTGCCGATGGGCTGTGGCGCCCAGAAGGCAAGCAAGCCAGCCGAAAGCAAGACCCAAGCCGTGCCGGCCAAGGCGAGCAAAACCCCAAACAGAACCAGGCGCGGGTCGGCCTCGCGCCACAGCTTGAACACGGCTCCCATGCGGGCCCGCTGGCCCAACTGGGCGTGGCGGCTGACCAGCAAGAGGCCCACCAACACCACAGGCGCTACCAGCACCAGGCCCGAAAACGCCCCCGCCAACCACCAGAAATGGCCATCGGCAAACCACAGCAGGCCGGCCCCAAACAGGGCCGCAGCCAAGCCGTGCAGCAAGCCCGGCACCGGGTTGGTGCGCAAATCCTGCCAGCCCAGCGCCAGCCAGCGCAAGGGGGATGTGAGGCTGATGGGGAGCGCAGTCGGTTGCGGTGTGGGCGGTTCGTTCATTTCAGCAAGCATCTAGGCCTCGTGGGTCTGGGCGGTCTGGCTGGTCTGGTCTGCTGGGGCACTCTGCGACAGGGGGGCACAGGCGCGCAGCAGGCTTTGCGTATAGGGGTGCTGGGGTGACTGTAACACCTGCTCGGCGCTGCCTTGCTCGACCACCGCCCCGCCCTGCAGCACCATGACGTGGTGCGCCAAGGCCCAGATCACATCCAGGTCGTGCGTGATGAGCAGGTAGCTCAGGCCGCGCTGGCGCTGCAGCCGCAGCAACAGCTCCAGCACCTGCTGCTGCACCGTGACGTCGAGCGCCGAAGTGGGCTCGTCGAGCACCAGCAGGCGCGGCTGCACGATCAGGGCGCGCGCGATGGCAATGCGCTGGCGCTGCCCACCCGAAAACTCGTGCGGGTAGCGCTGCAACCAGCGCAGCAGCGCCTGGTGCTGCTGCCCTTGGCCCTGCGCTGGCGGCACATCGGGCAACAGCCCAACTTCGTGCAGCGCCTGCAGCACGCGCGCGCGGCGCTGCTCCACGCTCAAAAGCGGTTCGTGGATGAGCAAGCCCTCGCCCACGATTTGCTCGATGTTCATGCGCGGCGACAGGCTGGAATAGGGGTCTTGGAACACCACCTGCACCTGCTGGCGCAGGCGGCGCAGGCGCGGTGTGTTGGCGCGCCCCTGGCCCACACCGGGGTTGCCCCAGCGCTGGCCCATGATCTGCAACTCGCCCTGGTGCCGCAGCAGCCCGAGCGCGGCCAGCGCCAGCGTGGATTTGCCGGAGCCCGATTCGCCCACCACACCCAGCGTGCGCCCAGGCGGCAGCTCGAAATCGATGCCGCGCACGGCTTCGAAGCGGCCGCTGCGCAACCAGCCCGCCAAACCGGGGCGCGGCACCTCGTAGGCCACCACCAGTTGGCGCGCTTGCAGCACGGGCTCTGCGGCCACCGGCGGCTGCGGCCCGAACTCGCGCCTAGGGCGGCTGCCCAGCAGGCGGCGCGTGTAGGGGTGCTGCGCCTGCTCAAACACGCGCTGCACCGGGCCTTGCTCGACCAGGTGGCCGCGCTCCATCACCAGCACCCGGTCGGCAAAGCGCTGCACCAGGTGCAGGTCGTGCGTGATCAGCAGCAGCGCCATGCCGAGGCGCTGCTGCAGCGTACACAGCAGCTCCAGCATCTGGGTGCGCAGGCTGGCGTCGAGCGCGGTGGTGGGCTCGTCGGCGATCAAGAGCCGGGGTTCGCTGGCCAGCGCCATGGCGATCATGGCGCGCTGGCGCTGGCCGCCGCTGAGCTGGTGCGGGTAGGCGCGGGCGCGCCGCGCCGGTTCGGGCATGCCGGTGGCGGCCAGCAGATCCACCACCCGCGCATCGGCCTGGCGTGGGCTCAAGCCTTTTTTGTAGAGCAGGATTTCGCCGATCTGGTTGCCCACGGTGTAGAGCGGATTGAGCGCCGTCATGGGTTCCTGGAAGATGCAAGCCACCTCGTCGCCGCGCACCCCGCGCAGCTCGCGCTCGCTCAACTGCAACAAATCGCGCCCCTGCAGCCGCGCGCACCCATGCACCTCGGCCTCGGGCAGCAGGCGCAGCAGGCTCAGTGCCGACACCGTTTTGCCGGAGCCGGACTCGCCCACCAGCGCCAGCCGCTCGCCCGCAGCGAGTTCGAAATCGATCCCGTGCACCACTTCCTGCCCGCCAAACGCCACGCGCAGGCCGCGCACTTGCAGCAGCGGCGGGGAGGCGGGGGAGGCGGGCGGCTGGGCGGGCGCTTCCAGGGTTGGCTCTTGCGCAGCCGCTGATGCTTGCGTGTGGACTGGCCCTGTGGCTATTGGCCCAGCGGGCGCAGACAGCAGCCGTTCGGGCTCCGGCATGGGCTGGCCGTGCACAGGGGTCATCGGGTTGCTCATCGCTGCACCTTTCTGGGGTCGAGCGCGTCGCGCAGGGCATCGCCCATGAAGGTCAAGAGCAGCAGGGTGATGACCAGCACGGCAAAGGTGCTGAGCGAAATCCACCAGGCGTCGATGTTGTTCTTGCCCTGCGCCAGCAGCTCGCCCAGGGAAGGCGTACCGGGCGGCACCCCGAGGCCGAGGAAATCGAGCGCGGTCAAGGCCATGATGGCCGCGCTCATGCGAAACGGCAGGAACGTGACCACTGGCGTGAGGCTGTTGGGCAGGATGTGGCGCCGGATGATCTGCCAGTTGCTCAAACCCAGCGCACGCGCGGCGCGCACGTAATCGAGCTGGCGGTTGCGCAGGAATTCGGCGCGCACGTAGTCGCTCAGGCCCATCCAGCCAAACAGGCTGAGCAAAATCAGCAGCACCAGAATGCCGGGTTCGAACAGCGCCGAAAAAATGATCAGCAAATAAAGCTCGGGCATGGAACCCCAGACCTCGATGAAGCGCTGCCCCACCAGATCGACCCGGCCGCCGTAATAGCCCTGGATGGCCCCGGCCAGCACCCCCAGCAGCACGCCCACCGCCGTGAGCGCCAGCGCAAACAAGACCGAAAGCCTAAAGCCATACAGCAGCCGGGCGGCCACGTCGCGGCCGCGGTCGTCGGTGCCGAGCCAGTTTTCGGCCGAGGGCGGCGAGGGGTGCGGCTCGGGAGCAAAGTAGTTGATGGTGTTGTGGTGGTAGCGGTTGGGCGCAAACAGCGCCCAGTTGCCGGGCTGCTCGAACTGGCGCAGGATGAAGGGGTCGAGGAAGTCGGTCGGGGTTTCAAAGTCGCCACCGAAAGCGGTTTCGGGCGGGTTGTGCAGCAGCGGCACAAAGGTCTGCCCCTGGTAGTGCGCCAGCAGCGGTTTGTTGTTGGAGAGCAATTCCGCGCCCAGGCTGAGCACGAACAGGGCCAGGAAAATGATCAGGCTGTAAAAGCCCAGCCGGTGCCGGCGAAAGCGCTGCCAAGCCAACTGCCAGGGGCCGAGCGAGGGCGGCAGGGTGTCAATCGAAGCGGACACGGGGATCGACCCAAACGTAGCACAAATCGCTGAGCAGGCGCGTAACGAGCGCGATCAGGGCAAAGAAGTACAGCGTGCCCATGACCACGGGGTAGTCGCGCCGGATCACGCTCTCAAAGCCCAGCAGCCCCAGCCCTTCGAGCGAAAACAGGGTTTCGATCAAGAGCGCGCTGGCAAAAAAGGCGCCCACAAAGGCGGCCGGAAAGGCGGTGACGATGGGGATCAGGGCGTTGCGAAACACGTGCTTGTAGAGCACGCGGCGCTCGCTCAGGCCCTTGGCGCGCGCCGTGAGCACGTACTGCTTGCGGATTTCCTCCAGCAGCGAATTTTTGGTCAGCATGGTGGTGATGGCAAAGGCCCCGAGCACGCTGGCCGTGACCGGCAGCGTGATGTGCCACAAATAGTCCACGATCTGCGCCCCTAGGCTAAGCTGGTGCCAGTCGCTCGACACCAGCCCGCGCAGCGGGAACCACTGCAACTGTCCGCCGAAAATCACCAGCAGCGCCACCCCGAGCACAAAGCCGGGTATGGCAAAGCCAACCAGCACCAGCACGCTGGTGGCGGTGTCGAAGCGGCTGCCGGCGCGCACCGCCTTGGCGATGCCCAGCGGAATCGAGATCGCGTAGCTGATCAGAAAAGTCCACAAGCCGAGGCTGATCGAGACCGGCAGCCGCTCGACGATCAACTGCCAGACCGACTGGTGGTGAAAAAAGCTCTGCCCGAGGTCGAAGCGCAAAAACTGCCCGACCATCTGGATGAAGCGCTCGTG
>BBPD01000181.1_pt1 | contig 20663 bp, 19 predicted proteins | sample 1344911 | NCBI WGS metagenome assembly BBPD01 (sample SAMD00019088, study PRJDB2971) | groundwater metagenome | biome: freshwater biome; feature: mineral spring; material: ground water | place: USA: CA, Sonoma | collected 2011-09 | depth surface m
TTTTGGTTCTATCGAGGCGACAACTATTCTGACGTATGGGGGAAGCTTCACCCCGACTGGAACCGACGCCCTGAACAAGACAGGTGCCGACGCGCTTGCGCGATTGTCGGATGTTTTACTGAAGGAGTGTGAACAGCGCTTTACTGCGTGGCTTGCCAAGGTGCTGCTAACGCATGGTGAGGCTGCATGAACCTGCGCGGCTTCTGCGTGCCAACAAGCGCAGCTTTGGCAGACCCAATGATTTCGATTTCTATCGTCAGCCACGGCCATGCGGCGCTGCTGGAGCGCTTGCTGGCCGATTTGGCGCGCCTGCCCGCCAGTGTACCGCTGGAGATCATCCTCACCTTCAACATCGAGGAGCCGCTGCCGCACAACCTTGGCCTGTTGCATATGCCGGTGCGGCTCATCCACAATGCGAGCCCAAAGGGTTTTGCCGCCAATCACAATGCCGCTTTTGCTGCGGCCCAAGGGCGCTGGTTTTGCGTGCTCAACCCCGATATTGCCCTGCCGCTCGACCCGTTCCCGCATCTGCTGGAGCAAATGCAGCGGCACGGTGCCGCCTTGGCCGCACCCGCCGTATTGAACCCCGCAGGCGCGCTGGAAGACAGTGTGCGCTGCTTTCCCACTCTGGCCGGCTTGCTGCGCAAAGGGCGCGGCCTGCACGATGGCCGCTACGCCTTTGCCGTGGGCGACCCGCCGTTCGAGGCCGACTGGGTAGCCGGCATGTTCATGCTCTTTGCCAGCGATGCCTACCGCGCTGTGGGCGGTTTCGACGAGGCTTTTCACCTCTACTACGAAGACGTGGACATTTGCGTGCGCCTGTGGCGCAGCGGCCACAGGGTGCTGGCCTGCCCGGCGGTGCAGGTGCTGCACGAGGCGCAGCGCAGCAGCCGCCGCAATCTGCGCTTCATGCGCTGGCATGGCAGCAGCTTGATGCGCTTTTTTTTCAAGCATGGCCCACAACTCAGGAGCTTTCGTGCCTGAAATTTTGCTCACTGGTGCCAGCGGTTTTATAGGCGCGGCGCTGCTGCGCTCGCTGTTGCAGCCGCCCAGCCCACTGGCATGGCCACAAGCTTGGCCGTTTGGGCGGGTGCGCGTGGCCCTGCGCAAGCCCTCGGCCTTGGCACACACACCGGCCTTGCCGCACGCGCCCGCCTTGGCGGTCTATCCGCTGCCCGCATGGTCTGCCCCTAGCGATTGGTCTGCTGCGCTCGCGGGCACCCACACGGTCATCCATGCCGCAGCCCAAGCCGAAGTGGGCCCCGGCAACTCGGCTGCCAGCGAGCAGGCGCTGCGCTTGGCCAACATTGATGCCACGCTCGCGCTGGCGCGCCAAGCTGCCGCCGAGGGTGTGCGCCGCCTGGTTTTCATCAGTTCGCTCAAGGTCCATGGCGAGCGGACGGCTCACGGCCAGCGTTTTCGACACGACGACACGCCGCACCCAATAGGCCCCTATGCGCAAAGCAAGTGGGAGGCCGAACAGGGTTTGCTGCACATAGCCGCACAAACCGGGCTGGAGCTGGTCATACTGCGCCCGCCGCTGGTCTATGGGCCGGGTGTGAAAGGCAACTTTGCCGCCCTCATGCGCTGGGTGGCGCGGGGCCGGGTGCTGCCACTGGGTGCCATCAAGCACAACGCCCGCAGCCTGGTTGCGCTCGACAACCTGGTCGATCTGGCCTTGACCTGCGCCGTGCATCCGGCTGCCGCCAACCAAACCTTCCTAGTCAGTGATGGGCTAGACCTAAGCACCGCCGCTTTGCTGCACCGCGTAGGCGAGGCGCTCGGGCGGCCAGCGCGTTTGTGGCCTCTGCCCCAGGCTTGCTTGCGCTTGGGTGCGCAGTGCATCGGCCGGCCGGCGGTTTATCAGCGGCTGTGCGGCTCCTTGCAGGTGGATATGGAGCACACCCAGCAACGCCTGGGCTGGGTGCCCCCCATTAATCTGGACGAAGGTTTGCGCCGTGCCGTGCAAGGGCTGAAGCGATGAGCGCGCCACTGCCCAAACCCAGCTTTGCGGCCCAGCGCAGCCTCGATGTGCTGCTGTCTGGCACCGGCTTGCTGCTGCTGGCCCCCTTGCTGGCCCTGCTGTGGCTGGCGGGCTGGTTCGACACCCGCTCACCGCTGTTTCGTCAGCAGCGCGTAGGCCGCCACCAGCGCCCCTTTGTGCTGATTAAGTTTCGCACCATGCGGCCCGATACCGCCTCGGTGGGCACGCACCAGGTAAACCCGGCCGCCATCACGCCTTGTGGGCGCTTTTTGCGGCGCAGCAAGCTCGACGAGTTGCCGCAGTTATGGAACGTGCTCAAGGGCGATATGAGCCTGGTGGGGCCGCGCCCGTGCCTGCCCAACCAAACCGAATTGGTGCAGGAGCGCGAGCGGCGCGGGGTGTTTGCGGCCCGCCCCGGCATCACCGGGCTGGCGCAGGTGCAGGGAGTGGATATGTCTGAGCCGGCACGCTTGGCCGAACTCGATGCCCAGATGCTAAACAAGATCAGCCTAGGGCTTTACCTGCGCTTGTTGCTCATGACGGTGACGGGCAGCGGCTCCGGGGACCGGGTGCGTACACCATGAATTCCACTTTCGCACCCTTTGCAAACCCCATCCTCGCCCTGCCCCGCCCCGCCAAGCGCGCCGTGGCGCTGCTGGTGGACTTGGCCCTGTGCGTGCTCACGGTCTGGCTGGCGTTTTATTTGCGCCTAGGCGAGCTGGTGCCTCTTACCGGGGCGGCGCTGTGGGCGGTGGGGGCTGCGATTGCGCTGGCGCTGCCGATCTTTGTGGTCTCGGGCCTGTACCGGGCCATTTTTCGCTACAGCGGCTGGCCGGCGCTGCTGGCGGTGGCGCGGGCGGTGGCGGTGTATGCGCTGCTGTACGCGGCGATCTTTACCGCCATTGGGGTGCCCGGCGTGCCGCGCACGGTGGGCTTGATCCAGCCACTGCTGCTGCTGCTGTTCGTGGGCGCTTCGCGCGCGCTGGCGCGGCTCTGGCTGGGTGAGCAGTACCAGGGCATATTGCGCCGCGCCCAGCGGCCGCGGGTGCTGATCTACGGTGCCGGGCAGAGCGGGCGCCAGTTGGCTGCGGCCATGCAGCACAGCCCCGAGCTGCAAGTGGCCGGTTTTTTGGACGACGACGAGCGCCTGCACGGCCACGTGCTCAACGCGCTGCCCATTTACAACCCGGCCGATCTGCCCGTGCTGGCGCGCACGCTGGGCATACGCGATGTGCTGCTGGCCATGCCCAACATTGGGCGCAAGCGGCGCAACGAGGTGATCGAGCAGATGCGTGCCGCGCACGTGGCGGTGCGCACGCTGCCCAGCATGAACGACCTGGCCCAGGGCAAGGTGAGCCTGGCCGACGTGCGCGAGCTCGACCTCGACGACCTGCTCGGGCGCGAGCCGGTGGCCCCCAACCACATTTTGCTGGCCAAAAACATCGTCGGCAAGGTGGTGCTGGTCACGGGGGCGGGCGGCTCCATTGGCAGCGAGCTGTGCCGCCAGATCTGGGCCGTGCGGCCGGCCAAGCTGCTGCTGCTGGAGCAGAGCGAATTCGCCCTCTACGCCCTGCACCACGAGCTGGAACAAAAGCGCGCCGGGGCCGGGGCCGAATCCGCCGATGGGGTGCAGACCGAGCTGCTGCCGCTGCTGGCCTCGGTGCAAGACGCGGCGCGCCTGCACGAAATCATGCAGACTTGGCAGCCGCACACGGTCTATCACGCCGCCGCCTACAAGCACGTGCCGCTGGTGGAGCACAACCCGGCTGAAGGGGTGAAGAACAATGTGCTGGGCACGCTGCGCACGGCGCAGGCGGCGCTGCAGGCCGGGGTGAGCGATTTTGTGCTGGTGAGCACCGACAAAGCCGTGCGCCCGACCAACATCATGGGTGCCAGCAAGCGCTTGGCCGAAATGGTGCTGCAGGCGCTGGCGGCGGCATCGGCCGGCACCCGGTTTTCTATGGTGCGCTTTGGCAATGTGCTGGGCTCATCGGGCTCGGTGGTGCCCAAGTTTCGCCAGCAAATCCGCGACGGCGGCCCGATCACGCTCACGCACCCCGAAATCACGCGCTACTTCATGAGCATCCCCGAGGCGGCGCAACTCGTCATCCAGGCCGGGGCCATGGCCAAGGGCGGCGAGGTGTTTGTGCTGGATATGGGGCAGCCGGTGCGCATCATCGACCTGGCGCGGCGCATGATCGAGCTCTCGGGCCTGAGCGTGCAAGACGCAGCGCACCCCGAGGGCGACATCGCCATCGAGCTCAGCGGCCTGCGCCCCGGCGAGAAGCTGTACGAAGAGCTGCTGCTAGGCGACAACCCCAGCCCCACGCTGCACCCGCGCATCCTCAAAGCGCAAGATGATTTTCTGCCCTGGGCGCAGCTCGAAGGGCGCCTGGCCGAACTCGACCTGGCCCTGCAGCACAACGACGTGCCCACCATCCGCCTGCAACTGCAGCACCTGGTGCCCGGCTACACCCCGAACGAGGCGATAGTGGATTGGGTTTACCTAGAGCAGCAGGCGGGTTGAGGGGGCATAACATGCATACAGTCAATACCCTTGCTGCATTTGTTGCGTTTAATGTGTTATTCTGTACCCGACGGGGCGCGGTTTCCTGTGCCCCGAAATTCAGGAGATACTGATGCGAACGCTTGACCGAACTCGGGAGGTGCCTCCACTCCCGCTGAACGCCAAGGACAAAGAAATGGTCCGGATCGCCCAGCGGTGCATCATGGCGTCCCTAGATCACTCGCGAGCGGCGGCCATCATGTTGACCACCGATACAGGTGAGCACCCAACGGTTGAGGTGCCACCAGCCGCTTTAAAGCTCATCGGGCAACTGCTGGGTGCCATGAGCGAAGGGCGTCCGCTTGTTTTGATGCCGACCGAGCAAGAGTTCACGACCGTTGAGGCCGCCAACTTTCTGAATGTCTCGCGTCCGTTCGTGATCAAGGAGGTGGAGGCAGGTCGCCTGCCACATCGAAAAGTAGGCTCGCATCGCCGTATCGCACTGGAAGACTTGCTAGACTACGCGCAAAAAATGCGTACCAAGCAAACAAGTGCCCTAGAGCGGCTGGCTGACAATGCTCGAGAGTTGGGACTGGATTACTGATGGCAGGGCACGCCCGATACACGGCGCTGCTAGATGCCTGCGTCTTGTATCCGCTGGCGATGGCAGATGCCCTGATGAGTCTCGCCACGGCAGGGTTCTTTGCCGCCAAATGGACAACCCGGATTGAGGACGAGTGGATCCGCTCCCTCGAGAAGCAGCGCCCTGATCTGATCGGCAAACTTGGGGTTCGTCGAGAGAGCATGCGCGACGCGATCCCAGACTGGGAGGTGCCAGAGGCAGCGTGGGCCTCGCTGGCCATCGGAATCCAGTTGCCAGACCCGAACGATGCACACGTGATAGCGGCTGCGATTGCAGGCCACGCTGACTGCATCGTGACATCCAACCTTAAGGATTTCCCGAGCGCTGTTTTACTGGAGTATGGCATCGAGGCCATCGACCCGGACACTTTCATCATCAACCAGTGGGATCTGGACCCTGTGAATGCGATTGCTGCATTCAAGCGGATGCGGGCTCGCCGCAAGAAACCACAATCCAGCCCGGAGGACTTTGCTTACGCGCTGGAGATTGGCGGCTTGCCCACATCCGCCGAACGACTCCGGCAGGCGTCTGAGCTGATCTGATGGGGAAGACGTGGAGCGCCTGCACGAAATCATGCAGACTTGGCGCGGCGCATGATCGAGCTTTCGGGCCTGAGCGTGCAAGACCCTGCCAACCCCGAGGGCGACATCGCCATCGAGCTCAGCGGGCTGCGCCCGGGCGAGAAGCTGTACGAAGAGCTGCTGCTGGGCGAACTCGACCTGGCCCTGCAGCACAACGACGTGCCCACCATCCGGCTGCAACTGCAGCACCTGGTGCCGGGCTACACCCCCAGCGATGCGATAGTGGATTGGGTTTACCTAGAGCAGCAGGCGGGTTGAGGGGGAATTGGGGACATTACTGCTTGGGGCTCACATGCATGGCATGCAGTGCTATCATTGCTTACAATGAAAAGCTGCTGTCAGTACCGGAGCGCCCTATGAGTACCCTGACCGTCCGCAACCTCGATGAATCCGTCAAGCTGGGCTTGCGTGTGCGTGCCGCACAGCACGGCTGGTCCATGGAGCAGGAGGTGCGCCACATTCTGCAAAACGCGGTGTCAGGCCACACCCCTGGTACCCAAGCGCTGGGTTTTGCCGAGCGGGTGAACCAGCGCTTCAAGGGCTTGGGCGCCGACGATCTGCTTATACCGTCTAGGCAAGCACCACGCCCTGCGCCCAACTTGTCATGACGGCCGCCTACTTGCTGGATACCAATGTGCTGTCGGAACTGATGCGCGAAAACCCTTCCAGCACGGTGATGGCATGGTTTGCGCAACTACCGCAGGCGACCATGAGAACGTCGGCCATCACACAGGCCGAGATATTGACGGGCGTGGCTTTGCTGCCTGCAGGCAAACGGCGCGATGGTTTGGCGCAGGCTGCAGATGAACTGTTTGCGACCGAATGGTCGGGGCGCTGCTTGCCTTTTGACGCTGCCGCGGCAGCGCATTGCGCCTTGGTTCGGGCCCAACGAGTGCGAACAGGCCGACCCATCACTACAGAGGACGCACAAATTGCGGCTATCGCACTGGCCAATGGGCTGCCACTGGTGACCCGCAACACCAAGGACTTCGAGGGGATTGATCAACTGACGGTAATCAACCCTTGGGATGCAACACATTAACGGCTCTAGTTTGAGATGAACATTTTGCTTACTGGAGTATCCGGCGTCAACTATCTTGACATGCGCCGTGCCGTAAGCCATGCCCAAAGGGGCCGAGGCACATAATCGCACGAAGCCCGACAACTAAGTACCTCACCGGAGCAGTGACAGCATGTTGCAACGTCTGTATATCCACAACTTCAAGACCTTCCAGAATTTTGAACTCAAGCCCGATGGCAAGCATTCTTCGCTGCTGTTGGGCAAAAACGGAGTCGGCAAGTCGTCAGTGGCCAAGACCTTGCAGGTGCTGCAAAGCATTGGGCGCGGTGTGAACCGCGTCGGCCAACTGGTCAGCCCCCGGGACTTCTTCCTCAAGAAGACCGATCTGCCCATGCGGTTGGAGGTGGAGGTGTTGCTGGAAGGGCAGAAATTTCATTACAGCCTAGCGCTGGAGCTCCCAGCAAGCTTCAAGGAGCTTCGGGTGCTAGAAGAGCGGCTGGAATGGAATGGCAACCCCGTCTATATGCGGGAGCAGGCTCAGGTATCGCTGCGCAAAACGGTGAACACGGCTGGCGATGCGCGCTTTCTGGTGGATTGGCATCTCGTGGCACTGCCCCTGATTCAGATTCAGTCGGAAACCGATCCGGTTCATATCTTCAAGACATGGCTGGCGCAGATGGTGGTAATTGCTCCGGTGCCTCAGTTGATGGTCGGCGAATCAAGCGAAGAGTCGGTTTGGCCGGTGGCGAATGCAAGCAATGCGGTGGACTGGCTGGCTGGCTTGCTGGGCCAGTATCCGGCGGCTTACACCGACATCGTAGGGTATTTGAAGGACGTGATGCCAGACCACCAGGACTTCAAGTACGAAAACCTGGGCAGGGAGTCAAAGCGTCTGGTCGTCCAGTTCAAGGCGGATGCCGGTGTTGTTTCATTGAACTTCGACGAGCTGTCGGATGGCGAAAAGTGCTTTTTTCTCTGCGCCATCATCGTGGCAGCCAACAAGGCTTATGGCCCCATTTTCTGCTTCTGGGACGAGCCAGACAACTACCTGTCGCTGGCTGAGGTGGGCCATTTCGTGCTGATATTGCGCCGGGCTTTTGAGAGCCACGGCCAGATCATCATGACCACGCACAACGAAGCAGCAATTCGAAAATTCTCTAACGAAAACACATGGTTGCTGGGACGCAAAAGCCACCTAGAGCCCACGCAGCTGCGACTGCTGAGCGCTCTGGCATTGAAGTCCGATGTGGTGCAGTCTTTGATGATGGGGGAGTTGGATCCGTGAGCATCAATAAAGACCGACCCCACGTTTACATCCTTCCGGAGGATGAAGCGAATCGCCAGATTGCCATCGGCTTCCTCCTTGATCCATCAATTAAACTTCGCAACATTGAGGTTCTGCGGCCGGCCGGCGGGTGGCACAAAGTACTTGGCAGCTTCCTCGACGACCACGTTCCGGGGTTGAGAAACAATTTGCACCGCCATCTGATCTTGCTGATCGATTTTGATGGTCAAGTCGAGGAGCGCACAGCACGATTCGTCAGTGAATTTCCAGATGATGTTCGTAACCGCGTGTTTTTGCTGGGCTCGATGAGCGAACCCGAGCCACTCAGAACGCAATGCGGACATTCGCTAGAAAACATCGGAAAAACACTGGCCGCCGAGTGCTTTAGGGATGAAAAACAACTCTGGGCACACCAGCTGTTGGCACACAACGAAACTGAGCGCACACGTTTGAACGCATCGGTCAAGTCTTTCTTGTTCCAAGCTGAAGTTTCGCCCCCTTACACAAGTGGCCAGGGTGAATTTGCCCACCCATGAATAGAGTACTGACACCTGCACAATGTCTGGAGGAATGGCAATGACGACATCAACGATCCGCTTGCTGGACGACACGGCGGAGCGCTTGAAGTCGCTAGCGAAAAATCGCGGCCTCAGTACCAACAAGTTGGTTGAGGAAATGAGCGCGAGGGCGGTGGCGGTGGCGGTGGCGGTGGCGGTGCATGGCTTGCTCTACGCGGCCATTTTTACCGCCATTGTGCTGCTGGCCATGCCCAACATTGGGCGCAAGCGGCGCAACTCGTCATCCAGGCCGGCGCCATGGCCAAGGGCGGCGAGGTGTTTGTGCTCGACATGGGGCAGCCGGTGCGCATCATCGACTTGGCGTGGCGCATGATCGATCTCTCGGGCCTGAGCGTGCAAGACGCAGCGCACCCCCAAGGCGACATCGCCATCGAGCTCAGCGGCCTGCGCCCAGGCGAGAAGCTGTACGAAGAACTGCTGATTGGCGACAACCCCAGCCCCACGCTGCACCCGCGCATCATGAAGGCACAAGAGGATTTTCTGCCTTGGGCGCAGCTCGAAACCCGCCTAGCCGAACTCGAACTGGCCCTGCAGCACAACGACGTGGCCGCCATCCGGCTGCAACTGCAGCACCTGGTGCCGGGCTACACCCCCAGCGATGCGATTGTGGATTGGGTTTACCTGGAGCAGGCGGCCGAGGCGCGGCTGCGGGGGTAGAGGGGGGTCCGATCCCTCCTGTTTTCCTCTTCAGCGGCCTGTTAATCGCAGTCGCTCGCGCTCCGCTTCGTCTATTAGTCCCAAGTTGTGCAAGTGCTCAACAAGCGCAGAGTGACCGAGTTGCAAGGCCTGGGCTGCGTCTTTTGTTCTATCTTTGCCGCACTCCCGGAAAACTTCTCGGGTGGCAGCACGCGAAGCCAAGAACATTACGGCAAAGGCATTCGCACGTTTCTCGATGCGTGGTGCGGTCCATGGACCGCTCACATGAGATAGCTTTCTTGCCCTGGTGCGGTCAAACAAGATGTGGCAGAGCTCATGAGCGAGTGTGAATTTGCGCCCAACCCCTGTCTGATTGAATACGCTCTTCGTATTCACCAAGATTGCAGGGGCAAAGCCATATCCGGCTATGGCGACTCCGCGCACCGAATCTGTGTCAAGGGAGACCTCTTCGATCTTGATTCCCAAGTCATTCAGGATTCGATGCACATCAACTTCGCGCTCCTGCGCCGGAACTCCAAGTTCCTCCCGTGCTTCTTCGGCAAGGTCGTAACCTTCTGCATAAGGAACCAGCGCATGATTCGATTTGCGATCGTCAACGAGCGTCGCCAGATCTTTTGTCTCGGTGCCGTTTTGCTGATTTGCTAGAAACTGAATCAGCCGCTTGGCATCTTCATCGCCGATACAAGGATTTAGGCCACCGAACATGAGCACCGCAGGATCCAGCTCAGCAATGGCAGGAACATTCCGAACAAGAACACTGGAATGCTGTAGATCGACAGTCGCTCTCGCCGACTGTAGCAAGCGCTGCACTGGATCACTCAGATACTTGAGTTCGAGGGCTTTGAGTGAAATTTGCTTCAATTGCTCGAAACGCTCGCGCATGCCCGTGATGGCATCAAGATCCATTGCAGTAATGCTTGGTGCCGTCTGCAGTGCCCACTCCAGAAATTGCCATAGTGGGGTTGCCACCGTTGTAACTTCGAACAATGCATATCCAGGCGGCGAAGTCAGCGTGAAGCCTTCTGGTGCATGCACTGGCTGCCTGCCCGCCCAGGAAATCTCAATGTCATCGGCAAGCCGACGCAGGCACAAGTCCGGATACAAGGCACTTGGGTCCGCCGCTCGCAAGGCATGCCGCATCCACCAAGCCTGTACTGCTTGGTATTGAGCTTGCTCTGCTTCATCAGACGAGGCAATGCTGCGCCCCAGCGCTGCAAAAACAGCCCAAGCAGCTGGCGCACCCCCCCTCTCTGGCCATGCATAGGCCTCCTCATGAAATATCGAAGTCCATTGACTCAACAGCCAGTCAAGCAAAGGAGCGAGGTACCAAGCGATATGGCTATATTCGAAGCCGTTGTAACGGCGTGCGGTCAACACCTGATAGCCTACGGTAATTCGTAGATCACCAGTGGACCATCCGCCGTCCTGCGGCAGACGCTCGCGGGGTTCTGTGTCGGGTGTCCACCGCGCAGCTATTTGAAACCGAGCGGGGTCGCCGAAACTCACGAAATCGTTCACCGCATCCCTTCCTCGATGGCCCAGTGCAGATCGTCTTGATCTTTCTTCCAGTATTTCTTGATCTGCCGCCGAGTGACCTCCCCTCCATCCTTCCACTTCTGAACGATCTCCGACGGTACAGCCTCCCAAGGCACAGGGTAACCGTGCCAAGCTCCATCCGCGCTGGGTTTGGCTTCGAAGGCGATACCCTGAGCTGTCGCGAAGCGTCGTCGTCCGTCTCCGTAAGAGACTGCACGCTCGAACAGTTGGTGCGCACAAGTCGCTTCCCAGTTGTGGGCGAACGGATGGTTTCTATAGCCTCCTGCCGCCGTGGTGTGCGTCCATTCGGGGCACAAAGTCCCTTTGCGCTCCCCGGCGGGGCGGTTTTTGTGCTTCTGTGACCCACGGTACAGGGTCTGTGGCTTGGGCATGCTGCTCACGACTACCTAAGACAAATCAGACACGGAATGACGTTGATTCCCGAGGCGAACCCTCGGCCCAAGGGCAAAGCCTCTGGGTGGTTCAAAGCCGATGTGATTATCGCACCCAATCTACCTGCAAAACCCGCCCCTCTTGCCAAGGACGGGGCTTTTGTGTGTCACAGAAATTGAGAAATTGGAAATTGGGGTCAGACCACGGTTACCTGGGAAAACCGTGGAAAAACCGTGGTCTGACCCCAATTTTCCGCCATCGAGCTCAGCGGCCTGCGCCCCGGCGAGAAGCTGTACGAAGAGCTGCTGCTGGCCGAACTCGACCTGGCCCTGCAGCACAACGACGTGCCCACCATCCGACTGCAACTGCAGCACCTAGTGCCCGGCTACATGTCGCATCCCGGACGATCGCATAAGCCTCTGGGCCAAACCAGCCTGATGGCCTAGCCAGCCCCACTCTCGCCCAACTATGCGCGGGCCCCAACGGCGAGTACCAGATGGACGTTTGCGGCAAAGGTCGCAAGGTCGGGCGCGAGCAGCGCGCTGGATACAGGCCCAAGCATGACCCAACTGGGCCCCAAGTGGCGCGGCTGGCGGGGATCGAACCCACGACCCTCGGCTTCGGAGGCCGATACTCTATCCACTGAGCTACAGCCGCGCAGAACTTGGGATTCTATCAGCGGTTGTAGGCGCTCTCGCCGTGTGAGCTGATGTCTAGGCCCTCGCGCTCTTCTTCTTCGCTCACGCGCAGGCCCACCAGCAGATCGGCCACCTTGAAGGCGATGTAGGCCACCACGCCCGACCAGACCGCCGCGACCAACATCGATTTGGCTTGCACGAACAGTTGGCTGGCGATGGAGAAATCGGCTCCGCTCATGCCGCCCAACATGGGCGCGGCGAACACGGCGGTGAGCAGGCCGCCCGCGATGCCGCCTACGCCGTGCAGGCCGAACACGTCGAGCGTGTCGTCGGCACCCAGCAGCTTCTTGAGGCCGTTCACGCCCCACAGGCACAGGAAGCCGCCCGCCAGGCCGATGGCGATGGCGCCCATCGGGCCCACGTAGCCGCAAGCCGGGGTGATGGCCACCAAACCGGCCACGGCACCCGAGGCGGCGCCCAGCATCGAGGCCTTGCCCTTGGTCAGCGCCTCGCCCACGCACCAGGCCAGCACGGCGGCGGCGGTGGCGATGAGGGTGTTGAGGAAGGCCAGCGCGGCGTTGCTGTTGGCTTCCAGTGCCGAACCGGCGTTGAAACCAAACCAGCCCACCCACAGCAGCGCCGCCCCGACCATGGTCAAGGCCAGGCTGTGCGGGGCCATGGCTTCACGGCCGTAGCCTATGCGCTTGCCGATCACGTAGGCACCCACCAAGGCCGCCACGGCTGCGCTCAGGTGCACCACGGTGCCACCGGCAAAGTCCATTTTGCCCAAGCCGATCAGGTAGCCACCGGAGCCCCACACCATGTGCGCCACCGGGATGTAGCTGAAGGTGAACCAGATCGTGGTGAAGATCAGCACCGCGCTGAACTTGATGCGCTCGGCAAAGGCCCCCACGATGATGGCGCAGGTGATGCCGGCAAAGGTGGCTTGGAAGGCGACGAAGATCAGCTCCGGTATCACCACGCCTTCGGTGAAGGTGGCAGAGACCGAATCCATGGTGATGCCAGCCAAAAAGGCTTTGTCGAGGTTGGCAATGATCAGCCCCTCGCCCCCAAAGGCCAGGCTGTAGCCATACACCGCCCACAGCACCATGACGAGCGAAAACACCACGGTGACTTGCATCAGCACCGAGAGCATGTTTTTGCTGCGCACCAAGCCGCCGTAGAACAGCGCCAGCCCGGGGATGACCATCATCACCACCAACAGCGTAGCGACCAGCATCCAGGCCACGTCGCCTTTTTCGGGCACGGGTTCGGCGGAAGCGGTGGCGGCTTCTGCAGCGGGTACAGCGGCGGGATCGGCTGCCACGGCCATGGCCGCGGGTTCGGCCACGGGAGCCACCGCAGCGGGCGCTTCGGCGGCCATCATCGGCGCGGTGGCCGGTGCAGCGGGAGTGGCGTCGGTGGCTTGGGCCATGGCCGACGCGCCCCCCAATAGGAGCCCCAGCCCCACACACAAACTGAGCAGATACTTTTTCATGATTGGTACTCGGAGGTTGAAAAAGGGTTGATGGATCAAAGCGCTTGGGCGCCGGTCTCGCCGGTGCGAATGCGCACCACCTGCTCCAGTGGGAACACGAAAATCTTGCCGTCGCCGATCTTGCCGGTGCGTGCGGCGGCTTCGATGACTTCGATCACGCGCTCGACCAGCTCGTCGCTCACGGCCGCATCGACCTTGACCTTGGGCAGAAAATCGACCACGTATTCGGCCCCGCGGTAGAGCTCGGTGTGGCCTTTTTGGCGCCCGAAGCCTTTGACTTCGGTGACGGTGATGCCCTGCACGCCCAGACTGGAGAGCGCTTCGCGCACCTCGTCGAGCTTGAAGGGTTTGATGATCGCGGTGACCAGTTTCATGGGTGCTTCCTTTTTCGCTTGCGGCTCTGGGTGCGCACGCCCGGCCCGGTGGCTGCTGGCGTGCGGTGGATTGCGCCTTCGGCCCTGCGGATGAGGCAGCAGCCAAATGCTGATGCTCTCCTAAGCACATAGCGTGCCAGGCCAGATTCACGCTCGCCTTTAGCCGCACGGCGGCGTGCAGCCTGCTTGCTGGCTGCAGGGGCGGCGCGCGGGGAGCGGCGCGCGGGGAGCGGCGTGCGGGGCAGCGGCTTGCCCAGCGGCTACACTGCGAGCGGATGCGCTGGGCGCTGCACGGCCCCAGCCGCCAGCGCACCAAAACGGTGCAACACCAAAACTTGGGCGCGTTGGATTGGGCCTGGGCCTGCGATGGGCCTGTTGCAGGCCGCGTCGGCAGCGCCACCTGATGCGAAGGGATGGGCTTATGAGTTTGTGCGTGGTGCGCAGCCGCACCTTGGTTGGGCTCGATGCGCTGCCGGTGAGCGTTGAGGTGCATTTGGCCAACGGCCTGCCCAGCCTGACGCTGGTGGGCTTGGCCGACACCGAAGTGAAAGAGGCGCGCGAGCGCGTGCGCTCGGCGATTTTGAACGCCGGGCTGGAGTGGCCGCACAACAAGCGCATCACCATCAACCTAGCCCCGGCCGACTTGCCCAAGGAATCGGGGCGCTTCGACTTGCCGATTGCGCTCGGCGTGCTGGCGGCCAGCGGCCAGATCGACGGCGCGGCGCTGCAAGGCTACGAGTTTGCCGGTGAACTGTCGCTCAGCGGGGCGCTGCGCCCGATTCGGGGCGCCTTGTGCATGGGGCTGGCGTGGCTGCGCGAGCCCGCACCAGCCACTGCGCCGCGCACCGCTTTGGTGCTGCCACCGGGCAGCGCCGAAGAAGCGGCGCTGGTGCGCCAGGCGCGCGTGTTTAGGGCACAGCATTTGCTCGATGTGGTGCAGCGTTTTGCGCTGCCCGGCTTGGCACTGGGCGAAGCCGCCAGCGCCGAGGGCTGGGTGGAGCTGCGCGCCAGCGCGCCGGGCCTGGCCCACCCGCTGGGCCTGGGGACGCCGGGGCTACACGAACAACCCGACCTGGCCGATGTGAAGGGCCAGGCGGCGGCGCGGCGGGCGCTGGAGATTGCGGCCGCCGGGCAGCACAGCCTGCTGTTTAGTGGCCCGCCGGGATCGGGCAAATCGATGCTGGCGCAGCGCCTGCCCAGCATTTTGCCGGCGCTCGACGACCAACAAGCGCTGGAGGCGGCGGCGGTGGCTTCGCTGGCCGGGCGCTTTCGGCCCGAACACTGGGGCCTGCGCCCGTTTAGCGCGCCGCACCACAGCGCCAGCGCCACCGCGCTGGTGGGCGGCGGCAACCCGCCCCGGCCGGGCGAGATTTCGCTGGCGCACCAGGGTGTGTTGTTTCTGGACGAACTGCCCGAGTTTGCGCGCTCGGCCCTGGAGGCGCTGCGCGAGCCGCTGGAGTCGGGCAGCATCCGCATTTCGCGCGCGGCGCGCCAGACCGAGTTCCCGGCGCGCTTTCAACTGGTGGCCGCCATGAACCCCTGCCCCTGCGGCTACCTGGGGGCCAGCCAGCGCCCCTGCCGCTGCACGCCCGACCAGGTGGCACGCTACCGCGGCAAGCTCAGCGGCCCGCTGCTGGACCGCATCGACCTGCACGTGGAGGTGCCGCTGCTGCCCGCGCAGCAGTTGTTCGCACCCGCAGCGGCCGAAACCAGCGCCACGGTGCGCGAGCGCGTGGCGCAGGCGCGCCTACTGGCTGTGCAGCGCCAAGGCCACGCCAACCACAGCCTGCACGGCGCGGCGCTGCAACGCCACGCGGCACTGGAGCCAGCCGCCGAAAAGCTGCTGCAACAAGCCGCCACCCGGCTCGGCTGGTCTGGCCGCGCCACCCACCGCGCACTGCGGGTAGCGCGCACCATCGCCGACCTGGCCGCCAGCGAGCGCATCCTCAGCCTGCACCTGGCCGAAGCCATGCAGTACCGCCAGCCGCCGCAGGGGTGAAGGACTGGGCCCTTGGCGCGCTCGGGCTTGAAAGAAAAATTTGAAATTCAATGAGGTTTGAGCTATGATGAAGCCCTCATCCGCCCCTGGCAGTAAGCCTTCCCTCATCGATTCAGGGATTGCCGAACCCCGGGGCAATTCTTTTTCCGACCACCGCTCCGGCGACCTGCTGCGCCATGTCACGCCAGTCGTTACTGCGGTGCTGGTCGATGCGGAGTTCTTTTTGCGCCGTGCACGGCGGCTGTTTGGCGCATTGGTGCCGCAAGCTGCGGCTGAGAAATTGCACAAGCTCGCACTCGACCACCTCAACGACGGCAAGGGGCGGCGCACCGCGAGGCTCTACCGGATCTTTGTCTATGACGCCCCACCGGCTGCCTGGAAGGGGCACACGCCACTGAGCAAGAAGTCTCTCGATCTGACCCAGTCGGCCACAGCACAGTGGCGCAATGATTTCCACGAAGTGCTGCGCGGCCTGCGCAAAGTGGCTCTGCGCATGGGCGAAATTCCGACCAACCAAGTGCGCTGGCAACTCAAGCCGGATATTGTGAAGGAACTCATCCACGGCAAGCGCCGCTGGGCAGACCTGACCGATGACGATTTCCGACTGGATTTTCGCCAAAAGGGCGTGGACATGCGCTTGGGCCTGGACATTGCTGCCCTCGCTTACAAGCAACAGGTCAACCAGATCGTCTTAGTCTCCGGCGATGCGGACTTTGTTCCTGCCGCCAAGCTGGCCCGCCGTGAGGGCATCGATTTCATCCTCGACCCAATGTGGGCAACGATTCGCCCCGACCTGTATGAGCACATCGACGGCATGCGCAGCGTTTTTCCGAAGCCTTCAAAGCAATTTGAAGAAAGCATCACGACGCAGGTTCAATCTCCGCCCATTCCATGAACCCAGGATGCTGCCGCTTCAGGGCTGCTGCAAGGGCCACAGGGCTGAAGGGCTGGCTACAATGGCACGCACGGCATACCAATCCAATCATTTCCTGGAGACTTTGCACCGCTCATGAGCTCGACTGCGACCGCCCAGACCGACTCCCTGCCTGCGGCGCTGCCACCCTCGCCGGGCTTGCGTTGGCCCACCCCGCCCTATGCCAGTTACGGCGAGCACGAACACGGCTACCCCAGTGGGCTGGACTGCGTGGTCGAGGGCAGCAACGGCCAAAAACGCGCCTGCAGGCTGCTGGCGCTCGACCTGGATGCCGGGGTGGCAAAAATTCAAGTGCCGCCTTCGGTCGCGGTGATGCCGCTGCGCTTCGACATGTTTCGCCGCATCAGCCTAAACGAGGCCCTAAGCCCGCATTCGGCCGTGCAGGCTGGTGACACCCCCTCTGCGCTGGCCGAACTGCTGGCGCACCGTCCACGCCTGCCCTACACCTTGCAGTTCAAAGACGGCAGCAGCGAAACGGGCAGCACCATCGGTCATGTGGACTGCGCAACCGGCTTGTTTTTGTTCCCGCCGCTGGACCCGCAGGACCGGGTGCAGCGCGTATTCATTCCAGCCCAACACTTGCTGGAAACGCACGTGGGGGCCACCATCGGCCAGGTGCTGGTGCAACAGCACGCACTCACCAACGAGCAGGTAGATCGGGCCGCACTGGAGCAAGAGCATCTGCGCAACCGCAAGCTGGGTGACTACCTGGTAATCAAGGAAATCGTCAAGTCTGAGCAGTTGCTGCAGGCCCTTGAAGAGCAGGCGCGCATGCCCATGGTGCGCATCGGCGAGGCGCTGACGGCGCTGGGCATGGTCTCGGAGCCGCAGTTGCAAGAGGCGTTGGCGCGCCAGAAAAACGAGCGCAGCGTGCCGCTGGGCGAGCTGCTGGTGCGCAGCGGCCAGTTGACGCGCGACGATTTGCGCTTCGCCCTGGCGCGCAAGATGGGCTACCCAGTGGTCGATCTGGCTCACTTTCCAATCGATGCCGAAGCCCTGCGGCGTGTACCGATCGCGGTCGCACGCAAACACCGGGTGGTGCCGCTGCTGTGGCGCAACGGGCTGGTGGTGCTGGCCACCGAAGACCCAACGCGGCGCGGGCTGCTCGAAGAGCTGGAGTTCGCCCTGCAGTCCAAGGTGGTGGCGGTGTTGGCCAACACCGCCCTGGGGGTGCACAGCGTGAACGAAGCCTATGCCCGCTTCGGCCTCGACGACCCCCAAGCCGCGCTGGCCGCCGGCGGCGATTTTGCTGCCACCAGCTCCGACCTGTTGCTCGAATCGCTGGAACAGGAGGCGCGCGAAGACGCCGACGCCAACAGCGCCGTGATCGAACAGTCCGACAACTCGCTGGTCAAGCTGATCAACAGCATCATCATCGAGGCGCACAGCCAAGGCGCCTCCGACATCCACATCGAAACCTTTGCCAGCAAGCGCAAGGTGCGCATTCGGCTGCGCAAAGACGGTCGCTTGGCCCCCTACATGGAACTGCCACCGGGCTACCGCAACGCCATGATCGGGCGCCTCAAGATCATGTGCGACCTCGACATATCGGAGCGCCGCAAGCCGCAAGACGGCAAGATCGACTTCGCCAAGTTCTCGCCCGCGCACAAGCTGGAGCTGCGCGTGGCCACCATCCCCACCACCGGCGGGGCCGAAGACGTGGTGCTGCGCCTGCTCTCCTCGGCCAAGCCGCTGCCGGTCGAGCAACTGGGCCTCACACCCGCCAACCTGCGCCAGCTGCAAGCGGCGGTGGCGCGCCCGCACGGCATGGTGCTGTGCGTGGGCCCCACGGGTTCGGGCAAGACCACCACGCTGCACTCGCTGCTGCAGCACATCAACACGCCGGACCGCAAAATCTGGACCGCCGAAGACCCGGTCGAGATCAGCAACCCCGACCTGCGCCAGGTGCAGGTCAACCCCAAGATCGACTGGACTTTCGCCAAGGCGCTGCGCACCTTCCTGCGCGCCGACCCCGACATCATCATGGTGGGCGAGATTCGCGACGGTGAAACGGCGCAGATGGCGATTGAGGCCTCGCTCACCGGGCACTTGGTGTTCTCCACGCTGCACACCAACAGCGCGCCCGAAACCGTGGTGCGCCTGCTCGACATGGGGATGGACCCGTTCAACTTTGCCGACTCGCTCGTCGCCGTGCTGGCGCAGCGGCTGCTGCGGCGCTGGTGCAAGGGCTGTGTGCGCAGCGAGCCGGCCGACGAGGCCTGGATCAACGAGCTGCTGGAAGACTACCTGCACGTGCTGCCCGAGGCTTTGCGCCCAAGCAAGGCCGATCTGCGCGCGCAGTGGCTGCGCGATTACGGCCAGGACGGCCAACTGCTCAAGCGCCACGCCCCTGGCTGCCCGGCCTGCGACCAGACGGGTTACAAGGGCCGCTTGGGGGTGCACGAGCTGCTGCTCATCGATGGCCCTTTGCGCCGCCTGATCCAGCGCAAGGCCCCTTCGGAGGCGCTGCAGGAAGCGGCGCAGATCGGCGGTGGGCTGCGCACCCTGCGCCAAGACGGCATCCTCAAGGTGCTGCAGGGCCTGAGCAGCATCGACGAGGTGCGCGCCCAGTGCACCCTCTGAGGCGGCGGCGGGGCGCCGCTGGCCCAGCCTAGGGCAAAAACGCCTGGCGGCTCACAAATTGGGCGCCAGCCAGCGCGCCAGCTCGGCCTCGTTCAGGCCACGGCGGCGCGCCTGCTCGGCCAGTTGGTCGCGCCCGATGGGCCCGACGTTGAAATACTGGCTCTGCGGGTGCGCCAGGTAAAAGCCGCACACGCTGGCGGCGGGCGTCATGGCCAGGCTCTCGGTCAGGCCCATGCCTATCTCCTCGCTGCCCAAGAGCGCCAGCAGCTCGCGCTTGACGGTGTGATCGGGGCAAGCTGGGTAACCCGGAGCCGGCCGGATGCCCTGGTACTGTTCGGCGATGAGCTGCTGTGGGCTTAAATCTTCTTGCGCCGCGTAGCCCCAGAGCTCGGTGCGCACGCGCCGGTGCAGGTATTCGGCGGCGGCTTCGGCCAGCCGATCGGCCAGCGCCTTGAGCACGATGGCCTGGTAGTCGTCGTGCGCGGCCTCGAAGGCGGCGGCGCGCGCCTCGGCCCCGATGCCCGCCGTGACGGCAAAGGCGCCCACGTAGTCGGCCACCCCGCTGCCCTGTGGGGCCACAAAATCGGCCAGGCAGCGGTTGGGGCGCGGCACCCCGTCGATCACCGGCTTTTCGCTTTGCTGGCGCAAGCCATGCCAGACCAAGGCCGGTTCGTGCCGCGCTTCGTCGGCGTAGAGCGCGATGTCGTCCTCATTAAGCGCCTGCGCCGGGTACAGGCCCAGCACCGCGTTGGCCGTGAGCCAGCGGCCTTCGACGATTTTTTTCAGCATGGCTTGCGCCTCGGCATAGACCTTGCGCGCCTGCTCGCCCACCAGCTCGTCGTCGAGGATGGCGGGGTAGGGGCCGGCCAAGTCCCAAGTCTGGAAATAGGGGCCCCAGTCGATGTAGCGCGCCAGTTCGGCCAGATCGAGGTTTTTGAACACGCGCCGGCCGATGAACTTGGGCCGCGCCGGGGTGTAGGCGGCCCAGTCGAGCGCGGCCTTGTTGGCACGCGCTTGCGCCAGCGGCACCAGCGGGGTTTTCTTTTTGTTGGCGTGCTGCTGGCGCACGCGCTCGTAGTCGGTGCCCAGCTCGGCCACAAAGGCGCTGCGCCCCTGGCCCAGCAGGTTTTGCGCCACGCCCACGCTGCGCGAGGCGTCGGGCACATAGACCACCGGGCCGCTGTAGTGCGGGGCAATTTTCACCGCCGTGTGCACCCGGCTGGTGGTGGCACCCCCGATCATCAGCGCCACGCCGTGCTGCTCGAAGTAGGCGTCCTTTTGCATCTCGGCCGCCACGAATTGCATTTCTTCCAGGCTGGGCGTGATCAGGCCCGACAGGCCCACGATCTCGGCCCCCACCTCCTTGGCCTTGGCCAGAATCTGGTGGCAGGGCACCATCACGCCCATGTTGACCACCTCGAAGTTGTTGCATTGCAGCACCACGGTGACGATG
>BBPD01003014.1_pt1 | contig 20522 bp, 26 predicted proteins | sample 1344911 | NCBI WGS metagenome assembly BBPD01 (sample SAMD00019088, study PRJDB2971) | groundwater metagenome | biome: freshwater biome; feature: mineral spring; material: ground water | place: USA: CA, Sonoma | collected 2011-09 | depth surface m
TAAGCCCTGCCGAACTTCTTCACTCATCCTCTCGATGTCCACTTTAGTTGAAAACAGGTATGCATAGAGCAGCGTGAACGCCAGTATGTTGAACAACAACACGTACACAGGATATCCCTCGATCTGACCACCCCTAACCACGGCTGGGTGGAGAGTTGCCCAGATTCTCACCGATAGATGGCTGAGTGGCACTCCTATGAAGGCGACGATCCCAAATACCGCTGCAAGTCGTGCCCTTCTCTCCTGCTCGGGGACGGCAGACCGCACCATCAAATATGCGGCATATGATAGCCACAGGATTAGAGCGGTCGTCAGTTGTGGGTCCCATGCCCACCAGACGCCCCATGCGTCTTTCGCCCAGATTGGGCCCGTTATCAGGACCAGGCCGCAAAATATGACTCCAATCTCTGCTGATGACGATGCAAAGGCGTCCCATTTTAGCGCTCTGGTCCGCAGATACATGAAACTTGAAGCCGCCGTGACGAAGAAGGCCAGGTATGCAATCCATGCCAATGGCACATGGAAATAAAATATCCTGAAACTATCACCGAGGGGCACACCACCAGGACCGTATATCGCAGAAGCAGGAGAGAATACCAAATATATTGCAATGACCATTATCACAAGGGTTACCCAGGGGAGAGCCTTTTTGACCGTTTCATCAGTCCTCGATGACATATTCAAATATAAGCAGCGATACTATAAAAAATATTGCACCATAAGTACTCAATATCCTCACTTCCGCCCATATGTCATTTATGCCGCCCAGTACCTTACCGGTGGCAAGGACGGCAGAGATAATCACTGGCAATATGACCGGGAAAAGTATGACTGGAAGGAGTAATTCTCTCGCTCGCACATTTACTGTCAACGCGGAGAGCAATGTCCCCACAAACACGAATCCCAATGTTCCGAGTACGATGACGAACATCAGCCCTAATGGATTGGGAATGCTGTAATCGAAGAGCACCATGAATACTGGCACGGTAACCATCACCATTATGAGCATCAGTATCATATTTGATATCGCCTTCCCCACGTAGATATCGCTTCTATCCACCGGGCAGAGCTTCAGTCCATCAAGGCATCCGTTCTCTTTTTCAGATGCGAAAGACCGTGATAGTCCAAGCATTCCGGCGAAGGTGAACGCAACCCATAGTATGCCTGGTGCCAGCTGGTCGACGTTCTCGGGAAATGGGCCAAATGCAAAGCTGAATATCACGACCGCCAGCAATGCGAAGAGCAACATCGAATTCAGCATCTGTTTCGTTCTGAACTCGGTTTTGAGGTCCTTCCTGGCTATGTTCAGACAATGCCTCATAATTCCACCCCTACACACTGCTCGTAAATGGATTTGAAGTGCGCTTCATCACGAATTTGGTTCTTTTGCATATCACAGGTTAGCTCTCCCATGTTCAATATCGCCACCCTATCGCCCATCTCCAGCCCCTGGTTTATCATATGCGTAGTCATCATCACTGTCTTGTCCAAAAGGTTCAACCGTTTTAAGATTCCGTCAAAGGTCATGGCGGCGTGCGGGTCCAATCCAGTATAAGGCTCGTCGAGGAGTAATATAGGGGGGTCATGCAGAATTGCCCTTGTGATAGAAAGGCGTTGTTTCATGCCCCTGGAAAATGTTCTGACCATATCATCCAATCTTCTTGACAGGCCGACATCTGATGTCACTTTGGATATGCGCCCATCCAAGTCATCTACCTGGTACATCTTGCCGTAAAACTGTAGATTTTCGCGTGCTGTCAAATCATCATATAGATATGTCTCGTGCGAAATGACGCCAATCCTTTTGCGCACTTCAATGGGCGCCTCTTTTATATCATAGCCATCTATCGTGATGGTGCCTGACGTTGGGCTGATTAACGTCGACATGATTTTGATGAGCGTCGTCTTGCCAGCGCCGTTGGGACCGAAGAGCGCTATAAACTCACCTCTTTTTAATTCGAGATTTATCTCCCTTAAGGCAACGTTGCCGCCGAAGACCTTTGATAATCCGTTAATCGAAATCATCTTTGTTCACATCCCTTCTTTATAGAAATCGCGCTATTAATAAACTGACCTCAAATAATACCACCAGCATAGATGCCACTATTAATTGTGAGATGGCGGTTGGATCCGGTGATATGAACGTTGCAAAGGCCAAAAGCCCGAGATATATCCATAAGCGATTCTCCTTCAGCGTTTTATATTTTACCAGTCCCATCTTCACAGCGAGAGTTATCAATAAAGGTGTCTGGAATACCAATCCCATTCCAACAAGCATCGTCGTCACAACCGAGAACGTTCTCCTGATCGATAGTTGTGCGACTGCGACATCGCCGGAGAAAAGTATCAGGTATTTAAATAAAAGCGGCAGTACTATGAAGTAGGCCAGCAGCCCCCCAATTATGAACAAAATCAGCGAAAACGGTACGACGATAAGGAAAAAACGCCTCTCGCCAGGGAACAAGCCAGGATTCGCGAATGCCAGTAGTTCGTACATGAGCAGCGGGATGCCAAACACGAGGGCGCAGACGAGGGAGAGCGTAATTCTCACCGTGATGATTTCCCATGGCCCGTAGACCACCATCTCAACGCCGGGTGGGACCAGGTGGCTCCATATCATATTAAGCAGCAGAGAGGAAAATGGAAATACTATTGCGGTTATGATGGACACCCCTGCCAGGATTACGAGCAATCTATATCGCAATTCGGCTATGTGTTCCATCAGCGGCTGTTCTTTATCACATGGGGGCGTGCTGTATCTCGCGTTGCTGGTCTTGTTCATCACATACCACTCCCAATAAGGTCTTATCACTCCTTAAACTTAATTAATAAACTGCCCGATAGTTCTAATAAGGTAACGCACTTTATTAAGAATAGATGGAGGAAAATGTCCTTTAACGTAGTTCTGGTAAAATTACGGAAAAAAATGGTATACATAGGGGCCACCATAGCCATTGGTACGTTCGGAATATTCCCTTTTATGGGGGACATACTTCATCGAATCAGGACCGATCTTCTTCCAGGAGAGGCAGAACTGGTATTCCTTCACCCTCTCGAGGTGGTAATGCTCCAGTTGAAGTTATCTATTTTGTTTGGCATGCTTGCAGCGCTGCCGCTGGTCTTATACTATGTAAATAAAGCGCTAAAAGGAAGGATAAGCTCGGTGAGTTTATTCGGCATGGGGAGGTATTCCTGGATACTTGTGGCGACGTCCTCTATTTGTTTGTTTTTAGCCGGTGCAGCATATGCATATGTTATCATGTTGCCCGTGTTGTTGCAGTTTTTATATTTCGAGGCTATCAGGGCTGGTGCTATAGCAACGTATTCAATACATGAATTCATCTCCTTTGCGGCAATGATGGTCATCATATCCGGTCTGTCATTTCAAATGCCACTGGCACTATCCCTGCTGGTGCGCGCAGGCATTGTAGATTATCCGACATTGGTTCGACATCGAAAACATGCAATCGTCCTCATTTTCATCATCGCGGCTATCATAACTCCGCCAGACGTGATAACCCAACTGATGATTGGGGTCCCAATGGTGCTCTTCTATGAGGTCAGTCTATTGATAGTGAGGATTACTTCCAGAAAACACTCCCCATAGAAAGGTTTAATCGTTATGCTTGAACTAACATATCCTATAAGTATGCAGGATAACTTTGGCAGGAATATCAACAGTCTGCGCATATCAGTCACACAGCGATGCAACCTGAAGTGCTTTTACTGCCACAAAGAGGGGCAAGATGCCACAGACGGAGAGATTTCCCCTCCCGAAATCGAGAAAATCATAGAAATCAGCGCAAAGCTCGGAATGACAAAGCTAAAGCTGACCGGCGGGGAACCGCTTCTCAGGGAGGATGTCTGTGACATCATTCAGCGTGCGTCGAATCACATACACGACATATCGTTGACCACCAATGGCACGTTGCTGGACCAATATTGTGCAGAGCTCAAAGATGCAGGGCTAAAAAGGGTCAACATTAGCCTTGATACGATGGACTCCCAGAAGTACAAAATGATCACCAAGACGGATGCTCTGCCGCAGGCAATTGCTGGGATTGAAGCAGCGGTAGCTAACGATTTGACGCCCGTTAAGCTGAACATGGTCGTCATGAAGGGCATCAACGATTCAGACATCGAAGATATGATTCACTTTATTGCCGATAACGATGATATAATTTTACAGTTGATAGAGCTTGAGACAAGCGACATAAGTAATGAAATATATAAGAGATATCACCATGATTTCACGCTCATTGAGGGCTGGATTCGGAGGAGAGGATTACGAGTTCAAGAGCGCGAGCTGCACCACCGATGCAAATATTTCATCGAGAATGGCGGCGGCATCAGCGAAGTGGAAATCGTAAGGCCGATGCACAACACCACGTTCTGTAAAAATTGCACACGGATGCGGGTAACTTCTGATGGAAAACTGAAGCCGTGCCTGTTGAGGGGCGATAATTTGGTTGATATAATTGAGCCGATTAGAAATGGCGCATCGGATGAGGAGTTGACCGAGATGTTTAAAAAAGCTATCTTGCTGCGAGAACCATTCTGGGCGTGAAACTATGATCGACATTATAGAGGGCGATTTCAAAATTGAGGACATCATATTGAAGATGAAAAATAAGGACGCAGGTGCGCTTGTTCTTTTTCTTGGCACAGTAAGGGTGCGCTCAAAAGGGAAAACCGTTGAGAAACTCTACTTTGAGGCATATAGGGACGTAGCACTGGAGAGGATGAATGAACTAAAAAACACTGCAATGCAGCGCTTCGATATCAAGGATGTGACGATGGTACACCGAATTGGCACTCTTGACATTTTGGATAATATCGTGCTCATTACGGTCAGCGCAGAGCATCGCAAGGACGCGTTTGCGGCGTGTGAGTTCCTCATAGACGAGTTGAAAAAGGTCGTGCCAATCTGGAAGAAGGAGTTCACGACCGATGGTGAATACTGGGTGGAAGGTGGTGTTCTTGCAAACGAGAATGATTGACATAGGCGCCAAGGACGTTGTAAAAAGGAGCGCAAGAGCAAGAGGGGAAATACTGCTCAAGAGAGATACGGTCGACCTCATACAAAAGGGCAAAATCAAGAAGGGAAACGTTCTTGCGACGGCAGAAGTAGGCGGCATCATGGCCGTCAAGAAGACTTCGGAGATAATTCCACTCTGCCACCCAATTCCATTAACAAGCGTGAGTTTTGACTACGAGATTGAAGAGGACAGAATCATTTGCTACTGTCAGGTCCAGGCAGATTACAAAACAGGCGTCGAAATGGAGGCCATTACGGGCGTGACCATCGCATTGCTGACTATCTGGGACATGGTTAAATATCTGGAAAAGGATGAGGACGGACAGTACCCTTCGACCAGAATAACAAATATAGAAATCTTGGAAAAGGTGAAAGGGTAAATGGGCGTCAACGACCACAAATGTCATGCACTGGAAAATGTGCGGTGTGTGGTATTGACCCTCAGTGACACGAGGACAGAGGAAACCGACGAATCAGGGAAGCTGATAAAAGACCTATTGCAAGAACATGGCCACATCGTGGTTGGATACACCATTCTAAAAGATGAGCTTGAAACCATCAGGAAAGTGGCGTCCAGATTGATAGACAATCCTGATGTGCAGGTAATCATCACAAACGGCGGCACTGGGATATGCCACCGCGACGTTACCATCGAGGCGCTATCGGGATTGTTTGATAAAAAATTAGATGGCTTTGGCGAGATTTTTCGATTCCTCGGTTATGAAGAGGTGGGGAGTGTAGCGATGATGAGCCGTGCGTTGGCTGGCATCGCAAAGGGCAAAGTAATAATCTGCCTGCCAGGGTCAAAAAATGCCGTAGCTCTGGGCATGAAAAAATTGGTCATACCAGTGCTCGGGCATATGGTCTGGGAGGCAAATAGATGAGCATGCGGCCTTTTAAATCACTGATTCCATTAGAGGTGGCGCTTGATATCGTGAAAAACACGGTCAATCCAATCGAGCGGACGGAAGAAATTGCCATCGACAGCGCCGTTGGGCGTGTGCTATCAGAAGATATAATCGCCAACATGGATGTCCCGCCGTTTGACCGTGCTACCATGGATGGCTATGCTGTTATAGCAGAGGACATATATGGCGCAGGACAATCCAGCCCAAAGAAGTTGAAATTAATCGATGTGATAGAGGCGGGAGAGGTCAGCGAAAAGACGGTAAGGTCCGGCAAGTGCATTCAAATCGCAACAGGCTGCAAAATGCCGCAAGGTGCCGATGCGGTAGTCATGATGGAGAATACCGAGGAAGATGATGCAGAGATAAAAGTATTCAAGCCGCTTCATCCCAGGGCGAACACTTCCGGGCAGGGAGAGGATATTTCCGCAGGCAGTACGGTTCTGTGTGCCGGAGAACTGCTGAATCCAAGCAGGATAGGCGTATTATCAGCGATTGGGATGCAAAAAGTTCGCGTTTATGAGAGGCCGAATGTGGCAATAATCCCCACAGGAGATGAAATTGCGAATCTCGGTGATGATTTAAAAGAGGGGCAGGTATATGACATCAATTCATACACGCTCTCGGCGATTGTAAACGAAAACGGGGGCATTCCAATTAGGTTCGAAATAATTCCTGATATATATGAAGATATTAAGTCAGCGATGGAGCGCGCGGTAAGACAACACGATTTGGTCGCTTTTTCTGGCGGGAGTTCGGTCGGGGAGCGGGATATATTGTGTGATATTATCCGGGAGCTGGGCGAGGTGCTATTTCACGGCGTTCAGATTAAGCCAGGCAAGCCAAGCCTATTTGGCGTAATCGAAAATAAAGCGGTATTTGGGATGCCAGGATATCCCACTGCCTGTATGAGCAATGGCTATCGATTTCTGCTGCCTGCGGTTAGGTCGCTAGCGCGCTTGCCAAAGAAGATAGACATCATCATACGGGCGAAGATGGCAAAACGCATCGTCTCATCGTTGGGGCGAAGCCAATTCTTGACCGTGAGGTTAGAGGGCGACATCGCTCACTCCGTCTTCAAGGAGTCCGGCACGATAACCAGCATGGCGGATGCCGATGGATATGTAGATATCCCTGCTAATGTGGACCTCGTCGAGAAGGGCGAGGAAGTCGATGTGATACTATTGTAAAGGCGATCGCGATGATTCTCGGCGTATATGGGTATTCAAAAACGGGAAAAACTGTCCTGATAACGGAGTTGACGCAAAGGCTGACTTCTGAAGGGTACGACATAGTCACGATAAAACACATTCCGCACGAAGATTTCACCGTGGATGCTGAAAACAAGGATACATGGCTGCATGCCCATGCTGGAGCGAGTGCTGTAGTAGCCAGTTCACCTGCTGAAACGGCATTTATAGTTAAAAGCGGGATGGAGCTTGAAAGAATAATCGAAATCATCCAGAAGAGCCTAAATCCAGATTTGATCCTCGTCGAGGGATATAAGGATGAGGATATGCCAAAAATCGCGGTCGGCGATATCGAGGAAAAACCAAATACGGTTTTTAGATATGACGGCGACTTGGGAGAAGTTCTGCAGTATATAAAGCGAACGATCGGTGCAGAAAAGATTAACAAGCAAATGCCAGGGCTCAACTGCGGGAAATGCGGTCTGGAATGCGCGAAGATGGCAGAGCTCATTTATGATGGCGAGAAAAATCTCACAGACTGCCCCTCTTTTTCGCAACTCAACGTGATGGTCGAGGCAGATGGGGAGGGGATTCCGCTCGGTCACTTCACCAGGGAGCTTATCGCAAACGTGATCAATGGCATATTATCCTCATTGAAGGGCACTGCCGATGCAAACGAATTGAAGATCATACTCAGGAGATGAAATTTATGAAATTAAAGGCGAAAGTATGGTTGGAGAGGGATGGATGGCCCTTATTAGGTGAAGGTCGCGCAAGATTATTAGAAGCAATAGATGAAGAACGTTCAATCCTTAAAGCTGCAGAAAAACTTGAAATGTCATACAGGCATGCGTGGGGCATCATCCAGAGGGTTAACAAGGCATGGGGCGAGGATGTCGTACGCTCGGCGCGCGGCGGTAAAAAAGGTGGCAAGACCGAGCTCACCGCGAACGGGCGTGCCCTGTTAAATGAATATCATGAAAAGGTCGCTACATTAGAGCGGTTTTTGAGGTAATCGTCCTATGTAATCGTCCTTTTAGATGATATTTAGTTCGACCTTCTCCTAATACTTTTTGATTCATTAATGATTTTAAGCATATCTCTTTGTAAGACGAATAAATCATTTAACATCTTCTCACTCAATTCAACTATGCCCATTTTGAATCCAATTTTTGTTTTCTTTACATCAACGTTAGATTTCTTATTTATCCAAAATTCAAATTGGATGTACGGGAATCTACCGTCAATATATTTTTGAAAAGATTTTTGAGGTCTTTTGCCTTTTAATTGTTTGATATAATACTCAAATTCGTTTTTGATATATTCATCAAAAATACCATATCTTTTGTCGGAGGGGATATCCCTAATTTGCAGAATCGGATTCTGATTATTATGAACATATTCTATTTTGTCAGGATTATGGACAAGACAGTTTCTTATACAAACATAAAGAGATAAATCGACAGAATCATTAATCGATTGGTAGTAAGAAGGCAGATTATTTTTAGGATTTGTAAGGAAAGGCAAAATGTCTTTAAAGTTTTTAACGCTAATATTATTTTGTTTAAATCCTATCCGTTCGTATAAATTAATTGAAATCATGATTAATTCAACCAAAGTGGTGGTGAAATTTTCAAATCGTGCTAAAAAGAATTCTTTGAATTCCTCACCTTTATCCCAATCGAATCTCTTTGATAAATAATCAATTTCCATTTGTAGAATATTTAGATACGCAGTTTTACGATATATCAATCCTAATCTTTTTTCCTCTTCTGGGAATTTATTTTTCAGCTCATTTATATAAAAGAAGATAGGAGAGAATTCAGCACCATGTTCAGATGGGCTTTTATGCCATTTATAGAACGAAATCACTCCATAATATGAATCTAAGGCATCTAATTTATCAGGTTCTTTCAGAAGATTTTTTGGTGGATAAACATAAGGAGCAAAAATTGATCTCACCTTATCCGGTGCTTCAATATCTTCTTTAGACAACTGTTTAATTTTGTTTAATGATTCATTAGCTCCTTTTTTATCCATTCTTGCACCAATTCCAAAATCTATATTGCCCTTGTTATTATCAACTATCCTACTTTTAAGCTCCCAGTCACGTCACCATGCTTTGAAAAGCAGGGAATCCTTTTGAAGACTAAAATACTTCATCTAATATTTTAGCTCTACTTAATTTTTCAAAATTTGTGTATCTAGGTGCTTGTGGCGCCTTTATTTTACTTTTAGATACTAGTTTTATAGGTCCTATTTTTTTCGCACTATTCTTAAAATGAACAATGTATTTTTCTGTGTCTTTATACTTCTCTATTTTTGCAACCTCGGCGTAATAGGTAATTGCGGATATTGGAGCAGTTTGATACCCTGCAATATATTTAATTTTATCAATCATTGAACTAGAAATTCTAATTGCATACCAACAATTCGCACCAAGAAATGTCTCATTGAACCCATCTTCATTTGCTGGCACAACGATGGTATCTAACTGTTCTAATGGTTTTCCTGCTTCGCTTATATCCCTTATATCTTGTTGAAATGGCATAAATTTATGAATATGATTATTTTCCTCCCCTTCTTTGATATAAGTCTGAAATTCTAGTATATCAGTTTTCATTGCCAATTGATTCAAGACATTCGTTAAATCAATAGTAATTTGATCAATGATTACTATTGTTCCAACTGATTTATCAAAAATTAAATCTTCAAGAAACGCATCTATATTCCGATACCCTGCCCTCTTGACACCTTCATTTATTTTTTTCTTTTGTACCCTTGTCTTTGTTAATCTCTTCAAGTAAAAAAGATTTAATTTTTCGACCGTTTCCCTTATAAGAAATTGCAAATTTCAAAAGTTGTTCGCCAATATGTTTATAGGGATCGTGAGTTACTAATTCGTTCTCTAAAATATAGAGTCGTGGGTGTTGAGAAAATGAAAAATCTATCAAGTATCCATCTGGAATTGAAATTATATTGTCCAAACCAATTCTTTTTTTAACATCTATATAAACTGAATTTTCACCAAAGATTTCTTTAGAATGTTCGACTATATGTTTCTCAAAATCGGACTCGTTTTCATACTCGAACATCTTATAGATTGAATTTTGAAACATTATTCTATACATAGTCTTACCCTCTTTCTATCAACTCCCAACCAATATCAAAGTTACTATACCCATGCTTAAGATACTGAGTCTCATATAGTGTGCTATTTGCTTGTATTTATGGCGAAGTTCTTTTGAGGAGATATTAATTTCCACCACGCCCATCCTTGTCTTATTGAGCCATGAAAACGAGCTTTGTACGTCACCAACTTTTAGACAGATACCCCCTCGAGCCTTCTGTAGAATCCTTAGGCTGATGGAGTTTTTTAGTTGCCCTTATATTGAATACGGCGCCTGGTTAAAACTTAATCTTATAACAACTCGACAAATTCATCAACGCCTATTTCAGCATCCCTTAGAAGTTTTCTTAATAATCCTTTACCAAGCACTTTATGTTTTGGAATCGTTAATGGCTTCTTGCTTTTGTCAATTTTGTGCCACATGCGGATATGGCTTCCTTTTTGCCTCACGACTGTATAGTCCAGCTTTTCAAAGCATTTAATCGCCTTTTCTCCGGAGATAGCGGGCAATCTGTTCATATCTCTACCGACACGACATGGTAACTGAACTCTTGGATTGCATCAAGCTGTTCCACAATTTCTTCCTTCTGCTCTTCAAGACATAACTCAATCACTTCATGTATGTTTTTCAATGCCTCGTCGAGTGTTTTACCTTGAGTATAGCATCCCCGAAGAAGTGGGCATTCGACTACAAAGAGATCATCCTCATCTTTTTCCACAAGAACAGGGAGATGAAGTTTTTTAGCCTCTATCATTCTCAATCACCATTTTAATATCTTTTTACCTTCTTAAATATGTTTACTAAAAACCACCAACTAATTTACTCTGCAATGAATTGTGGGGGCATCTCCATTGTGTTATTCAAATTAGAGACCAATGATTAATAATTATTACTACGATCACTCGACAACGCGTCATACCTGAAAATTCATATCACTCGGAGATGCATCAGAATCTGGATTTGTCTTTTCATAGGTGTAATTCCTTTGTTTCCTATTTTTTCCTTGCGAAATACAGCCAGGTAAAGATGGGCACTCAACTACGTACCAGCCATCCTCTCCTTCTCTGATTACGACCTTGAACTTCATGTCAATCACCTTGCGATACCCACGTTCCTGTAACATGAATATGTACACCCAAGAACATAAAAACCTTGTCGTGGTTCAACCGCCTTATGTCAAAACCAACCCAAACACACCAAATCTTATTGCTTCATCGGATTTATGGCAGTTAGCCATGGTATCTTTTTGAATCCAGCATCTTCCGTATAGACGCGATGGACATGGTGTTCCCTCATCGTCGCTGCGAGCAACGCATCCCAGTAATGAACCTCATGCTTGGCGCTTATTTTGATCGCGGCTTGAATGGTATGGGCGCCAAAATCGATCTTTTTCCAGCCCTGGAATTCGGTTATGTCCTGCACGATTTCGCCAGCGATATTCGCAGACAGAGAGTTTTCAATCTTTTCTGTAACGATCACGTAAAACTCGGACAGATTTTGTAAAGAAATTGCGAAATCCTTTTTTAATCTCCAGCACGCATCCACTAATTTTTTACATATCCGATGCTTCTCCCCTTCGCTGACATCATAGGCATACACTAACAGGTTTGTATCAAGCAGACAAAGCTCATCGTTCATATAGCTCGTCCCTTGACCTATATAATTTTTTACCAAAATTGAAGCCATTATCCAGAAGTTTTAACTCCCTCTTGGCGATCTCTTTCTGCCTTTTCACATACACCCAGTTTTGCATCGCCTCGGTGATTGCCCTGCCCAGAGCTCCTTTTTTCCTTCCATAGAGGGTGTTGGCTGTCTCTCTAAACTCCTTCTCGACTTCGTTTTTCACGTTCACTGTAATTGTTCCCATATCTTCACCAATTACATTTAGAGTTATATTATATTTAAATATTTGGGCTTTGTAAATATTTGTGTAAAATGAATAGGTACACCCAAGAACATAAAAATGCAGAGCTTATCTAATAAAGAGAGATTTGAAAATGAGTTTGGTATTCAAATTAGAGAATTATATCAGGAATTTATCAATGAATTAAAAGATAAGATATAGTACTGGTTAAAAGCCCCAGCCACCCGCACAGCATGAGGCAGGAGGCATCCGTTTGGTGTGTGAAGCCCTACGTCTTATAACCTGTAATCTGGAAATGTATGGATGCCAAAAACTTGTAAATAACACATTCTTGCGGTCGTTTTTATGAAAGTATGCCCAATTTCTTTAGCCTTGAATTAATACCACCTCTTTGTCTTCCGAATAGTTCCATAAGTTCCTCTATGGCTTTACCAGATTTGTACTCGGCAATTAACTTTTCATCATCCTCTTTTGTCCATGGCTCATACGCTCGCGGATGGATTTTTTGAATTTCCTTTGCGGAATATGCCTTGGATTTATCAGAATACGCCTCTTCTTTGACTGGAAAAGATAGTATATGTTCACGTTTCTCGCAATAATCAACAATTTCTTTTACGAATAATTCCCCGTACTTCTCTAATTTGCTTTCACCAACGCCGCCGATCTTCCGAAAATCTGATAGACTTCGCGGGAACTGGGTTGCCATCGCCTTCAAACTTGAATCGTGAAAGATGATATACGGTGGCATATCCTCTGCATCAGCGAGTTCCTTCCTCAAACTTCTTAAAATTTCAAATAAACCGTGATTGAAGTCCTCATCGAAATATTTTTGCGCTATCTGAACCTCTTCTGCCGGCTTGGTCAACAAAACCCCTTCTTTTTTGGATAAAATATCGCAACTCTGCGGTGTCAGTTTTACGATTGGATATTTGTCACCTTCCGATTTCAGATAACCGAGTTGAGCGAGTTCCCTAATAAAAGCCTGCCACTGCTTTTTTGAGTATTCTTTTCCAGCGCCGTAAGCCCCTAGGATATCGTGTCGATTACGAATTAATTTTTGATTTTTTGAGCCATACAAAATATCAACGATGTAATTTATTCCAAATCTTTCTTTAACCTGAGAAACGCACGATATAATCTTTTGGGCGATAATAGTTCCATCAATAGTTTCTTTTGGCTCCAGACAATTATCACAATTTCCGCAATTTGTTTCATGATACGCTTCACCGAAATAATCCAATAAAATTTTTCTGTGACATGTTCTACATTCACAAAAATTAACCATGTCATACAATTTCTTATATGCAATTCGCTTTTCTGTTTCATCTCCTTTTTGCTCGATAAAATATTCTATTTTTCTCTTATCTCCATAACTAAAAAAGAGAATACAATCACTTCTAAGCCCATCTCTTCCAGCCCTGCCAGTTTCTTGATAATAAGTTTCAAGGTTTTTAGGTAAATCATAATGGATCACAAAACGGATATTGGGTTTATCTATCCCCATTCCGAAAGCTATTGTTGCCACAATTATTTCAACATCGTCTTTAATAAATTTATCCTGCGTCTCGGTCCTTAAGTTAGATCCTAGTCCAGCATGATAAGGCAAAACACGATAACCCTCTTCTTGAAGTTTATTCGCCAGATTATCGGCAGATTTACGACTGTAACAATAAATTATCCCTGAATCTTTTTTATGTTTCTTTAAATACTGGAGCAATTGGTGATAGGCATTATCTTTTGGTTTAACCTGGTAGAATAAATTTTCACGGTTTAAACTCGCTTTATATATCTTTGAATTGGTTAGCCTTAACTGTGTTATAATATCCTTTTGTACCTCGGGAATAGCGGTTGCTGTCAGTGCAATTAAAGGAGCTTGAGGAAAATGCTCTTTAAGCAATTTCAACTGGCGATATTCAGGTCTAAAATCATGCCCCCATTCTGAGATGCAGTGGGCTTCGTCAACGGCAATCAAACTGATATTCAAACGCTGTAAAAATGATAAGAAGCTGGGTAGCATTATTCTTTCAGGAGCCACGTAAAGAGTGCTGACTCTGTCCCCAAGCAATTCCGATTTTATGTGTTGTATTTCATCAAAACCCAAGGAGCTGTTGATATAGGCTGCAGCAATCCCATTTGCTTTCAAACCATCGACCTGATCCTTCATTAAGGCGATAAGTGGTGAAATAACGATCGTTACACCGTCCAAAAGAAGGGCTGGTAATTGATAACACAAAGATTTACCCCCACCCGTTGGCATCAGGGCAAAAACATCGTTTTTTTGCAGAATATCCTTGATAATCTCCTCTTGAAGAAGAAAAAATGAAGTGAAACCAAAGTATTTTTGTAGTGCCTGATACGCTAATTCCATGTTAACTTGCTTTCCGTAATCCTTCTCCCTATAATCTGGAAAAGCATGTAAGCCTGAGACCTGTAGCCAGTGCACATCTTTAAAAAGTCTCGTAAGCCCAATATGGAGGAAGAGATTACTTTGGTTCAACCTCCATCGTAGTTCGTCGCTAATAGAACCTGGATTTTTACCCATTTGAATTCTTTGAGCATCGCAGTACTCCCTAAACGCACAATCCGTGACTTGCAAATTGTAAATCTCTTCGCTCATATCCGAAAATGTTATTCTATATTTGTATTTCCTTTCTTCCTTCATCGAATAATTAACATCCAAGACATTTACTACTTTTATCGTTCCCAATGATCTTCTTCCTTCCCCTGGATTTGTGTATCGTCCTTCATGAATTTTCGCTCCAAATATATCCTTAACCGATCCATCCAATGTACTCTCCAAGAATTTTTCTCTCTCCTCTTCAGAGAGAACTCCTATCAATCTCGGTCTATATCTCGTATTTATCTCCCAATCCTCTGTATGTGGTGGTTTAGGTAAAGGACGGAGAAAATCAAATTCAATTTTTGCAAAGGGTTTTATGACCTGCCCGCCCCATCCATAAAAAAGATAACTCTCCTTCACTCCAGAATATGGTATCACAGGTCTTATTGGTCTCCCTTCTCCATCAATCCCAAATATGCAAACTTTACCTCCGTGCATCTTGCTTAAGTCGGTGATTATTATCTCCTTTTTCATAGATGCACCACTTTAACGTCATCCCAATGCTCTTTGAGATATTCTGCCAATAATCTCCTGTGGCAATGATCTGCTGATGCCTCACTGCAAAGAAAACACGTTCTTCTCTCAAAAAACGGTTTATCGAGCTTATCTATGACTTTCCTACTCTCAAGGAGTTCGATATACTCATTAGCATAAACATCCCACTCTTTACTTTTGATATATCGGTCTCTGATCTCCTTTGTTGGTGCAAGGAACTTAAAATGGTAGTAATCAATGTCACATAATTCTTTTAAAAAATACACTAAATCGTCCTTTTTCGTGAATCCAGCAAGTTGAGATGTATTATTGAGCCTTATATCAATTATCTGCTCGATATTGTTTCTTTTCAGTACTTCAAAGAATTCCTTTGCACTCTTTTTGGTAAAACCTATTGCATATATCTTCATATTAGTGTAAGTTGAACCATTATCTTTTCTGGTTTTTCTATTTTCTCCTTGCTTCCATCTCCCCTTATGTGAAAAACATCCATACCCTCTTTCAATAAACTCTGTGTGATCAAGTGATGCCTGTGACACTTATGAGGGTCTTCTTCGCTGCACATTATCACAGTCCCCTTCTTATTCGCAAGCTCAATTAATGCCAAGATACCCCTTTTATACCACCCTTTTTTCATTACGTTTTCATAAATTATTTTTCCATTTTCGTAACAGTCTCCATCTCTCGGTTCTCCTCCGAGAACGTTTCCCATGTATTCATCCTCCATAAAGACATATTCAATTCCAACGTTTTCAAGTTTCATTTTTATGTTTTTTATATTAAACTGAGGTGTATATTTACTAAATGGAACGCTCCTCACATCCACCAAAACCTCGATTCCGTTCAATAAGCTCAAAAACTTTTCAAATTCAACGTTACTGTGCCCAACCGTATAAATACCAGCTTGATTTAACGCTTTCTTGGGTTGCATTTTATCATTCTATTAGTTGCTCTTTCTTTCATATAAAACTATTACGACAGTCGGGAAACTCATACACCAAGGCACACTAAAAGTCACCATACCCCGTATTTGATATACAGACCCGCTATAAGGTTTTTATGGATTTTAGATGGACAGCCCTTCTAGATCGTCTGGAGTATTCACATTGACAAACGTCCTCAGTTCGGCATCTATTCTTTGAATATCCCTCTCTATGGGCACATACCTGACATTAAGTGCACGCAATGGCGCCATGATGGCTCTCTCCCCTCTTTGAATCGCCCTCTCGCATTCTATCACCATGCTTTCTCGCCTGTAAACGGCATGCAGTGGCTCAAAATTACCATCTGCCCATTTTGGCACCGCGGCATCATACCCTTCTGCCAGGGAGAACAACAACTCAACAACATCGGGATTGACAAACGGCATATCGCAGGCAAGGGTCACCACATACTCTGATTTTGCGCTCTTTAGCCCAGCTAAAATACCTGCTATGGGGCCGAAGCCAACAATAGAGTCGTATGCTATACTTACCCTACCGATGGTGGATATGACCCCCTCCCCCTGCTCCACCTCGCTGACCACTATGATAATCTCATCGACGATCTCCGATAGATTGCCAATCATGCATTCGAGCATCGTTTTGTTGCCAATCCTGAGCAGTGATTTATCCATTTCGCCAAATCGTGAGCTGCGCCCCCCTGCCAGAACGATTGCTGATTTCATATCTCACACCACTCTTTCTGGATGTGAATAAACCGATAATCCGCCTTCATGCGCAAAGCAAACCAACGTGATGCCAACTCTTTGCGCTGCCTCTATACCGGATGCTATCGGAGCCGTTTTTGAGACTATCATGGGAATGCCAATCCTTGCCGCCTTTAGCACCATTCCGGCGGATTGGCGACCGGTGGACAGCAGGAATACATTGTGCAGGTCAATACCATTCAAAATGGCACCTCCAATCACCTTGTCGACGGCATTGTGCCTTCCGACATCTATTGCCTTCGCAACCAAGTTGCCATCCTGGCCTATCAAACTCGCGCTATGCACGCCCCTGGTCTTATCATAGATATCTGAATTTAGATTGACCAGACTGTCCACAATAGAATTCACGGTGAACTTCGCATCCGATATGACGTGAACATCATCATAGCTTTCCCAGCCGACACCGATGCATCCACTAGAATGCAGCTCATGCCAGAGCTCCAGACGATCGTTCGCCTTTATACTTGCATAAACGTTCAAATTTTCGCCTAAACGTACATCGAGGATATCACTGGGGTCGCCGACGACGCCTTCACAAACGAGATAACCCACCGCCAGCTCGCGCAGCATATCTGGCGTGGCCATTATCGACGCAAGCTTGGCATCGTTGACGAACAGGGTGATGGCGTCCTCTGTGGCGGTCAGACTGGTGCTCTTCACCTTCGAGTTCCTTGTGATATTAACTACGTCGAACTTTTTGAGATACATAATGGTAGTTATTAATGTCAATGGAGAAGAAAGACTTTATTTATTAGATATAATATAAATTCAGTGTCGATGTGAGAGTTTTTATGCTGACAAAGAGAATCATTCCATGTCTTGACGCTACCCTTGACGGGGGGGGCATGGTCGTGAAGGGCGTCGAATTTGTAAATCTACGGGGCGCTGGCGACCCATGCGAGCTTGCCAGGCGATACGACGAGCAGGGAGCTGACGAACTCGTCTTTCTGGACATAACGGCATCACACGAAGGGCGAAGGACGATGATCGAGGTAATCGAGCGCACCGCAGATGCGGTATTCATCCCCTTAACCGTGGGCGGTGGCATCAATTCCATAGATGACATCAGGACCATTCTCAAGGCTGGGGCAGATAAGGTCTCGATTAACACGTCTGCTGTACAAAATCCAGCATTTATCAGCGAGGCATCAGATGTGTTCGGGTCTCAATGCATCGTCACCGCCATCGATTGCAGGCGCAATTATGACCTCAAAGACGATAAAACAACGGTTCGGTTGGAAGACGGGAACGAAGTCTGGTACGAAGTGGTCATTTACGGCGGACGAAAACCGACCGGCCTGGATGCGATCCGCTGGGCCCAAGAGGTAGAGTCGCTTGGCTCTGGAGAAATATTGCTCACGAGCATGGACCGTGATGGTACCAAGCATGGCTATGACATACCGGTCACCAGAGCGGTATCAGAAGCGGTCAATATTCCCATCATCGCATCGGGCGGTGCAGGGAACATCGAACACATGCATGAAGCATTCACCAAAGGCAAAGCAGACGCATGTCTGGCCGCGAGCATATTTCACTTCGGCGAATATACGATTGGCGAGGTAAAGGAATATCTTAGAGAGCGCGGGATTCCCATTCGAACGTGATATTATGGAGAAAAAGAGAGTTGCAGTTGGAGGGACATTTGAACCGCTGCATGAGGGGCACAGAGCCATACTTAAAAAAGCATATGAACTCGGCGAGGTATATATCGGACTGACCTCTGATGCCATGGCGGACCGCCGGTATCGCAAGGTGCTTCCATATTGGCGGAGAAAGAAAGCGCTCGAGCAGTACGTCCATCAAGGATTTGGCATCATCCCAAACATCCAAAAAATACACGACCCGTATGGTCCAACTATAGACGAGCATTTCGATTATATTGTCATATCTCCAGATACTTATCCTGTTGCCATGGAAATCAATCAAATTAGAGAAAAGAAAGGGCTTCGTCCCATCGAGGCCATCAAGATAGATTTCGTGCTGGCTCAGGATGGAAAACCAATATCCTCCACCAGAATCAAAAATGGCGAAATTGATGAGCATGGCGTCTTGTTGCACAAATAATCCCTCGGCATGACAATCTTTTTATTCGATATCGCCTACTACAATTGGTCATCGGGGCAGTAGGGTAGTCTGGTCTATCCTCGCGGCTTTGGGAGCCGTGGACGGCAGTTCGAATCTGCCCTGCCCCATTTATAAACCGATGAAATATTTATAGTCCAGATGGCATTAACACTGATTGTATATCTCAAATCTTTGATTTTGTAGATGATGGAGCGATATAACTTATGATGCACTCCCTGGAGATATATGAGTCCCTGTTCAAAATTGGCCTGAGCGTGGCCCTTGGTATGTTCATAGGCATTGAGCGCGAGTGGGCACACAAGGAAGCGGGCATCAGGACGTTCACACTGGTAACTCTATGCGGAACTATTTTCAGTTTTATAAGTCATCAGTTGGTTGTAGTGGGTGCGGTCTTCATCGTGATATTGTCGGTGCTCATATCCATCTGGAACTTGTCCAATAATAAGGATATAAATCTGACTACTATGGTTTCTCTCATGCTGGCATATGGCGTCGGCATCCTGATAGAGATGGAGTTTTATACATTTGCGATTGCCATCACGATAATCGTCACAGCCATTCTATCTGTTAAACACGAACTCCATGGATTCGCGAAAGGTCTGACCGACCAGGAAATAAAAGGAGTTGTCAAGTTTGGCATCCTTGCGTTCGTAATTTTTCCTGTTTTGCCAAACGCGTACATCGACCCATGGCACATGATAAATCCCAGAACCATCTGGTTGATGGTCATGTTGATTTCAGCTTTTGGCTTCATCAACTACATCATAATGAAGCGAATGGGTAGCCGCGGAATCATATATACTGGCTTTTTTGGCGGCCTGGCAAACAGCACGGCGGTCGTATTTGAGCTGGCATCGCGCGTGCGAGGCAATCCAAACCTGATGTTCTTTGCTACTTCAGCCGTACTTCTGTCGAATGTTGCAATGTGTATGCGCAATTTATTCATCTGCGCAATGTTTTCATGGCAATTGGCGACAACGACGCTGTTCCCCCTGCTCACCATGATGCTTACTGGCTTAATCTATGTGCATTGGGCAGGTACAAACACTCATCGAGTGGAAGTGGAGCTCAAGTCACCGTTCAGCATAACACAGGCACTGCTATTTGGATTTATATTCCTGGGTATTATCGTCATCTCCGCTCTGGCGCACGCGCAATTTGGCGATGCTGGTTTCTACGTCTCAAAACTCATCAGCGGAATGATAAGCAGCGCTAGCGCGACGACGAGCGCAATCGTCCTCTATCAAGCAGGTAAGATCGATCACATGACGGCGGCGCTGGGCATAATTATCTCCAATATCTCGAGCGTTGTGACCAAAATTGGGCTGGTTAGAGCGTCTGGCAACAGGGAGTTTGCAAAACACGTTATCATCGGAAGCAGCATTATCATAATATCGTCTTTGGCGGTGACTGCAATATTGCTACTTGCATAAACCAACCTGCAAACCAACCTGCAGACAGGTTGATCATCAGAACGACCTGTCTC
>BBPD01000556.1_pt1 | contig 20518 bp, 17 predicted proteins | sample 1344911 | NCBI WGS metagenome assembly BBPD01 (sample SAMD00019088, study PRJDB2971) | groundwater metagenome | biome: freshwater biome; feature: mineral spring; material: ground water | place: USA: CA, Sonoma | collected 2011-09 | depth surface m
GCACTTTCGGGTGCAGCGGCGCAACGGGGTCGAGCTGCCCGAGCTCGACGTGGTGCTCAACCTGCCGGGGCAGCACAACGTGCTCAACGCGCTGGCAGCGATTGCGCTGGCGGCCGAGCTCAGCCTGCCCGATGCCGCGCTGCTGCAGGCGCTGGCGCAGTTCAAGGGCGTGGGGCGGCGCTTCCAGCGCCATGGCGAGGCACCGCTGCCCGGTGGCGGCACGGCCACCCTGATCGACGACTACGGGCACCACCCGGTGGAAATGGCGGCCACGCTGGCGGCGGCGCGCGGGGCCTTCCCTGGGCGGAGGCTGGTGCTGGCCTTTCAGCCGCACCGCTACAGCCGCACGCGCGACTGCTTTGAAGACTTCGTGCGCGTGATGGGTGCGGCCGACGCCGTGCTGCTGACCGAGGTCTATGCCGCTGGCGAAGCCCCAATCGTGGCCGCCGATGGCCGGGCGCTGGCGCGGGCGCTGCGCGTGGCGGGCAAGCTCGAACCGATGTTTGTGCCCGAGGTGGGGGCGCTGGCGCAAGCCATCTTGGACAACGCCCAAGCCGGGGACGTGCTGCTGTGCATGGGGGCGGGCTCGATTGGCAGCGTGGCGGCGCAGGTGCGCGAGCTGGCCGAGGCGGCGCAATCTGCCTGCACGCCATCCACCCCCGCACCCACCAAACCCGAACAGGAGCCCGCATGAACTCCAATGCAAACCTGAGCGCCAACCCTATCGATGCGCGCGCACTGGGCAAGGTGGCGGTGCTGCTGGGCGGCTTTTCGGCCGAGCGCGAAGTCTCGCTCATGTCCGGGCAGGGCGTGCTGGCGGCCTTGCAGCGCAGCGGCGTCGATGCCCACGCCTTCGACCCGGCCGAGCGCGAGCTTTGGCAGCTCAAGGGCCAGGGCTTTGCGCGCGCCTTCATCACCCTGCATGGCCGCTTTGGCGAAGACGGCACGGTGCAGGGCGCGCTGGAGCTCATGGGCATCCCCTACACCGGGCCCGGCGTGCTGTCTTCCAGCCTGAGCATGGACAAAATCATGAGCAAGCGCGTCTGGCGCGCCGAGGGGCTGCCGACGCCCGACTGGCGCCAAGTGCGCAGCGGCGCCGAAACCGAGGCCGCGCTGGCCGCCTTGGGCGCACCCATGATCGTCAAACCGGCGCGCGAGGGCTCCACCATCGGCTTAAGCAAGATCAGCCACGCCAGCGAATGCGCGCAAGCCTACGCGCTGGCGGCGCAATGCGACCCCGAGGTGCTGTGCGAGCAATACATTGCGGGCGATGAAGTCACGGTGGCGCTGCTGGGCCAGGGCGCGGCGGCGCAGGCGCTGCCCCTGATCCGCATCCAAGTGCCCGGCGGCAACTACGACTACGAGCACAAATACTTCAGCGACGAAACCCAGTACCTCATCCCCAGTGGCCTGCCGGCGGCCGAGGAGGCCGCCATCCAGCGCCTGGCGCTGCAGGCCTACCAGAGCCTGGACTGCCGCGGCTGGTCGCGGGTGGATGTGATGATAGACGCCGCCACGCGCCGCCCTTATCTGCTGGAGCTCAACTCCTCGCCCGGCATGACCGGGCACTCGCTGGTGCCGATGGCGGCGCGCGCCGTGGGCCTGAGCTACGAGGCCTTGTGCCTGCAGGTGCTGGCCAGCGCCAGCCTCGACAACCCCTTGCCGACCGCGTTGCCCGGCACCGGCATCCGCAGCGCGGGGCAAGCCCAGTAAAGCCATGAACGCCACCCTGCCCCTGCCGCTCGACGTGCGCCTGATGGACGGCGCCGCCGCTGTCCTGTACGCGCTTGCCGCCGTGCTGGTGCTGGTGGCGCTGGGCGGCTGGGTGCTGCGGCAACCGGTCTGGAGCTTGAGCGCGATCGAGGTCTACGGCGATGTGCAGCATCAGCGCGCGGCCGCGCTGCAGGCGCATTTGGCGGGGCGGCTGCAGGGCAACCTGTTCACGCTCGACTTGCGCCAGGTGCAGCAGTTGGTGCAGGGCGCGCCGTGGGTGCGCAGCGCCGTGGTGCAGCGCGAGTTTCCGAACCGGCTGCGCATCACCATCGAAGAACACCAGCCCTTGGCTTGGTGGGGCACAGCCGGGGGCACGCAGTTGCTCAACCAGCACGGCGAGGTGTTTGAGGCCGAGCCGGATCTGGCGCAAGGGCTGAACTGGAGCGTTTTGGCTGGCCCCAGCGAGCGGGCCACGCAGGTGCTCGATTTGTACCGCAGCGTGCGGCCCGCGTTTGAGCGCAAGGGCTGGGGCATTGACCAACTGTCGCTCGACGAGCGCGGCAGTTGGCGCATCGTGCTCGACGACGGCGCCCGTATCGAGATCGGGCGCGGCAGCCCATTGGAGTTGCAGCAGCGGGTGGAGCGCTTCACCCAAACCGTGCCGGCCCTGCTGCAGCACTACGGCGGGCGGCCCCTAGAAACCGTCGATCTGCGCCACCCCGACGGCTACGCCCTGCGCATCCAAGGCGTGAGCACGCTGGCCGAATTGCAACTGCCGCCGCTGCAGCTCGCACCCAGCAGCCCAGCGTCCGCCCCCGCCGCACCGACCCCTTAATCGAATACCGCCATGCCCAAAGAAATCAAAGACATCGTCGTCGGACTCGACATCGGAACCGCCAAGATCATGGTGGTGGTGGCCGAGGTGCTGCCCGATGGGGCCCTCAAGCTGGCCGGCTTTGGTGTGGCCCCAAGCAACGGCCTCAAGCGCGGCGTGGTGGTCAACATCGACGCCACCGTGCAGAGCATCCAGCAGGCGCTCAAAGAGGCCGAGCTGATGGCCGACTGCCGCATCGCACGCGTCTACACCGGCATCACCGGCAGCCACATCCGGGGCCTCAACTCCAGCGGCATGGTGGCGATCCGCGAGCGCGAAGTCACCCCGGCCGACGTGGCGCGCGTGATCGATACCGCCAAGGCGATCCACATCTCGACCGACCAGCGCCTGCTGCTGGTGGAGCCGCAGGAGTTTGTGATCGACGGGCAGGAGGTCAAGGAGCCGATCGGCATGAGCGGCATCCGGCTCGAGTCGCACGTGCACATCGTCACCGGGGCGCAGAGCGCGGCCGAAAACATCCTCAAGTGCGTGCGCCGCTGCGGGCTGGAGGTGGAGCAGTTGCTGCTCAACCCGCTCGCCTCCAGCCTGTCGGTGCTGACCGACGACGAAAAAGAGCTCGGGGTGGCGCTGCTCGACATCGGCGCCGGCACCACCGACGTGGCGATTTTTGCCGGTGGCGCCATCCGCCACACGGCGGTGATCCCGATCGCCGGCGACCTCATCACCAACGACATCGCCATGGCCTTGCGCACCCCGACCAAGGACGCCGAGGACATCAAGGTCGAGAGCGGCTGCGCCAAGCAGTTGCTGGCCGACCCCGAGCAACAAGTCGAGGTGCCGGGGCTGGGCGACCGGGGCCCGCGCCTGCTCAGCCGCCAGGCGCTGGCCGGCGTGATCGAGCCGCGGGTGGAAGAAATCTTTGCGCTGGCGCTGCAAGTCATCCGCGATTCGGGGCACGAGGAGCTGCTCTCGAGCGGCATCGTGCTCGCTGGCGGCAGCGCCGCCATGCCGGGCATGGTCGAGCTGGGCGAGGACATCTTCCTCAAGCCGGTGCGCCGGGGCATGCCCAGCTACCGCGGGGCCTTAAGCGACATGGTGGCGCAACCACGCGCCGCCACCGTCATGGGCTTGCTCGAAGAGGCGCGGCTGGCGCGGCTGCGCGGGCACAAGGTGGCACAGAAAAGCGGCTCCATGGGCAGCGCCGTGGGCCGCCTCAAAGACTGGTTTGTGGGCAATTTCTGAATTTTTTGGCGTTTTTTCTGGACAAGCAAGGAGTAAGGCAATGAGCATTGAAATGATCGAAGTGGAAGAGTTCAACCGTGGCACCCAGATCAAGGTGATCGGCGTCGGTGGCGGCGGCAGCAATGCGGTCGAACACATGATCCGCTGCCGGGTCCAAGGGGTGGAGTTCATCTGCGCCAACACCGACGCGCAGGCGCTAGGCAAAACCGCCGCGCACCGCGTGATCCAGCTCGGCCAGACCGGCCTGGGCGCGGGCAGCAAGCCCGACAAGGGGCGCACGGCGGCCGAGCAGGCCGAGGCCACCATCCGCGACGCCATCGAGGGCGCGCACATGCTGTTCATCACCGCCGGCTTGGGCGGCGGCACCGGCACCGGGGCGGCACCGATCATTGCCAAGATCGCCAAAGAGATGGGCGTGCTCACCGTGGGCGTGGTCACCAAGCCCTTTGACTGGGAGGGCGATCGGCGCATGAAAAACGCCGACACCGGCTTGGCCGAGCTCGAAGGGCACGTGGATTCGCTGATCGTGGTGCTCAACGACAAGCTGCAAGAGGTGCTCGGCGACGACGTGACGCAAGACGAGGCCTTTGCCGAAGCCAACGACGTGCTCAAAAACGCCGTCGGCGGCATCGCCGAGATCATCAACGTGGAAGCGCTGGTGAACGTGGACTTCGAGGACGTGCGCACCGTCATGAGCGAGCCCGGCAAAGCCATGATGGGCACCGCCGTGGTCAGCGGGCCCGACCGCGCCCGCATCGCCGCCGAGCAGGCCGTGGCCTGCCCGCTGCTCGAAGGGGTGGACATGAAGGGCGCCAAGGGCGTGCTGGTGCTGATCAGCGCTGCCAAGGGCTCGCTCAAACTCAACGAGTCCAAGCTGGCCATGAACACCATTCGCGCCTTTGCCGCCGGCGACGCCAACGTGATCTACGGCACCGCCTACGACGATGCGCTGGGCGATGCCATCCGCGTCACCGTAGTGGCCACTGGCCTGAACCGCGTCGGCGCGCGCCAGCCGCTGAGCGTGGTCCCAAGCCCGGCCCGCAGCCTGCGCACCGGCACCGACGACGTGCCCTTCATCCCCACCCTGACCACGCCAGTGGGCTCCAGCAGCGGGGGCAATGGGGTGCGCAGCACGGTGTTCACGCGCGCGGGCAACGCCGAGGTGCCCAAGGTCTGGCAGCGCCCGCACGACCGCAGTTCGGCCGCCGCGCGCGTCGAGGCGCTTTCGCTGGGGGGCATGGACGACCACGAAATCCCGGCCTTTTTGCGCCGCCAGGCCGACTGAAGGCGCGGCTTGCGTTTGCTTACCGCTGTCACGGGGGCTTACGCCGCCGGGTCGGTCCGCGCCTGAAGAAAAATCTACAATGCGCCCAATGACCGTACAACGCACCCTCAAAACCCTGACCCGTGCCGTGGGCGTTGGCCTGCACAGCGGCGAGCGCGTCGAACTGACGCTGCGCCCGGCGGCGCCCGATACCGGCATCGTGTTTAGGCGCATCGATCTCAACGAGCCGGTCACCATCCCGGCGCGCGCCACCTCGGTCAGCGACACCCGGCGCGCCTCCACGCTCTCCCTTGGCGGCGTCAAGGTGAGCACGGTCGAGCACCTGATGAGCGCCTGCTGCGGCCTAGGGATCGACAACCTGCTGGTGGACATCACGGCCGAAGAGGTGCCCATCCTCGACGGTTCGGCGGCTTCCTTCGTTTACCTGCTGCAAAGCGCGGGCATCGTGGCGCAGGCCGCGCCGCGGCGCTTTTTGCGCGTGCGCCACCCGGTCGAGGTGCGCCAGGGCGAGGGCCGGCACCTCAAGTGGGCCCGGCTGGAGCCCTACCACGGCTACAAACTGCGCTTCGAAATCGAATTCGAGCACCCGGCCGTCAACGCCAGCGCGCAGCAAGTCGAGTTCGAGCTGGGGCGCGACCCCTATGCGCGCGAAATCGCGCGCGCCCGCACCTTTGGTTTTTCGCGCGACGTCGAGGCGCTGCGCGGCCAAGGGCTGGCGCTTGGCGGCGGGCTCGACAACGCCATCGTCATGGACGACGTCAAAGTGCTCAACGCCGACGGGCTGCGCTTTGCCGACGAGTTCGTCAAGCACAAAATCCTCGACGCCATGGGCGATCTGTACCTGGTGGGGCAGCCCATGCTGGCCGCCTACAGCGCCTACCGCAGCGGGCACGAGCTCAACAACCGCCTGTTGCGCGAGTTGCTGGCGCAGCCCAAGGCGTTTGAGGTGATCACGTTCGACCACGAGGCGCAGGCCCCTGCGGGTCTGGGCCGTTTGGCGGCGGCCTGGTAGCATGATCGTTTTGCGCATCCTCGTTTTCATGCTGCTCGGCGCCAGCGCGCTGAGTTTTTTGCTCTACCTCATCACCGGCCAAGAGCGCTTTCGGCGCTGGGGCTTCGCCATTTTCAAATGGACGCTGCTGTCGATTGTGGTGTTCTTCGGTGTGCTGTTCGTATCGCAGTTCGACTGGTCGATGTTCGGCGGTTAGCGAGGCAGCGCTTCAGTAGCTGCGCCCGCCCTTGTAGGCGGCGTGCGGGCGTGCCTGCAAGGGGCTGACACGCGCAATGGCGGCTTGCGTGCGCGCCACTTGGGCGTGCGTGATGCACAGCCCGAGCGCGTCGGCGGCGTCGGGCCCGGGCAGGCCGGGCAGTTGCAGCAGGCGGCGCACCATTTCTTGCACCTGCGCCTTGGCCGCCTTGCCGTGCCCGACCACGGCTTTTTTCAACTGCAAGGCGGTGTACTCGCTCACCGGCAGGCCGGCCGCGACCAGCGCCGTCAGGCAGCAGCCGCGCGCCTGCCCCAGCAGCAGCGTGGCCTGCGGGTTGACGTTGACGAACACGATCTCGCACGCCGCCACCGTGGGCTGGTAGCGCTGCACCACCTCCTGAATGCCGGCAAAGATCAGCCCCAGCCGCTGCGGCAGCAGGTTGCCCGGGCCGCTTTGGGTGCGGATGGTGCCGCTGGCCACATAGCACAGCTCGGGGCCGTGCACATCGAGCACGCCAAAGCCGGTGGCTTGCAAGCCGGGGTCGATGCCAAGGATGCGCATGGGGGGCGGGGCTCTGAAAGGGGGGCGCGGCTAGGGCAGCTGCACATCGCCCATGCGCGCCAGCACGGTGGCGCTGCGCCGGTCGATGAAGTCGGACCAAAACTGGCGCTGAAAGCGCTTGGGCGCCGGCAGCAACACCGCCAGCCGCGCCGCCTCGTGGGCGCTCAGGCGCGCCGCCGGTTTGCGAAAGTAGTGCTGCGCGGCGGCTTCGGCGCCAAAGATGCCCTCGCCCCATTCCACGCTGTTGAGGTAGATCTCCAAAATGCGCTCCTTGCTCAGCAGCAGCTCCAGCATTTTGCTCAGCACCAGTTCTTGGCCCTTGCGCAGCAGCGTGCGCTCACCCGACAGCAGCAGGTTTTTGGCCAGTTGCTGCGTGATGGTCGAGCCGCCCACCAAGCGGGCGTTGCGGCCGCGCGCCTCAGCAACGGCTTGGCGGCGCAGGTTGCGCTCCCAAGCCGATTGCAGGGCCTGCCAATCAACGCCAAAATGGGTGGCGAAGGCGGCGTCTTCGGAGGCGATCACGGCGCGCTTGAGGTGCGGCGAAATGGCCTCATAGGGCACCCACTGCTGCGCCCAACGCAGCTCGTCGCGCACCTGCATGATGCGCCACGCTTCCGAGCGCTGGAAGGTGGTGCTGACCGGGTCGATCCACACCATGGTGGCGATGCGCAGCAAAAAAAACAGTTGCAGCGCCAGCCCGGCCAGCAGCAGCCAGAACAGCCAGCGCAGCAGAAAGCGCAGCCAAGGGGGGCGGACCTTCATCGGCTGCCGACCCGGGTTTGCAGCCCTTCGTCGCGGCTGAAACGAAAGCGCGACACCACCACGATCTGGTCGGTCTGGCGCCGCATGGCTTGGGTGAAGGGCCCAAAGGAGAGGCTCTGCACGATCGCTTCGGCGCGGCTGTCCAGCGCCGGCAGGCCCGAGCCTTGCACCACCTCGGTGTCGAGCACCTGCCCATTGTGGTTGACGGTGATCACCATGCTCAATTCGCCATAGAGCTTGCGCCCATCGAGTTGCGGGAAGTTGGCGGTGCCGTGGTCTTCGATGCGGCGGCGCAACTGGTCGTAATAAACGGCATAGACCGCCTCGCGCGTGGCGGGGCCAAGGTAGCGTTTGCGTGGGCGGGCATTTTGTTCGTTGATGCGCTGCTCGATTTCGGCCAGCGCCTGGAGCAAGGCCAGCCGGCGCTCTTCCTGCGCCAGCGCCTGCGGGTCGGGTGGCGCGGGCGCAGCGGGCAAGGGCGCGATGGCGGCCACTTGCTGACGCAACTGCGCCAGCAGCCGGTTTTGCTGGGCTTGCATGTCCTGCATCCGGCGCTGTTGCTCTTGCAGCGCGTCGCCGCTGCGCTCGACCACGGCCGGCGGCAGCGGGGAGGTGGCGCGCCCGGCATCGGCCTCGCCGCCACCCGCCAAGTTGGCTTGGGCGATGGCCTGCGCCTGCGCGGGCGCCTGTTCGGCGCGCGCATTGACCAAAATCACGTCGAGCGGCGTGTCGTGCCAGACCCGTTGCAGGCCTTGCGGGTGCACCAGTTGCACCGTGAGCACGGCGGCGTGCGCCAGCAGCGAGAAGGCCAGCGCCAGGTGCAGGGTGCCAAGGGAGCGCAACAGTTTCACGGTGCCCGATTATCCTGCACCAAGGTTGTGAGTGGCAACTGGCACAGCTCGCGCAACAGCTCGGCCAGCGAGCGCCCAGCGGCTTGCAACAGTTCGTGCCCCAGCGCCGCGTCGGCGGCGGCGGCGTTGCCCACCGCGCCCTCGGGGTGGTAGTCTTGCATCTGCCAGCCCAGCTTGGCGCTGCGACCGTTGCCCAAAATCGGCCAGCGCTGCGCCCGCTCCTCGGAGCTGGAGCGGAAGTGGCGCGCCTGCTCCATGCGCACCAGCTGCGGGCGCAGCGCCAGCATCAGCGCCGTTTCGAGCTGGCCGGCGTGGATGCCAAAGCGGCGCTCCTCGGGGCTCAGGCGCAGCAGCAGGTCCTGCCCCTGCGCGTCGAGCAAGGGCAGGTTGTACCAACTGGCGCCATAGACCAGCAAGTTGCAGCGGCCGCGCAGCTCGCGGGCGGCCACTTCCAGCAGGCCGTGGTGGCCGCCGTGGCCGTTGAACAACAGCAGCTTGCGCACCCCGGCGCGCGCCACCGATTCGCCCAGCTCCAGCCACAGGCGCAGCACGGTCTCGGGTTGCAGCGTGAGGGTGCCGGCAAAGCGCTGGTGCTCGCTGCTGTAGCCCACCGCCTGCGTCGGCAGCACATAGACTGGCCAGCCAGACCCAGACCCAGACCCTAGGTGCGGGGCCGCCGCCGCCAGCACGCCTTCGACCAGGTCGGTATCGACCGACAGCGGCAGATGGGGGCCGTGCTGCTCGATCGCCGCCACCGGCAGCAGCGCCACCGTGCGCGCTGGGTCGAGTGCGGCGAAGTCGGTGTGGCACAGGTCGGCCCAGCGCGGCAGGTGGGGGGCGGTGCTCATAGGTGGGGGCATCTTAACGCGCATCAGGCAGTCAACAACTGCTGCACATGTTCGCTCAAGGGCCGTGGCCGGGCAATGCCGTAGCCTTGCACAAAGTCCACCCCGTAGGCGGCGAGCAGGTGCTTTTGTGAATCGCGCTCGACGAATTCAGCAATGGTTTGCAGGCGCATGGTTCGGGCAACTTCGCAGATCGAGCGCACGATCTGCTGATCGACCCGGCTGGTTTCGATTGCACGCACGAACGAGCCGTCGATCTTGAGGTAGTCCGCCTCCAGCGCTTTCAGGTAGTCAAAGGTGGCCAAGCCGGTGCCAAAATCGTCCAGGGCGGTGCTGGCGCCGTGCTGGCGCAGGCGCTGAAACAGCTCCACCGCTTGGGCGCGCTGGGCAATACCGGCGGTTTCGGTGATTTCAAAGCACCACTGCCGCGCACCCAGGCCGCTGGCGGCGATGGCGGCGACGATGTCGTCGAACAGGGCGGGGTCGGACACCGATGCGCCCGATAGGTTGACCGACAGCTTCCAGTTTTTGTCGCGCCCATGCGCCAGCGGGCGCACCTGCGTGGCGGCCGCGTTGAGCACCCAGCGGTCGAGCGCGGCAGCCAGTCCGTGGCGCTCGGCCATCGGGAAAAATTCAGCCGGCGACATTGAGTTGCCGTTGGCCAGAGTCCAGCGCAGCAGCACCTCGGCGCCCACTTCTTCTTGCTCGCGCAGGGCGCGCCGGATGGGTTGGCAGGCCAGCCACAGGCCCGTGGTGGCGTCGGCTTGCGGTTGGCGCAGCAGCTCGCGCAGGTGGTCGATGCACTCAATCTGCTGGCGGCGCAGGCGCAACAGGTTTTCGGGCTGGGCCGGATCCCGGGTGGCGGCGCTGCGGCCGTTCCAGTCCACTTGGGTGGCTTGGGCCAGCAGCGCCAGCCGGTGCTCGGCCTGCAAGGGGTGCCCCACGTCGTCGAGCCGGCCGATCGCCAGCCGCAACCGGGTCGATTCACCTGCCACCGCGTAGCGCTTGCCTTCTAGGGCCTGTTGAATGCCCTCTACCAGGCCCTCACTGGCCCAACCCGGCCGCAGGCACAGCACAAAAAACCCCTCTTTCATGCGGCTGATCTGGCTGCCGCTGGGCACCAGTTGCCCTAGGGTGAGCGAGATATCGCGCTCGACCGAGCGCGCCAGCGCCAGATCGAAACGGTCTTCGATTTGGCTCAGGTTGCTGGCCTCCACGCCCAGCAAGGTTGGGGGCGGGGCGCTTTGGTGCAGGTGCTCGATCAGGCCGCTTTCGTTGAGCCGTCCGGTGACCGGGTCGGTGTGCGCGGCGCGCCGCAGGGCGCGTTCGAGCAGGCGGCGCTGCGCCATCACGGCCGAGACCAGAAAGCCGACCGCCGCCAGAAAAATCAGCAGCACGGTCTGGTCGATGATCCAAGTCAGGGCGTGCGCATCCGCTGCCGGAAACTGGGGGGCCAGTGCCACCATGGTCACCGCGGCGGCTGCCGTGGCCCAGTGCACCAGCAAGGGACGGGCGGCAAAGGCGGCCCACGCCACCAGCCCCAGAAAAAGGTAGCGGATCGCTTCGGCCGAGCCGAGGCTGGCGTGCTGGGCCAAATGGGCCAGCAGCCCAAACACCACGAACAGGCTGCACCACGCCACGGTTTGTCGGTCCAGCAGGTGGCGCCACGGGTAGGCGCGGTGCTTGAGGGCGTTGAGCAGCAACTGCGTGGCGCGCCCAAACATCAACAGCCCAAACACCTGCGACAGCGCCATCAGGATGAGCACCTCGTAATCGGCCCATGCGGGGGAATCGAGCAGCAAAAACTGCCAGCCGCCCAGCAGCGTGAGCACCGCGCTGGCGGGCAGCACCGCCAGCAGGTGAAAGCCGGCGGTTTGCAGCAGCGGGTTGCGGCTCTGCAGGCGCGGGTAGAGCAGGCGCAGCATCCCCCAAGCCAGCAGCAGCGCCAGCACCAAGGCCCCAATGCCGATCAGCGACGCCAGCGGGCCGATGCCGTGCCAGGCATGCCAAGCCGCCACCCCCAGCGCAAGGGCCGGGATCATGGCCGGCCCGTAGGCCAGCACGGCGCCCAGTGCCACGCCGTTGGCGGGCCAGATCAGGCTCATCCCAAGCCCTTCGATGGCGAAATGGAGCGTCCATTCGGCCACCAATACCCACAACAAGGCGCACAACAGGCCGCGCTGCAACACCTTGGCCTGCGCGGCCCAGCGCCATGCGCCACGGTGCCGGATGGCGCTGGGGTGGGCGGCGTCTTCAGGGCGGGAGGTGATCATGCACAAGCAAGTGGCATCGGGTTTAATATTGAATCACATTTGCTTAAAAATGATGTGACAGGACGGCATCATACCTACTGCCGGGGGTTTGTCACAAGTTTTACACAGGCGGCCCAAACCGATTAGCATCGGCCCCATGACCCGCCCTGCCGCACCCGCACACACCGCCTGCGCGCCCCCTGCCAGCGCGCCCCCGGCTGCGCCCGCCCACCCGGCGGGTGCGGCCCTGCAATGGCTCGAACCCGCCAGCGTGCAGCAGCTGCGCGACCTGCTCGGGCCGGGGGCGGCGCTGAGCATGCCGCTGCTCGATGGCCGCCCGCCGGCCGGTTTTCCGTCGCCAGCGGCCGATTTCCAGCACGAGCGGGTGGACCTGCTGGAGCATCTGGCGCTCGACCGGCCCTACACCTTCATGGCGCGCGTGCGCGGCGTTTCGATGACGGGCAAGGGCATTGACGACGGCGACCTGATCGTCGTCAACCGCCAGCTCACGCCCGGCCACGGCCACATCGTGGTGGCGCTGCTCGACAACGAACTCACCGTCAAAACCCTGCACCGCCAGGCCGGCAGCACCCGGCTGGTGGCCGCGCACCCCGACTACCCCGACCTCGTGCTGAGCGAGGGCCAGACGCTGGAGGTGTGGGGCGTGGTGACGGCAACCATTAAAAAAATGGCCTACTGAGTGCCGACGCCCGCACCATGTCCGCCCCTATCGCCCCCGCTCATGCTGCCGCCGCCGCGCCGCCGCCCCCGCCAGCGGGCGCCTTTGCGCTGGTGGATGGCAACAACTTCTACGCCGCTTGCGAGCGCGTGTTTGAGCCGCGCCTGCGCGGGCGGCCGCTGGTGGTGCTGTCCAACAACGACGGCTGCGCCATTGCCCGCTCCGAAGAGGCCAAGGCGCTGGGCGTGGCCATGGGCGCGCCGTGGTTTCGCATCCGCCACCTTGAGCAGCAGGCCGGCTTGGTGGCGCTGTCGGCCAATTTTGCGCTCTACGGCGACATGAGCCAGCGCCTGATGGAGGTGGCCGCCGAGCTCGGGCAGGGGCAGGAAATCTATTCGATCGACGAGTGCTTCATCGACCTCACCGGGCTGCCCGAGGCCAGCGCACGTGCGCGCCAGACCCGCGAGCGCATCCAGCGCTGGCTCGGCTTGCCCACCTGCATCGGCATCGGCCCCACCAAAACGCTGGCCAAGCTGGCCAACCACATCGCCAAGAGCGCCGAGCGCAAGCCCGGCAGCTACCCGGCGCGGCTGGCCCAGGTCTGCAACCTGCTCGAACTGACTGCGCGCCAGCGCGACTGGCTGCTGCAGCGCACCCCGGTGGCCGAGGTGTGGGGCGTGGGGCCGCGCAGCGCGGCGCAGTTGCAGGCCCACGGGGTGCAGACGGCGTTCGATTTGCAGCGGCTCGACCCGGCGCTGGTGCGCCAGCGCTGGTCGGTGGTGCTCGAGCGCACCGTGCGCGAGCTGGGCGGCTTGGCCTGCATCGGGCTCGAGCAAGCGCCCGCGCCCAAGCAGCAAATCGCCGTCACGCGCAGTTTTGGGCAGCCGGTGACCGAGCTCGACGACCTGCGCCAAGCCCTGACCCACTTTGGCAGCCGCGCCGCCCGCAAGCTGCGCCAGCAAGGCAGCCGCGCCGGCGCGCTGCTGGTGTTCATCCGCACCAGCCCGTTTCGACCCCAAGACGCTCCCTACGCGCGCTCGCTGGTGCTGCCGCTCAACCCGCCCAGCGACGACACGCTGCGTCTGGTCGGCACCACCTTGCAGGCGCTGCAGGCGCTGTACCGGCCGGGCTACCGCTACGCCAAGGCGGGCGTGCTGCTGCTCGATCTGCAGTCGGGGCCGCCACAAGCTGAACTCGACTGGGGTGCGCCGCAGGCGGGCAGCGGGCGCAGCCAGCGCCTGATGCGGGCGCTTGATGCCGTCAACGACCGCTTCGGCGCGCAGGCGCTCTGGCTGGGCGCTGCAGGTGGGGCAGGTGGGGCAGGTGGGGCAGGTGGGGCAGGTGGGGGTGGCGGCACGGCGGGCTGCACCGAGCCCGCGCCGCGACCGTGGCAGATGCGCCAGCAGCGCCGCTCGCCGCGCTACACCACGCGCTGGGACGAGCTGCTGCAGGTTCGCGCCGGCTAAGGCCGCCCATGCGCGTGCAGGGTTGCGTCACCAAGAGGGTGTAGGCTAGGTTGCCATGCGCACCACACCGCCACCCCCCCTGCCCACCGATGCCGCCGCCGACCGCCACCCGTGGGCGGTGTTTGGGGTTTTTTTGCGCCTGGGCCTGACCTCCTTTGGTGGCCCGATCGCGCATCTGGCCTATTTCCGCACCGAATTTGTGCAGCAGCGGCGCTGGCTCGACGAGCACGAGTACGCCAGCTTGGTGGCGCTGTGCCAGTTCCTGCCCGGGCCGGCCAGCAGCCAGGTCGGCTTTGCGCTGGGTTGGTCGCGGGCGGGGTGGCGTGGCGCGCTGGCGGCTTGGTGTGGCTTTACCTTGCCCTCGGCGCTGCTGCTGGTCGCTTTTGCCTACCTGCTGCTGCAGCATGGCCAGGTGCTGCCCGCCGGGCTGTTGCCGGGCCTGATGGTGGCGGCGTTGGCGGTGGTGGCGCAAGCCGTCTGGGGCATGGGGCGCAGCCTCTGCCCCGACGCGCCCCGGCGCGCCTTGGCCCTGTTGGCCGCCGCCGCGGTGTGGCTCTGGCCTGGTGCTTGGACGCTGATGGGGGTGATCGTGCTCGGCGCCCTGATCGGTCGCTGGGGGCTGGTCACGCCCTCGGACCCAGCTCCGAATCCGGCCCCGGCCGAGGGCGCGCAGGCGGCGCTGCAAATCCCGGTCAGCCGCCGCCTCGCCTGGGGCTGCCTGGCCGTGTTTGTGGCCGCGCTGGCGCTCTGGCCCCTGTGGGCTTGGGCCAGCGGCAGCTTCTGGGTGGCGCTGGTGGAGGTGTTTTATCGCAGCGGCGCGCTGGTGTTTGGCGGCGGCCACGTGGTGCTGCCAATGCTGCAAGCCGAGGTGGTGCCCAAGGGCTGGGTCGATCTGGAAACCTTTTTGGCCGGCTACGCGGCGGCGCAAGCGGTGCCCGGGCCCTTGTTCACCTTTGCCGCCTTCTTGGGCGCGGCCATGGGCGGCTGGCTGGGGGCCGTGCTGGCGCTGCTGGCGGTGTTTGCGCCCGGCATGCTGGTGCTGCTGGCCGCACTGCCGCACTGGCAGCGCTTGCGCCAGAGCGCGCCGGCGCAAAGCGCGCTGGCCGGTGTCAACGCCGCCGTGGTTGGGCTGCTGCTGACCGCCCTGCTGCTGCCGCTGCAAGCCGGGGTGCTGGCCAGCGCCCACGATCTGGCGCTGCTGGCGCTGGCCGCGCTGGCGCTGCTGTGGGGCAAGTGGCCGCCCTGGCTGGTGGTGCTGGGCTGCGGGGTGTTGGGGGCGGTGGGGGCGGTGGTGCTGGGCTAATCAGGCGCCGCAGATGCCCCCCGATCACAGGCGCAGCGCGCGCGCAAGCCGCCCGAGCCTTGGCTTGGGCGTGCGGGTTGGCAGGCGCACAATTTGTTGCAATCTGCGCGCACCGAGCCACGGCAGCCGGGGAACTCCAGCCGCGCCGCCGCACACCAATCGGCAAGCGCAAGGCAAAACCCATGTCGGTCTTGCGCCCAGTTTGCTGGGGTTGCGAGGCCGTTGGCGCACAGCCTTCGACCGCTCCGGGGCGTCTCTCCTCCTCCCTCTCCCTCCTCTTGAGCTGCGGAGTGCCTCGCAACCCTTTTTTATACGCAGCCCTAGGCGCCTTCAGCCCGGCGGCACACTGGCCACAAAGCTCGGGCGCTGCGCCAGCTTTTCGTAGAGCCGGGCCAAGTTGGGGTGGTCGGTGCGCCAAGCGATTTGGGCAAAGCGAAAATCCAGGTACGCCAGCGCGCAACCGGTGGCCACATCGGCCAGCGAGAAGTGCGTGCCGTGGCAAAAAGGCTGCTCACCCAGGCGCTCGCTCATGGCGCGCAGGCCGTGCGTGACCTTGCCCAGTTGGCGCTCGATCCAAGCCGGGCTGCGTTGCTGCGCCGTGCGGCCATCCCAGTGCCCTTCCATGCGCGCGGCAAAGGCGGCATCGCTCACCCCATCGGCGAGCGCCTCCCAAATTTTCACCTCCAGCCGCTCGCGCCCATGGTCCGGAATCAACTTGCCCACCGGCGACAGGGTGTCGAGGTACTCGACGATCACGCGCGAGTCGTACACGCTGGTGCCGTCGTCTAGCAGCAGGCAGGGCACCTTGCCCAGCGGGTTGAACTGCTGGATGCGGGTGTCGGCGGCCCAGACGTTTTCATCGACCCAGCTGAAGTTGAGCTTTTTTTCGGCCAGCACGATGCGCGCCTTGCGCACGTAAGGGCTGGTGAGCGATCCAATGAGTTTCATGGTCTTCCTGATGGCACCCAAGCAGGTGTCTGATTGATTTTTGAGGTGGCAATTGATTGTGCCACCGCCGCCGCCCTGCATGCAACAGCCCCCACACAGCCCGTGGTTAGAATGATTTGCGGCAGGCACTCTCTGCATCCAGCCCGAAGGAGTTGGTCCAACTATGCAAAATTTGCCCGAAAAGCACTGGCACCACCAGCCGCCCGCCGAGGTGATCGGCTTGCTGGAGGCGAACCCGCAGCAGGGCCTCGATGCCGCTGCGGTGCAAGCGCGCCAGCGCAGCTTTGGCCCCAACGCGCTGCCGCCGCCCAAGGGGCGTGGCCCGCTGCTGCGCTTTTTGCTGCAGTTCAACCAGGTGCTGGTTTACATCCTGCTGGTGGCCACCGGCATCAAGCTCGCCGTGGGGGCCTGGACCGACGCGGCGGTGATTTTTGGTGTGATCTTCCTCAACGCCGTGATCGGCTTCGTCCAAGAGAGCAAGGCGCTGGGCGCGCTGGAAGCGCTGGCGCGCGCGCTCAGCACCGAGGCCACGGTGCTGCGCGGCGGGCAGCGCCAGCGCATCGATGCGCGCGCACTGGTGCCCGGCGACATTGTGTTGCTGGCCTCGGGCGACAAGGTGCCGGCCGACCTGCGCCTGCTCGGCGTGCGCGAGCTGCGCGTGGACGAGGCGGCGCTGACGGGCGAGTCGCTGCCGGTGGAGAAGCACGCCGAGCCGCTGGCCGCCGACACCGGTCTGGCCGACCGCCGCAACATGGCCTATTCCTCGACCCTGGTGCACTACGGCACAGCCACCGGGGTGGTGGTGGCCACGGGCAAAGGCACCGAGATCGGCCGCATTTCGGAGCTGCTGGCCCACACCGATGTGCTGGCCACACCGCTGACGCGGCGCATCACGCGCTTTAGTCACTGGCTGATGTGGGCCATTCTGGGGCTGGCGGCCCTGACCTTTGCCGTGGGCACCTTTGTCCACGGCCAATCGCTGGTCGATATGTTCCTGGCGGCGGTGGCGCTGTCGGTGGCCATGATTCCCGAGGGGCTGGTGGTGGTGCTCACCATCACGCTGGCCATCGGCGTGAGCCGCATGGCCAAGCGCAATGCCATCATCCGCCACCTGCCCGCGGTCGAGACCCTGGGCAGCACGACCGTGATCTGTTCCGACAAAACCGGCACGCTCACGCGCAACGAGATGACGGTGCAGCACCTGTGGGCCGCAGGCGCGGGTGCCGAGCTGAGCGGCGTGGGCTACGCGCCCCAGGGTGGGCTCAGCCGCGAAGGCCAGCCGCTGGCGGAGTTGCCGCCGCCGCTGGAAGAGCTGCTGCGCGCCGGCCTGCTGTGCAACGACGCCGTGCTGCGCGAGCAGGGCGGTGCCTGGCGCATCGACGGCGACCCCACCGAGGGCGCGCTGCGGGTGGCCGCGCGCAAGGCCGGGCTGGACGAGGCGGCCGTGGCGGCCGCGCAGCCGCGCCTCGACGCGCTGCCCTTTGAGTCGCAGCACCAGTACATGGCCACGCTGCACGGCGGGGCGCAGCCGCTGGTTTACCTGAAAGGCGCGGTGGAGGCGGTGCTGGCGCGCTGCGACAGCGCCATGGGGCCCGACGACACCCGCCAGCCGCTGGACGCCGACGCCGTACACGCCCAGGTCGAGGCCATGGCCCGGCTGGGCCTGCGCGTGCTGGCTTTTGCGCGCCGCAGCGGCGCGGGCTTGGCGCGCATAGGCCACGCCGAGGTGGGCAGCGGGCTGGAGTTTCTGGGCCTGCAAGGCATGATCGACCCGCCGCGCGCCGAGGCGGTGCGGGCGGTGCAGGCCTGCCACACGGCGGGCATCCGGGTCAAGATGATCACCGGCGACCACGCGGTCACGGCGGCGGCCATTGCCGCTGAAATCGGGCTGGACCCGCGCGCCAGCCGGGAGCGGCCGCCGCGTGCGCTCAGCGGCCGCCAGCTCGAAGCGCTAGACGAGGCGGCGTTCGAAGCCGCCGCGTCCGACACCGCGGTGTTCGCCCGCGTCACCCCCGAGCAAAAGCTGCGCCTGGTGCAGGCGCTGCAGGCGCGCGGCGAGGTGGTGGCCATGACCGGCGACGGCGTCAACGACGCGCCCGCGCTCAAGCGCGCCGACATTGGCGTGGCCATGGGCATCACTGGCACCGAGGTCTCGAAAGAGGCCGCGGCGATGGTTCTGACCGACGACAACTTCGCCAGCATCGAGGCCGCAGTCGAAGAGGGGCGGGGCGTGTTCGACAACATCGTCAAGTTCATCAGTTGGATTTTGCCCACCAACGCCGGGCAGGGGCTGGTGATCATCGCCGCCATCCTGGCCGCGCAGCCGCTGCCGATTTTGCCGGTGCAGGCGCTGTGGATCAATATGACCACCGCCGTGCTGCTGGGCCTGACACTGTGCTTCGAGCCGCGCGAGGCCGGCATCATGCTGCGACCGCCGCGCCGGCCCGATGCGCCCATCCTCAACTGGGAGCTGGTGCTGCGCATCCTGATCGTGGGCGTGATGCTGATGGCGGGTGCCACCGTGCTGTTTCACCACGCGCTGGCGCGCGGGCTCAGCGAGGCCGAGGCGCGCACCATCGCGCTGGCGGTGTTCGCGGTGGGGCAGTCGTTCTACCTGCTCAATATGCGCTCGCTGCGCCACTCCATGTGGAAGCTCGGGCTGATGAGCAACCCGTGGATTTGGGTCGGGATTGCGGCGATGATGGGCTCGCAGTGGCTGGTGACCTACGTGCCGCTGATGAACACGATGTTCCACACCGCGCCCATTGCCGCATCGGAATGGCTGCCGGTGCTGGCGGTCGGGCTGGCGATCCACCTTGTGATCGGTGCCGAGAAGCTGCTGCGCAAGACGCTGGAGGGCCGCGCGGCAGCGGGCTGATGCACAGGCGGCCCGATGACGGCGCTGTCGGCGGGCAGGTCAGCGGCTATGTCTGCGGCCCGAGGCCGGGCTTTTACAATAGTCCCACCATGCCTGATACCTCCCCACTGGAATTTTCCCCCCTCACCGCCCTGTCGCCGCTCGACGGGCGCTACCAGCCCAAGCTCGATGCGCTGCGCCCGCTCTTGAGCGAATACGGCTTCATGCGCTGCCGGGTGCAGGTCGAGCTGGTCTGGCTCGAACACCTGTGCGACGCCGGCCTGGCCCGCGCACAGCCGCTCAGCCCCGCGGCGCAGCCGCTCAGTCCCCCGGCGCGGGCACATTTGCGCGCCATCGTCGAGCGCTTCGGCGTGGCCGACGCGGCCGCCATCAAGGCGATCGAGAAAACCACCAACCACGACGTGAAGGCGGTCGAGTACTGGATCCGCGGCAACCCCGAGTTGGGCGTGGCGGGGGCTTTTGCCGGTTGGCCCGAGCTGCAGGCGCTGGGCGAGTTTGTCCACTTTGCCTGCACCAGCGAAGACATCAACAACACCAGCCACGCGCTGCAACTCAAGGCCGCGCGCGAGCAGGTGCTGCTGCCGGGGCTGGATGCCATCATCGCGCAACTGCGCGAGCTGGCGCAGCGCTGGGCGGCGGTGCCCATGCTCAGCCGCACCCACGGCCAGACCGCCAGCCCGAGCACAGTGGGCAAGGAGCTGGCCAATGTGCTGCAGCGCTTGCAAACGGCGCGCCAGCGCATCGCGGCGGTGCCGCTGCTGGGCAAAATGAACGGTGCCGTGGGCAACTACAACGCGCACCTGTCCGCTTGGCCGGATTTTGACTGGGAGGCTTTCGCCCGCCGCGTGGTCGAAACCCCGGCCGCCACGGCCGGCAGCGCGCCCGAGGCCCCCATCGGCCTAGGCCTGAGCTTTCAGCCCTACAGCACCCAGATCGAGCCGCACGACTACATGGCCGAGCTGTTCGACGCTGTGGCGCGCAGCAACACCATCCTGATCGATCTGGCGCGCGACCTCTGGGGCTACATCAGCTTGGGCTACTTCAAGCAAAAGCTCAAGGCGGGCGAGATTGGCTCCTCCACCATGCCGCACAAGGTGAACCCGATCGACTTCGAAAACGCCGAAGGCAACTTGGGGCTGGCCAACGCGCTGCTGCGCCACCTGAGCGAAAAGCTGCCGATCAGCCGCTGGCAGCGCGATTTGAGCGACTCCACCGTGCTGCGCAATATGGGCGTGGCGCTGGGGCATGCGCTGCTGGCGCAGCAGTCGCTGCGCACCGGGCTGGGCAAGCTGGAGCTGAATCCGCAGGCGCTGGCGGCCGACTTGGATGGGGCTTGGGAGGTGCTGGCCGAGCCGATCCAGACCGTGATGCGCCGCCACGGCATTGCCGGGGCCTACGAAAAGCTCAAGGCCGCCACCCGCGGCCAAGCGGTGACGCGCGCGGCGCTGCACGAATTGATTGAGACGCTGGACATTCCGGCTGCCGACAAGGCGCGCCTGCTGGCGCTCACCCCGGCCGACTACACCGGCTTGGCCGAGGCGCTGGCGCGGCGGGCCTAAGGTACCTGATGCGGGCCTGATGCGGCCCTGACGGGGGTTGCGATGGGATGGCGCGGCTGGCGGGGATCGAACCCACGACCCTCGGCTTCGGAGGCCGATACTCTATCCACTGAGCTACAGCCGCGCAGAAC
>BBPD01003713.1_pt5 | contig 20437 bp, 16 predicted proteins | sample 1344911 | NCBI WGS metagenome assembly BBPD01 (sample SAMD00019088, study PRJDB2971) | groundwater metagenome | biome: freshwater biome; feature: mineral spring; material: ground water | place: USA: CA, Sonoma | collected 2011-09 | depth surface m
ATATATCTTCCTGTATATGAGTTTTTGCAATGGGCAATCTGTTCAGGCGTTCCTTCTGCAACAATATAGCCCCCCTTATCAGCACCTTCGGGTCCAAGGTCTATTACCCAGTCTGAAGATGAAATAACATCAATATTATGTTCTATGACAACAACTGTGTTCCCTTCATCCACAAGCCTGTTAAGGGCAATGAGAAGTTTTTGTATATCGTTGAAATGAAGTCCTGTTGTTGGTTCATCAAAAAGATACAGGATGTCTGATTTGTGTGAGAATAAAAGTTCTTTTGCTAATTTTAATCTCTGTGATTCTCCTGCTGACAAAGAGTTTGCAGGCTGACCAAGTCTTATATAAGACATCCCTATATCACTTAAAACACCAAGAGGATTTGTTATATTTTTATAGGGTTTAAAAAAGTCTATTGCCTCAGAAACACTCATCTGAAGTATATCTGCAATAGTTTTATCTTTGAACCTGATATCCCTAACCTGCTGTTTGTATCTGGTTGTTTGACAAAAATCACAGGAGACAAATACATCGGCAAGAAATACCATATCAATTATTTCAAATCCCGTCCCCTTACACTTAGGACATCTACCCTGCTGTGAGTTGAATGAAAAGTGTGCCTCTGTTAGCCCTTTTCTTTTTGATGCATTGGTTAAAGCAAAAATTTTTCTTATACCATCAAATGCTTTAAGATATGTGACAGGTGTTGAGCGGGGCGTTTTACTTATGGGGGTCTGGTCAACAAACCTTACGCCAGATATTCTTTCCTTACCCTCAATGCTTTTTATTTCTCCCGGGTCTTTTGTTTGAATGCCCTTTAATCTTGCGATATTTCTATAAATACAGGTATCAATAAGTGTGCTTTTACCGGAACCGGAAACGCCTGTTACAGATGTGAAAAGCCCCAGCGGTATCTTTACATCTATGTTTTTAAGATTGTTTTCACAGGCACCTCTTATGACAAGCCACCCTGGAGGCGTTCTTTTTTTTGTGTTTATATAAACACTTTTTCTAAAAGAAAGATATTTTCCCGTAAGTGAATTTGCCGATTTTATGCCTTCTGGTTCTCCTTCATATATTATCTTTCCGCCTAATTCTCCTGCCTCAGGGCCAAGGTCAATAATCCAATCAGAATGGTTGATACAGTCTCTGTCATGTTCAACAATAACAACTGTGTTTTCAATTTTACACAGATTATTAAGACAAGAAAGCAGTTTGTATGTATCTCTGGGGTGCAGACCTATTGTTGGCTCATCAAGCACATAGAGTGTATTTGAAAGCGAAGAGCCTAATGCGCTTGCAAGTGTAATTTTTTGTGTTTCCCCACCTGAAAGTGTTTTTGATTGTCTGTCAAGTGTAATGTAATCCAACCCTGTTTCAATAAGGTAATTAAGTCTTCCTTTTATTTCTTGAATAAGTATTTGTGAGATTTTTAATTCTTCGTTGGTTAATTTTAAGTTTTCAAAAAATTTTAGTACTTTTGGGATTGTCATTGAACAAACCTCAGAGATATCTTTTTCACCTATTTTTGTAAGAAGCGCTTCTTTGCGGTGCCTCCTGCCGTTGCATTGCGGGCATCTTGTGTACTTCCTGTATTTTGAATAGAATACACGCATCTGCACCTTGTATTTCTTTGATTCAACCCATTCAAAAAATGGTTTTATACCTGTAAAATTATCTGTTCCTTCCCATATAATCTTCTTTTTGTCAGATTCTATCTGTTCATAAGGGATATCAAGAGGGATGTTGTATATCTTTGCAGACTCTTCAATTTCTTTTTTGAAGTATGAATATATGGGGCTGTTCCAGGGCTCTATTGCTCCTTCTTTTATGGTTTTTCTTTTATCAGGCACTATAAGTGTCTCATCAAGTTCTATTATATCTCCAAAACCACGACATTGAGGGCAGGCACCGTATGAGTGGTTAAATGAAAAAAGGGCTGGCCTTTGGTCTTGATATTTTATATCACACCATGCACAGTGAAGTTCATTGCTGAAAGGAAAGAAATTTTTGTTATAAATAATAAAACATTTTCCCTTGCCAAAACGATATGCAGTTTCTATTGATGATATGAGCCTGTGTTTTATTAGAGGCCAGTTGTCAGGCAGAAATAGGTCTGTATTAAGCCTGTCTACAATCACATACATTTTTTCAACCCCATCTATGTATTTAGGTGGGTCTGTTGATATTTCATATACTTTGTTTTTTACCATCACCCTGATAAAACCGGATGCTATAAGATTTGACCAGTATTCTTCTTGTTTTATTGATGGAATTATGTTTATCGGAAATGTGATAAGAACTACTTCCGCATCTTTTATGTTCAAGATGAAATTTGATATATCTGAGGGACCATCTTTTTTTACAATCCTTTCACAGAAGGTGCAATTTATTTTTCCAATTCTGCTAAAGATAAGTCTAAGATAATCATGTATTTCAGTAAAGGTCGCAACAGTTGACCTTGATGTTTTGATGCTATTTTTATGTTCCAGTGCAATAGCAGGAGGGAGGTTATCAATAGAATCAATATCTGGTTTTTGGAGCCTTTCAAGAAATTGTTTCGCATATGAAGACAGAGACTCTACATATCTTCTTTCTCCTTCTGCATACAGCGTATCTATTGCAAGGCTTGATTTCCCGGAACCGGAAACACCTGTTATAACCGTTAATTTTCCTAACGGAATCTTAACAGAAATATTTTTAAGGTTATGTGTCCGTGCCCCTCTTATGTGTATGTATTTATTAAACATAGTATTCCTTTTCTTGAAAATATTATTATATCAAATAGATATATTGTATAATAGAAACTATGGATTTAAAGACACTACTTAATCCTTCACAGTATCTGGCCGTTACGACCATTGAGGGTCCTGTTCTTGTAATTGCCGGAGCAGGAAGCGGCAAGACAAGGGTCATTGAATACAGGGTGTTAAACCTTGTTCTGAATAATATAAGTCCTGCTTCAACACTTCTTCTTACATTTACAAGAAGAGCGGCGGGTTCTATGCTTTCCCGCGCATCCATACATGACAGGAGATGCCAGAATATTGAAGGCGGAACTTTTCATTCTTTTGCATACAAGATGTTAAAGAAATACGGGAGTGTATTAAATATCCCGGAATCATTTTCAATACTTGATGAGGTAGATGCAGAAGACGCCATACACCGGTGTACGGTGAGGATGGGGATAGAAAAGGTAAAAGGGTTTCCAAAAAAGGGGACCATTAAAAATATATTCAGTCAGGTTGTAAATAAATCTATATCCATTGAAGATATCCTGATGAAGCAGTACTATTATTTCCTTGACTATGTAAAAGAACTGAAAGGGATTATGCAGTCTTATAGCCGGTATAAGAAAGATTCGGCATATTTTGATTATGACGACCTTTTGTTATACCTAAAATTTCTTCTTGGAAATAAGGATGTACAAAAGAAAATTACATCAAGGTATCAGTATGTTATGGTGGATGAATATCAGGACACGAACATGTTGCAGGGTGATATCACATATCTTTTATCGGGTGAAAAAAAGAATATTATGATTGTAGGAGACGATGCACAGAGCATATACGGGTTCAGGGGTTCATCGCATAAAAATATAATGGAATTTCCGAAAAAGTTTCCGGGGTGCAGGGTAATAAAGTTAGAAGAAAATTACAGAAGCACGCAATCCATACTTAATATAGGTAATTGCGTGTTGCAGAATATGAAAAATAAATATTCAAAATGTCTTATATCCGTAAAAAAAGGCGAGGGTGAAAGTCCTAAACTTTTTGCATTTGATAATGCCTGTGATGAGGCTGAGTGGATTGTAGATACTATCAAAGAGTTGAAAGAAAAGGGTATTCCGTTGTCCGAACAATCCGTTCTTTTCAGGTCGTCATACATATCAATCCCTCTTCAGGCTGAGATAAGCAAAAGGGGCATTCCATACAGGGTTTTTGGCGGGAAAAGATTTTACGAAAGTTCGCACATAAAGGATATACTTGCATATTTAAAGATACTGGTAAATCAAAAAGATGAGATATCGTGGAACAGGATATTAAGGCTTATTGAGGGGATAGGACCTAAAACATCCGAACAGATTTATAAAAATCTTGTTTCGCAATTCTCAAGGGAAAAAACGTTGCGGGGTTCCTTTTTATCTTTACAGGGGCATAAATACACGCAGAACCTTGAAAAGCTTGGGGCTGTAATTGATAGTCTGTATATGTCGGGACATAGCGTGGAACAGGCATTCAGGAGAATGCTTGAATACTATCTTCCCATATTAAAAGAAAACTATGATGACTGGATGACAAGGGCACAGGACATTAATACATTGGGACAGATATCTTCACGGTATAATTCATTACAGGAAATGCTTTCGGATTTTGCCATTGAAGGCCCTATCCATAACAGTGCTCCTGAGGATACGCTTACACTTTCTACAATCCACTCTGCAAAAGGGCTTGAGTGGGAGTGTGTTTTTCTTATAGGCTTGATGGACGGGGTTATCCCAAACTATTCCGATACGGAAGATGAAGAAGAGATTGAAGAAGAACACAGGCTTTTTTATGTGGCAATTACAAGGGCAAAGTATCACCTTTTTCTTTCTATGCATCATCAGTCAAATAAATGGAATAATAAAGGCAATAACCAGTTATCAAGGTTTTTAAGTGAAAATGTTCTTTCAAGGATTGAATATAAATCGGCAGTTTTATAAGGTATAAGGGGGATATTCCTTTAGCACCAGAGCACCAGAGCACCAGTTGCCAGAGGACCAGTTGCCATCCCAAGTTTCACGAGTTTGCCCTTAACTTGTTGGGGGATTTTTGAATTTTTTAAAGGCGTTAGAATAAAATATGGAAAATAAATTTTTTACAAAAGACATTCTGGCTATAAAATTTATATTTTTAATATGGGGCGCCGGGGTTCTTCTTGTTGCACTTTTTTCATACAGGGACTTATTCTCTTATCTTTTTTTTGAACCCATACTCACTGTTCTTACAGGATGTGTGTTTTTTATAGCCTTTGCCTGTTTTGGACACTATATTGTCTTTTTGTTTATTAAAGAAGATGATATCTTCTTAAAATGGATTTCAAGCATTGCAATAGGTATGGGTATATATTCAACATATGTATTTCTTGTAGGTTCGCTTTTTACTTTAAATAATCAGATACTTATTATGCCTCTTCTTGTGATGCTGGTTGTGGGTCGGAAAAGCTTAAAACTTCTTCTTTCAAGTATATTGGCTTTTTTTAAAAGAAAAAATGAAATACTTAGAGAACTTTCATTGTTTGAATATTTTCTTTTAGGATGTATATTTTTTTCTATAATTTTTTCTATTACCAGCGCATTTGTTCCTGAAATAAGTTATGATTCTTTGAATTACCATCTTGCTGCACCAAAGATATGGTTAAGGCATGGAAGAATATATCCCTTCCCGGAGAATGTCTATACATATTTCCCCTTTGGTATGGGGATGCTATATCTTTCAGGACTTGCAGCAGGGGGTGTCAGTCTTGCAAAGATTTTTAATGTTTTTACAGGTATTCTGCTTTTATTTGCAATATACCAGATGGGTAAAAGATGGGGCGGAAGAACAAGCGGGCTGATCTGTGCTTCTATATTTTATGTATCAGGAGAAATATTTTTAAATACTGCACAAACATTTGTTGATGTGGGGCTTGCGCTGTATACATTCCTTGCGGTTTCAATACTGATAGAAAACATATCAAAAAATGCGCTTGACCTTAAAAAGGTTATCCTTGCCGGTATAATTGCCGGTTTCGCCTGTTCAATTAAATATCCGGCTGTTTTATTTGTAGCACTATTAGGTGGAATACTTATATTTTTTCAAAAAGCGGTGTTTTTTAAAAAAATTTTATTGTTTGCTGTATTTGAAATTTGTATACTAATAGTTTTTTGTCCCTGGCTTATAAGAAATATCATAGCAACCGGTAATCCTGTTTTTCCTCTTTTACATAATGTGTTTGGAATTTTAAGCGAACAGGGAAGGGTATGGGATGGACATCTTGTAGAAAGGTTTAATTATGCACATAGAGTAGGAGGCATAGGGCTTGATATGTTCAGGGTAATTATAGAAAGATTGTTGGGGAGTGGTATCGGCGAGAGTGCTTTATATTTTATTCTTCTTCCACTTGGTATTTTTTGGGCTGTTTGTGACAGAAAAGCAAGAATGTTTGTTTTATGGATTTCGGCATATTGTTTTTTTTGGGCACTTGCAACACACAGGATAGACAGGTTCTTCCTTCCTGTTCTTCCTTCTATGGCGCTGGTTCTCGGAAGCAGTATAGGAACAATAGTAGAATTTAAAAAAACGCTGCTTTTGTATCCTGAGATGTTGTTTAAGATAGGCTCAAAGGTGCTAAGAGGCTTTATCGTTGTTATTCTTTTGAAAAATCTTGTTGTTATGTCTTTTTTATGGGCGTCTTTTGAACCATTAGCAATATTGTTTGGTAAAGAAAATTATTCTGATTATCTTTCAAGGATACTTCCTGCATATCCTATCTATAATGCAATTAATCTTTTACCACAGGACTCAAAGGTTTTGTTTTTTGGTGATGCGCAGACATTCTACATAGACAGAGATGTTTTATCAAGCTCGGTTTTTAACAGAAATCCTATGGAAAAAATTATTTCACAAAGCAGTTCTGCATCACAGGTTGCAGGCAAAATCAAGGAACAGGGTATTACACATATCTATATAAATTTTAGTGAGATTAACAGACTTTCAAGAGGCTATGGGTATCTTAATGATTTCAACTTCCCGCTTTTTCAGTCTTTTATGACAGAATATCTTGAACCTGTATTTACTGACAAAAAAGGGGCAATGGTTTTGTATAAAGTGAAATGAATTTGTTTAAGATTCCCAACCTGCCCCGACTTGTCAGGGGATAGACAGGTATTTTTTCGTAGTTATGAAACAACTAAAAATACTTCACATTATTACCCGTCTTATTGTAGGGGGAGCGCAGGAAAATACACTTTTTACGGTTGAGGGTTTAATGAAGAAAGGGTATAAATCTGTTCTTGCAACAGGACCTCAATCCGGAAGTGAGGGGAGTCTTTTGGAAAGGGCATATAAAAATAATGTGGATATAAAAATAATTCCGCATTTAGTAAGAGAGATAAATCCTGTTTATGATTTAATAGCATATAGAGAAATAACAGATTTGATAAAAAATGGTGGTTTTGATATAGTTCATACGCATTCTTCAAAGGCTGGTGTTTTAGGAAGGATCTCTGCAAAAAGGTGTGGTATTCCGATTATTGCTCACACAATACATGGACTTGCCTTCCATAGGTTTGAAAACCCTTTGCTTAATCTTTTATATTTAAGCCTTGAGAGGTACACGGCAAGATTTACAAGTAAGATAATAACTGTCGGAGATGTTATGAAAGATAAAGCAATAAGTGCTAAAATTGCAAAACATGATAAGATTGTAACAATATATAGCGGAATTGAGATGGATGAATTTTCAAAAATTAATGAAGATTCAAAAAGTATAAGAAAAAAGATAGGCATCCCAGAGGATGCTTTTGTAATAGGAAAGATTGCAAGGCTTGTCCGCTTAAAGGGGCATAATTATATCCTTATGTGTGCAAAAGAGATTATAAAAAGTTTTCCGAATACATATTTTCTTTTTGTAGGTGGAGGATATTTAAAAAGCAGTCTTGAAAAAAAGACACAAAAGCAGGGCATAGAAAAGAGATTTATATGGACAGGGCTTGTTCCTCCGTCTGAAATACCACAACTTATTGGTGCGATGGATATACTTATTCATACATCGCTAAGGGAAGGACTTCCAAGAACAATTCCGCAGGCACTTGCCTGTGGCAAGCCGGTTATTGCATTTGATATAGATGGAGCATGTGAGGTCGTAAAAGATGGATTTACCGGTTATCTTGTCCAAGCAAAAGATTATAACGGGCTTCGCATTAAAATAATAGAACTCTTGAAAAACCCGGATTTAAGAAGACGGATTGGTCAACAGGGAAGGGAATTTGTAAGAGAAAGGTTTGATATAAAAACAATGGTAGACAGCATAGAACAGGAGTATATGGGTTTGATAAACGACTTAAAAAGGGGGAAGATATTAATGAAATATTCTGGCTTTTAATAAGCGGATGTGTATTTTTGTTAAGCCTCGTGTTGTGTATCCTGTTTATTCCTTTGGCAAGATTTATTTCCCACGTGTTTAATATTGTAGATCATCCTTCACAAAGAAAGATACACACCGCACCTATGCCGAGAACAGGTGGGTTTGCGATGTTTTTTTCATTCATCGTCACAATAATTTTGGGATTGTTTTTATTTGAGGTTTTAAATCGGCAGTTTTTTTATTTGCCCTCTGATACTGCAGACTTCTTGTTTTCACATTATGCAAGGCTTAAAACAGTTATACCTGTTTTAAGGATAGTAATGCTTGCAGCAACAACTGTTTTTCTTCTGGGACTGTGGGATGATCTGCATCCCTTAAATTCAAGAAAAAAACTTCTCATAGAAATACTTGTTGCTTTTATACTCTGGTGGGGTGGAATAAGGATGTCTCTTTTTATAGATGCTCCGATTTTAAGTCTTATACTTACCATTGCCTGGATTGTCGGAATTACAAACTCTTTCAATCTTCTTGATAATATGGATGGGCTTTCAGCAGGGGTGGCGTTTGTGATAAGTTGTATGTTTTTTGTTTCCTGTTTCAGAGGAGGTCAGTTTTTTGTATCACTGATACTTGCTTTAATGATGGGAATAACAGCAGGCTTTCTTATTTTTAATTTTCCTCCAGCAAAGATATTTATGGGAGATGCCGGAAGTCTTTTTATAGGGCTTGTTCTTGCTTCAATATCTCTTATTGCCACATATTATAGATATGATGACAGGAGTAAGATTGTTATTGTTATGCCACTTCTTCTTTTTGCAGTTCCCATATTTGATACATTTTCTGTGATGTGGATAAGATTAAAAGAACGAAGAAGTATCCTTGCAGCAGATAAAAAACATTTTTCACACAGACTTACCAGTCTTGGAATGACACAGAAACAAGCAGTTTTATTCATATATCTTGCCACACTTTGTTTAGGAGCAGGTGCTATTGTGTTAAAAGACCTTACCCTGTGGGGTGGATACTGGATATTTATTCAGGCACTTGCAATTATTGCAATAATTGTTCTTCTTGAAAGAGCAGGGAATAATGTCAGAAGGTAAAAGATTAGGATTTCTTATCCTGTGTATTCTTCTATTTGTCAGACCCCTTATCTGTGGTCTAACATATGCGTGGTCTAATAGTATATTTCAGATAGGTGTAATTACCGTTTTTGCCCTTATTATTCTTCCACAGGTCTGGAATGGCAGAATAATAATAAGAAGAACTTTTCTTGATTTTATCTTAATCGGATTTTTTTTGTCTCTTCTGCTCTGTACTATTTTTACGGTAAATATTCACAGAAGTATTACTTTTATATATCAGTGGTTTCAGTATATTATTCTTTATTTTGCGGTTGTTCAGATAAGTGATAATGAAAATGCAAGGAAGACACTGCTTACAATATCAATGGTTGTTCTTTTTATAGTATCTATTTATGGTGTATATCAATACTTCTGGGGTTTTGAAATAACCCGTGAATATGTAAGGCTGCACCATAAAGAACTACTGCAAAATGTTAACCTTATGGCAAGGCTGATGCAGAACAGGGTCTTTTCAACATTTGTACATGCTCCTGCATTTGCGGGGTATCTTGTTGTGATGCTGCCTGTTGTGGGGATTGCTGTATTTAGTTTTGATAGTTTTTTTAAAAGGTTCAAAGTACTGTGGATATTCATTCTTCTTATTTCTGTGTATGTACTTCTTCTTACATTTTCAAAAGGAGGTTGGATTGTTGCACCCATATCCCTGTTGCTATTTTTCATTTTAATGGGCTGGAAACAGATACTTAAATTTAAGGTATGGATATTAGTTTTTTTAAGTGTGGTTTTTATTATTCTATCTGGTTTTCTGTTATGGAAAAAACCCTCAGATATGCCAGGGGTTTATAGATATTACAGGTCTGCACAGGTACGAATTGAATACTGGAGGGTCGGGTTTTTGATGTTTAAAGATCGTCCGATACTTGGATTTGGTCCCGGAACATTCGGTGCTGTGTTTCCAACCTATAAATCATTAGAAGGGGAAGAAACCCAACTTGCACATAATAGTTTTGTTCAGGTCGCCTCAGAGTGTGGCATTGTCGGACTTGTAATGTTTTCATTGATATGGGCCGTTTTTCTTTTTAAAGGGTTCAGCATTGCAAAAAAAAATGGAATATTAGGAATAGGTCTTTACACTTCAATATTTGCATTTATATTTCATGGTATGGGTGATTTTAACCTTTATGTCCCGGGAATTGTATTTCTTGTATTTTTACTTTTAGGGATTTTCGCAAGGTTAGAAGAAAGAAAAACATTTACAATAAATACAAAGCCAAAGGATATAATAAATTTTTTGGGCTGTCTCAGTATTATTATATTTTTGATATTTATACTTATCCGTCCGATGTTGGGTGAGATTATATATGAAACAGTTATTAATCCTATTGACAGGTCTTTAAAACTGCAGGATTTTAATCTTGCGATATCAAGGATTAAAATTGCGATATCTTATGACCCTTTAAGGGCTGATTATCATTTTGCTCTTGCACAGATTTACGAAAGGCAGTTTGATATTGGTGTCCAGACTGAAAAAAGAGCTGACAGAACCCTGGCAGAACAGGCACTAAAGGCATATAAGCAGGCTGTCCGTCTTGACCCGTATATGCCATTTTACCATTTTGCACTGGGTAGGATGTATTTAAAGACCAGCCACTGGGATGAAAGAAGAATTGAAAAGGCAATAGAAAAATTTAAAACTGCAATAAAAAGGTATCCTACAAAAGCAAGATACTATCAAGCCCTGGCAGATGTTTTAATATCTCTTAAAAGATATGAAGAAGCGGAATATTACCTAAAACAAATTGAGAGATTGAAAAGATAAATTGAAAAAACAATATGTTTAAACAAAGGATGAATAATATACAGGATATATTAAGACACAGGGGATTGGATTTTCTTATAACTACAAACCCCTCAAATATATTTTATCTTACAGGTTTCCGTTGTGAAGAGGCGGTTCTTCTTATTTCAAAAGAAAGTTCTTTCTTTTTTGTTGATGCAAGATACATTGAAGAGGCAAGGCCTGTTATTAAAGACTCAAAGGTCATTGAGGTGCGGTGGGCTACTTTTAAAAAGTATTTACAAAATTTCATCGGTTTGAAAAGTAAAATAGGATATGACCTTTCACAAACTTACTGTTCACAGATTAAAAAATGGGAGACCTGTGTTCCGAATTCTATGTTCATTGATGCAAGTGGTATTCCGGAGTCTTTAAGGATCTGTAAGTCAGAGCAGGAGATACGGAGTATAAAAGATTCAATAGAATTAACAAAAATTGCAATTCAAGACATTATTAAATTAGACTGGTCCAAGATTACCGAAAGACACCTTGCATGGGAGATAGAAAAAAAAATAAGAGAAAAAGGCGCAGAGGCTGTTTCATTTCCGATAATTGTTGCAAGCGGTAAAAGGTCATCCTATCCGCATGCAACACCGCAGGATATAAATATAGAAAAAGATATTGTTCTTATAGATTGCGGATGCAGGTTAAAAGGATATTGTTCTGATATTACAAGAACATATACTAACACATCGGGGGCCAGGGGGCTTAAATTTACAAAAATTAAAAGCATTGTTGAAACAGCATCAAAGATTGTAATAGAAAAAATACGGGCTGGCGTCCAATTAAAAGACATAGATAGTATTGCAAGAGGGTATATTGAAAAAAAGGGGTTTGGCAAAAACTTTATTCATAGTTTAGGACACGGAGTTGGCATAGATGTTCATGAGGCTCCTGATGTTGGCTCGGGTTCAAAAGATATTGCAAAAGAGGGGATGGTGCTCACAATAGAACCTGCAATATATATAAAAGGTGTAGGCGGGGTAAGGTATGAACAAATGGTTCTTGTCCATGAAAGCGGATGTGAGGTATTAAGCTGAGAGTCTGTTGCACAACATAATATAACGGGTGACCGGTAAAAGCCGTATATCATTTCCGTATACTGTTAAAAAAACGAAATACAGGTTACGGACGACGTAATGCGGTATACGAAATACAAGCGGCAGTCTACGAGCAGGAGAAAAGAGGGAGAAATGGTATCAACGGAACAGTTTAAAAACGGACTTACATTTAAGTTAGAAGGTAAGGTTGTAAGGCTCATTGAATTTCAACATGTAAAACCCGGAAAAGGTGCTGCATTTGTAAGAACAAAGTTAAGGATAATAAAAACAGGTTTCGTATTGGAAAGAACTTTTGACGGAGGCACCAAGTTTGAGGATGCATATATACAGGAAAAGGAACTTCAATATCTTTATAAAGATGGGGACACATTTTATTTTATGGATCAGCAAACATTTGAACAGGTTGAATTGAGTAGTGAAGAGGTTAAAAGAGCAGCCAATTATATAATAGAAAATATGAATATCAGTGCATCGTTTTGCGATGGTGCGCTTCTTGAGGTGTCGCCTCCGATGTTTGTTGAACTTGTTGTTACAGAAACAGAACCGGGTGTCAGGGGTGATACTGCAAAAGGCGGAACAAAATCCGCAAAATTGGAATCAGGCGCAGTTGTTCAGGTTCCTCTGTTTGTAGAAAAAGGAGATAAAATAAAAGTAGATACAAGAACAGGAACATATGTAAGCAGAGTATAGAGTTTATATGGGGTCTGCTGAAAAACTCCTATCAGACCCTATGTCAGACCTACCGGTTTATCTATTCTGTCATATGCAAGATTTCTGCTGTAACCGGGGCGGGCACTTGTGCATAAGTATCATACTTCTCGTGTCTTACGAACGGAGCAAGGTAGTGGTCTGCCTTAAAAAAAAGCAGCAGAATATCGTAACTTACCTCACAGTATCATCCCGTCTGAGCGCTTCCAATTCCCGTTGAACTTGTGTTTTTGAAATTTAGACTTCGGATTTCGGACATTTATTTCAATATCTTAAAAATTATTCGCTACAGATTCTTGTTTTAAAAGGTTAAGCATCTCATTGTTTTACGGGGTAAAACTTATTGCAATCTAATCTCTCTGCCACCGGCCTTAAGATTTACCACCCCTTCAGGACAGGTTAACACACAGTCATAGCAACGAACACATTCCACAGAAACAAAACCCTGTTCCAGTTCGCTAAATTTCTTCCCGGTTGTGCAGGTTTCCAGGCACTTTCTGCATCCCGTACAACCTTTTCTTTCTAAGCTTATTTTTAAAAATGATATTTTATTTAAAAAAGCAAAAAGCAAACCAACAGGACATAAATATTTGCACCAGGGGCGATGCAAAACCAGTCCGGCACCAAAAACAATGATAAGAAAAAATATCACAAAATTAACATAACTGAGAGAAAAATACCAAAAATTAATGTGTCCATCCCCGGCTAATTCTCTAACCTGCATCGTAAATGTCATCGCTGGAACAAGTCCCCATTCTGGCATAAAGTCGAAGGCTAGCGCAAAGCGAATCAGGGAATAAGTAAACACCACCAAGAAAAAGGGATATTTCAAAAACCGCAAACCACTGTCAAGAAGCCGTAGACCGCTTTTAAGAATGCGCAGGTGCCGCCTACTGTCAGGTCTGTTAGAGCGGAACACCTTTAGGGAAAGCACTCGCCTCTTTAAAGAATGAAACCAATCCTGAACAGCACCGAACGGACAAGCGACGCCGCAAAAAATGCGACCACCTATCAAACCCGTCACCACTGCCCCATATTTTATTATCTCCTGCAAGCGATAACCCTGAAAAAAACAGGGGTAATCACATACAGGACACATAATAAAGGGGAACGGATAACGGCAAAAGCGATGGAGTAATTCTCTCTTGCGGTAAAGAATAAGGCCGACAACAAGGAAAAAAAATATTTGCAGCGCCATGAGCAAGTATTTAAGTTTAGACCTACGCACTTGACTGTCCATTCCCCGCCCCTAACTACCCTTCTTTAATCCCCAACAATCCGATTTACCTTTTTCTCAGTTATTTCACAGATTATCGCCTGAGCGGGGATAAAGATAAAGTTGAAATCGTTTTCATCTACTATCGCCGGCACAGGTCCATCTGGAAGCGCTGAAGCCATATTGAACTCTCTCGTAAACAGCTCGGCTGCTTCTGGACTCATAATAATGTCCGCCAGCCGGAGATGATAATCTGTTGGGTTATCGGGGATAACCATAAGGGCTGGCTTAGCAATCGCTCCATCCTCAGGCCAAATCACTCCAACATCACCATCTCTTACCATTACATCCATTAGGGTAGAAATGCCCACTGCCACAGTACCATCCCATACAGCTGTTGTTACATCACCTATGCTACTTTTCACTGCGGCATTGGCCATTAGTTTTTTAAAATTTTCTTCTCCTAAGTGATAATAAAGTGCCATCTTCCCCCAGGTTCCAATGCAGCCGGTAGTTGGAACACCTATCTTTTGATCAAACCTGGCCAGTTCGCCCAAGGTGGAAGGAACTTTCTCACGAGATATCAAGCCGGGGTTGTAGATGATAACAATAGCATCAACCCAGACTACATGCAACTCTCCTTTTGGATCAACCAGCTCAGCAAATTCCTCTCGCACCGGGAAACGTCCTGGGAACTCGGCAACAAAGGGACGTGCCGCTTCAAACTGTCGGTGAACCTCTAGATGATTATAAGAGAAAAGTGTTCCTCGCCCAATGCTCCCTTTGGCAAGAGCTACTCTCATATAATCACGCAAATCCCCTGATGATCCGGTGATATAAATACTCACCGGCAGATCAAACTGATCTCTAACAAAAGTGTCCATTATCTCTCGATAACCACCACCATCGGTCATATGAATATGTCCAGCTAGTGGCGGTGGCACCTGCGGCGCCACTGCCCGAATAATCACACCAACGCCAATAGCCACCAAGGCCACTATACTTATTGGTACCAATATCCATTTTTTCATTTTATCCTCCTGATATAATGTTCATTATATCTGACTTTCACCTATGTTTAAAAGCCCAAGCTGGCGCCATAGCTCTTTTTTGCGTGTTTCTTTCATAATGCTCTTTAGAAACTCAGCCCGAGTTTCAGGAACATCTCCTTATTATTATCCGCCCTTGTGTTTGTCAGGCTGCTGTGAAGCCTGTAATTCGTATATCTGTATTCTGTTCCGACAAATGCCGTCAAGCCTTTCTCTTCATCCTTGTAAAACTGGTATCTCACGCCCAGACTGTACCTGTTTTTCGCCGACCATGAAGAAGTCTTCTCTGCCAGTTCATCGTCGTCAAAACGCTCATACCTGAAGGTGAGTTCCAAGGGTTCTTCGAGGAGATGGGTCTTCCGCTCTTCTAATGTTGCTCCTCCCAAATCCTTACGTCTCTCCCTCGTATTGAATACATATGACGCGGTTACGGAGAAGACTCCCTCTTTGAACGCCTCACCGAGACCCAGATATCTCTCCCTCTGAAGAGCCTTCATATATTCACCGTCAAGCCTGAAACCCTCGATGCCGGGTATGGCTGTGCTGAGACCGAAGCTTGCCGTGCTGTTCCTCTTTCCCCTGCCCGGCTCCGATATATAGCTGGCGAAAAACTTCAGATGATCTTCGGGAGAAATAGATGCGGACAAGATATAGGATCCCACGTCATCTCCGGGGTCGCCGACTCTGGCTGCTTCAAACAGTTCTGAGTCGTCGATGAGTTTATCCATCTGCTCCTCGCCTTTATAGATGGTTGCCGATACATCAAGTCCTAACGGCCCGGTTGCTCCGACCGTTACTCCTACTCTATTGGTCTCGTAGGCATCTTGCGTCATCGGGTCTGTCACGAGGTGGTTTTCAAAAACACCAAAGGGCTGCGTCCTCTTTCCAATGACGAGATAAAGCGGGAAGTCCTCTTTTTGAAGTGTTATGGTCGCCTCATCAACGGTTACATTTGCTTCACCATTTTTGCCTATATCCTCGGCAAGAAAGACTATATTAGCTGAAATCCAGTCCGCAACTTTAGTTTCCATCCCGAGCTCAACAGTGCCTATATAGAGGTCAGATGTAGAATCAGAGTTCTTATCGGAAATATCCCTGTATTTTTTCCAGTGGTAATCTCCTTCTATAAGCCCTGAAAGTTTTATCCTCTTAGTCCATTCAGGAAGTCCTTCATCTTTTTTCTTTGCCACTTCTTCCATAACCTCTTTTTTTATCTCTTCCTTCATCTGCGTCTTTTGAGGCTCCGCTTTCAACTCTTCTTTAATTGCTTTGTATTCCTGTTCGGTGATAACCCCCTTCTTCAACAGGATTTTCAGAATAGCATCGCCTTCCCCTGCCTGTGCAGTAGAAAAACCTGATATAACTAACATCGCAGCCAAAACAAAAATCATCCTTCTAAACATTTTTTCCTCCTCCTTTATTTTCAGGGATAGGGCGTCACAAAAGTACCGCCCTTGATTACATTGATTAAAAAACAGATTACGCAGATTAAAAACATCGTCGGTATTATCTGTGTAATCTTTTCTAAAATCTGTGTAATCATAGGCTGGAACGACTTTCGTGACAGCCTATTTTAGGGACTCGGAGTCCTCTGGCATTTTTCAAGCCCTCGGGGGGCTTAAACAAAGGAATTGCCTGTCATTGCGAGAACCCGAAGGGTTCGCGGCAATCTTTCTGTAAAAGCTTGAGATTGCTTCGTTTCACTCGCAATGACAACTTTCTATGTCTATTTTTCGGTCACTATCACCTCCTTTCCTATTGTCTGTATGTATCCGCATTTAGGGCATTTTATCTCTATTGCTAATATCTCGCCTTTCATAAGCAGTCTTTTGCACTTTTTGCACCTTATTTCCTTTGTATATACACATTGAGCGCCGAATATTTTCATCTGAAAATCCCCCCTTTCCCCCCTTTGCTAAGGGGGCTATAACTGTTCCCCTCTTTGAAAAAGAGGGGTTAGGGGAGATTTTTATTCCCTTTTGTGTTTTTTCCAAACATGATTGTTTCATACCCTTCACCTCAAGAGTTTATAGGTTATCGGTATTTCCATCTTTAACCCCGCATTGTAGCCGTGTCTGAAAGGACACGCCTTTTTTATAAGCTCAACCGCGCTTATGTCCAAAATCTCATAACCGGAAGACTTCTTTAATACGATATCTTTGAGCTCGCCTGTCTTGTCTAAATGCACCAGTATAAGGACTGCTCCCTCTATTCCCCTTCGGCGGGCAATATAAGGATAATGCTTCATCGATTCAATCTTGTCTATAAATGCCCTTATAATTACGGATTTATCAATATCCGCGCCTGTGCCTGCTGAAGCGGACGGCATTGACGGTTTTGAGGCTATAGGCGCTGCAGGGATTAATCCCGACTCTTTATTCACGCTTGATATCTCGACAGGCGGCTGCGGCTCTGGAGCTTCTACTATTATTTTTTCTATCTCTTTTTCGGATTCAAGTTCAAGTTCGGGCTCTGGTTCAGGCTCTGGTTCCGGCTCTGGCTCAGGCCCTGGCTCAGGCTCTGGCAATCTTATCTCCTCTATTTCGGGCAGAAGTGAGCTCGTTTTTATTCCTATACGGATAGGCATTTCTTCGAGTTCCCCAGGCTGAAACTTGTCTAAATTAAATCCCGGCAAGAGCAAAAGAATTAAATGTCCCAAGAAAGAAATGAGAAATGCATTCTTTACTACTCTATTTTCCATCTTACTTATGTTCCTGTGCACTTGTGCTCTTCTGCTCTAACTTAGTAGAAATTACCAACCCTTCTGCTTTTGCCTGCTTGGCAATATCCATAACCCGGACTGCTAAGCCTAAGTCTATTTTTTCATCAGCTTTCAGAATTACAGTTTTCTTGGGAGTAGTTTCTAATCTTTGCTCAAGGGCATTTTTTAACTCATCAATGCTGATTTTTCTATCATTAAGGAAAATCTCGTTTTCATGGTTTATAAATACGCTAACATTTTCTTCTTCCTGGAGCGCGGCAGTTTTTGCAGTTGGTAAGGTTATTTCTATTCCCGATTGCACTATAAAATTGGCGGTGAGCATAAAGAAAATAAGCAACAAAAATACAATATCAATCAGGGGAGCAATATCTAAATGCATACTTATCTTCTTTCGTCCTTCAAACTCCATATTCTACGTCCTCCTTCAACTGCTCACTCTTTCTTTCTGCGCAGGGTCTTCCAATTCCTAACCACTCCATTAGCGACTCGACCGCATCTTTCATCTGGGCAGAGAAATTATCCACCCTTCCCTCAAAATAATGATAAAAGAACATTGAGGGAATAGCTACGAATAATCCTGCCGCAGTGGTTATAAGCGCTTCCCAGATACCGCCGGCTAAAACTGAAGCATCAACCCTTCCGCCTAATTCCTGAATCTTCATAAAAGCTCTTATCATCCCGGTAACAGTACCCAAAAGTCCCAAAAGGGGGCTGATATGAGCAATGATTCCCAGGGCTCTTAAATTTTTTTCTAACCTTCTTAATTCTCTTGAACCTGCCTGGGCAATTATCCTCTCTTTCTCCTCATATTGCCTTGCACGGATGTGGATACCTATAGCTAAAATATGCGACATAGGCCCGGGATAATCACAGCATAATTTCTCCGCTTCGCTTATTTTATCTTCTTGCAATAACTTTTTTATCCGGGACAAAAAATTAGGCACATTAACCTTTGCCCGGTGAAAGTGATACAACCGCTCCAAAACAACCGTAACGGCTACCACCGAGCATAAAGCAATTGGCCACATCAAAGGGCCGCCTTTTAAAAAGAATTCCAACATAAATTATATCCTTTCATTTGTTTTAGATATATAACTATGTTAGACATTTCTAACTTTCACATTAAAAAATTATCTTCTTTAAAGTCCTTGTTTTATCTTTCTTATTCTACACCTGCGCCTTCTGTTGCTTTTGTGTTTTTAATACACGCTTTCCTGATGCGGATCCTTCCGTCAATTATGCTTACGACCATATTCCCTCCAGCCCTTGCCTGATATCGTCGTTTATCTCTATGAAAATTTTTACGATAAGAGGGTCAAACTGACTGTCCGAATGCCTCCGGATTTCTTCAACCGCATCATCAAAGCTCCTTCCTTTTCTATAAGCCCTGTCCTGTATCAGAGCTGAAAGCGTGTCGGCAACCGCTACAATCCTTGCGCCTATCGGAATATCCCTGCCTTTGAGCCTGGACGGATAACCAGAGCCGTCAAACCTTTCATGGTGGTATAAAACTATTTCCCATATTGCGCCGTCCGACTTAAAAACCTTAACAGGCGATAAAATCTTGGCCCCGATTTCAGGATGTCTTTTCATCCATTTCCAGTCTTGTTCCGTAAATACGCCTGATTTTTTCAATACATCGTCGGGTATCCCAATCTTGCCTATGTCGTGCAAGTGTCCCGTGATATGAATAATATCCGCCTGTTTTGTGTTAAATCCCATTGCGAGGGCGATTAGACGGCTTATAACCGCCACCTGTTGAGAGTGGTTATGAGTAAGTCCGTCTCTCGCGTCAACGGCATTACCGAGAGATTCGCTCAACTGGTGCATAGAGAGGCAGGCACTAGTGCAAGGGCCAATATTGCAAAAAAGCTTCTCAATTTCCGGCAGATAAATAACAGGTTTCATAATTCCTCCCCGTATACATTTACGCGGTTTCTGCCGCTTCTTTTTGCTTCATAAAGTGCGCTGTAAACCGTCTCAGTAAGAGTGTCAACATGCCTGTCAGGCGGCAGTCCGCAGCCGCTAATGCTTACAGTTACAAAACCACAGCCTCCAAATAATCTTCCATATGTGAACTTAACTTTTTATTCTTTTTATTTTCCATATTAACTATTATTTAGGGTCTGCTGAAAAACTCATCAGACCCCTATTTAATGCGTTTTATATAGTATCCAAATTTTTAGCATTTTTCAGTAAGCCCTATTTAGACACATCTTTATTTGTTAGATTAGTCTAACATATTCAATCTAATTTGTCAAGCGCTTTTTTTATTTTTAAAATTTTTTATTTTTGAAGCAAGGGATTAGAGTTAAACCTTGAATGTAGGATTTAAAGCGATTTGCTTTCTACTTTCAAGGTTTGACCCTAATTTCTTCTGCGATACCAATCTTTATAACATCCTCTTTTTTCTGGCATCCGTAAAATATCAAGGCAAGCATTAATATTGACAATAAAGTTGCTGATTTTTTCATAATCCAGACCTCCACAGCATTTAATGTTTAGTAATTTTACACAAGTGCAGTTGTTTTTTACAAGGCAGATTTTATTTTAACAATCTTTAGGGTTAACTTTTAAAAATCAAAAGCTCTTTTTCCATCTCAACAATCTCATTGAGTTAAGTATTACCACAAGTGAGCTTGTTTGA
>BBPD01000098.1_pt1 | contig 20378 bp, 15 predicted proteins | sample 1344911 | NCBI WGS metagenome assembly BBPD01 (sample SAMD00019088, study PRJDB2971) | groundwater metagenome | biome: freshwater biome; feature: mineral spring; material: ground water | place: USA: CA, Sonoma | collected 2011-09 | depth surface m
TGGGAGCTGGCGCGCCCGCGACTGGCGTTGCCCGACGCCGTCTGGACACAGCAAAAGCCGGTGGTCACGATCAGCGCACCCGCCGGATACGGCAAATCGACGCTGCTCTCGCAGTGGCAGGAGCAGTGCGTGCAGCGCGGCTATCGCTTCGTCTCACTGACCGCGAGCGCCGACGACCACAATGGCGACAAGCTGCTCATCGATCTGGCCGGGGCGTTGGGACAGGGAGCGCCGGGAAACACCGAATCGCTGCTGGACAGCTACGGCGGCGATGGCAAGCGTGCCCTGGTGAAGGCCCTGCTGGCCGAGCTCGGCTCCAACGGGCACAGGGCAGCCGTGTTCCTAGACGACGTGCACGAGCTCGTCGGCCACCCTGTCGAAGCCGTGCTGCGGCTGCTGCTGCGCCATCAGCCCGACAACGTGGTGCTGATCTTCAGCGGGCGCTCCACTCCCACCACGGGCGTCAGCCAAGCTCTGCTGGAAGGCCGCCTGCACCGCTTCACGGGGGCACTGCTGGCCTTCACCGAGGGGGAGATCGGCGAGCTTCTGCGTCAACATAACATTCACCCCCGCGAGCAGCTCGTCCGGCGACTGCGCGAGCGTACCCAAGGCTGGCCGGCCGCCGTGCGCTTGGTCGCCCTGACGCTCCAAGAGGACGCGGAATGGCAGGACGCATTCGTTATCGGGCCTGGCGAGAATCCGCGGGCACTCACCGACTACCTCAACGAAGCGCTCCTGTCACGGCTACCTTCCCACATCTACCACTTCCTGCTCCGGCTGTCACTGACACACAGCTTCACCATACCGCTGGCCGCGGCCATCACCGCCGTGGAGGATGCCGAACGCATGCTCGACGACCTGGAACGCAGGGCACTGCCCCTGTTCCGTAGTGGCGATGCCGAGCCGACCTACAGCCTGCATCCGCTCATCAGGGAATTCCTGCTGACCCGGCTGCGGCGCGAGGGCGGCACCGATCTCGTGGACAGCCGCGACCGCGCGGTCGCCTGGCTGGTTTCCAACGGCCGGGTCGATGCGGCGATCGAGGTATCCATGAGTGCCGGCGACGTCGACGGTGCGGCGGCACTGATCAACGCGCACGCCAAGTCGATGGTGCAACAGTACGGCCGTCACACGACCTATCTGTACTGGGTCAACAAGCTGCCGCCGGAAGCCCTCGCCAAGTTCCCCGAGATACGGCTGTGGCAGGCTTGGTCTCTGGACTTCGTCCGTCGCCACGAAGACGCGGACGCGATACGCGACCAGTTGGAGATGGATATCCAGCACCGCACTGGTGCCGGGGATCTGCGCGACGAGTTCGAGCAGGCCATCGAGCTGCAGCGCTGCGTACAGGCCGGACTGCGCGACCAAGCGCTGAGCAGCCGGTCGTGGGCACAGCGCTGGCTGACCCGCTGGCCCGACGGGAGCATCTTCAACCGCGCCACGGCACACACGGTGCTGGCGTTCTGCGAGAAGGCGCTGAGCGATTTCGAGAGCGGGCTGCAGCACGCACGCAAGGCCCAAGCCCTGAGCCGCGCGTGCCGCAGCTATTACATGTTGACCTGGGCGCACATGCTGACGGTTGCCAACCTCACCAAGCAGGGCCACTACCGGCAGGCTCTCCACGAGTGCGAGGAGTATCTGGAGGAACTCGGCCCTAGGCTCGGCGAGCAGGCACCGTCGATGACGATGCTGCACGCCATGCGGGCCGGTCTGCTGTACGAGTTCAACCGCCTCTCCGAGGCGAGTGCCGCCCTTGGTCAAGGACTCACAGTCCTGATTGAGCAGAGCTCGACGGACCCCATGATCATGGGTTATGTGACGCTGGCGCGCCTGCAGAACCTCGAAGGCAGTTACCTAGCGTCCTTGGAGACGCTCGCGGAAGGCGAGGGTTTGGCGCGCACGCGCGGGCTGCCGCGTCTGGCCACCGGCCTGGCCGCCGAGCGCGTCGTCCTGCTGCTGCGCTATGGCGAGCTGAGCCAGGCGCAGCGCCTTTGGGTCGAGCTGGAGGACGCTTCCTCGCCGGGCCATGCCTTCATCGAGAGCTTCGAGAGGACGCTTGCTGACAAGGCCGGCCGTATCTCGGCGCGGATCGCTCTACTCAACGGCGACCATGCCGGTGCCTGCGCGCTCGTCGCCCCCAGCCTGCGGCACGCCAAGCACACTGGCCAGAAGAAAAAGCAAGTCGAGATACTGCTGTTGCAAGCCCTGGCCTTGCATGAGCCTAGACACATCCCCGAAGCGCTGACGTTGCTCAGAGAAGCGATCGACCTCGCCATGCCGGAAGGCTACATGCGGACCTTCTGCGACGAGGGCACGCCGATGCGCGACCTGCTCGCGACCTATCTCGACGAGACCGACGCCGATACCCTCAGCGCGCCCATGGCCGCATACCTAGAACAACTCGCGGCAGCCGTCGGCTTGCGGCAAGCCAACGAAACCGATGACCGGGCCGGTGCCGTCCCGGAATCCGAACCACGGCAGGAAGGCATCGTCGAGCCCCTTACATCCCGAGAGCTGCAGATCCTGTCCAAGCTGTCAGGTGGCCCCTCGAACCGCCAGCTCTCCGATACCTTCTTCATCACCGAGGGCACGCTCAAGTGGCACCTGCGCAACATCTACGGCAAGCTCGGCACCACCAACAGGCTGGCAGCCGTCGCCAAGGCTCGTGAGCTCGGTCTGATCGACGGCTGATCCAGCCCCTCCCCCAGGAACCCGCTTTAGAAACCCCTCCTTTCGGAAGGCGCAACCGGGCAGCAAGAAAATACAATGGATCGGGCAAGAGTATCCAATACAGCCCCTTCAACGCTTTCCACAATCGCCAGATTTGGTGGGAAGACGCACGACCCGCGTCTGCCGAGCAGGATATCGGCCGGGCGGACGAGATTTCTGCAAGTCAAACCGCTCTCTGAGAGGAGATTATGGCAATCAGCAATGAATCAGATGCGCTGCGTGCTCTTTATCAGAGTTGGACCGACCAGATGGTCGCGAATCCCAACCTGTCGATCGCCAACCTGCGCAGCATGTTCGACGAATGGGGTCAGCCTGCGCTAGAACCTGAGAACGTCGTCTATAAGAGCGATCACGTCGGCGGCGTTGAGGCAATCTGGGCCCTACCAGTGGGGGCTGACACCAAACGCGTGATCATTTATACCCATGGCGGGGGCTTTGCAGTGGGCTCGGCCGACAGTCACCGCAAGATGGCGGGCCACTTGGCCAAGGCCTTGGGCGTGACAGCCTGCATCCTGCATTATCGTCGCGCACCCGAGCATCCATTCCCCGCGCAGATTGAGGATGCCGTAGCCGCCTATAAGGCGCTGCTGGCCAAGGGCTTTGACGCGAAGAACATACTGACGGCGGGCGACAGCGCCGGTGGCAACTTGGCCATCGCCAGCGTCCTGAAGTGCCGTGACCTTGGACTGCCGCTGCCGGGTGCGGTGATCGTCTATTCGCCATGGCTCGACATGGCGCTACGCGGTGCCACGCTGCAAACGAACGCCGCCACCGATGCGCTGGTCAGCCGCGGCGTCCTTGAAGGGATGGCGGGCATGTTTCTTGGCGGTCAGACCGACCCACTGGACAAGCTGGCGAACCCGCTGGAGAACGATTTCACGGGCTTCCCGCCGCTCTATATCACCTGCGGTGGGGATGAGACGCTGCTGAGCGATTCCGAGACGCTTTTCGCCAAAGCCAAGGCGCAAGGTGTGAATACGACGCTTTCAGTCGTGCCGGGTATGCAGCACGTCTTCCCGGCCCTGTCGGGTCGCGCCCCCGAGGCGGATCACGAACTGGTACGCATCGCCGCTTGGTATCGCGCGCTCTGACCTGGTGATCCTGCGTCCCTTGGTGGACTCAGGATCACGCCCATCCAACACAGTCGAATGGCTCGATAACCGCACCTTATTCGCGACCGTGGAGCCATGTCCAAGGAGAAGGCATGAATAATACAATTGAAATCACCAAGAACAAGGGTGCCGATTACGATGCCGTCGTAATCGGCGCGGGCTTCGGCGGGCTTTATGCCGTTTACAAGCTGCGCAACGAACAGGGCCTGAACGTCAAGGCCTTCGACAGCGCGGGCGATGTGGGCGGCACCTGGTATTGGAACCGCTATCCCGGCGCGCTGTCGGATACCGAAAGCTTCATCTACCGCTTTTCCTTTAGCGGCGAGCTGTTGCAGAAAGGCCGCTGGAAGACCAGATACCTGACCCAGCCCGAGATTCTAGAATACATGAACGAGGTCGCAGATACCTACGACCTCCGCCGCAGCTACCAGTTCAATACCCGCGTCACCGCGGCCCATTTCGACGATGATACGGGGCTTTGGCATGTCACAACCGACAAGGGTCAGACCGTCACCGCCAAATACTTGATCACCGGCCTTGGCCTGCTGTCGGCAACCAATACACCGAAATACAAGGGCATCGACAGCTTCAAGGGCCAGATACTGCACACCGGCAACTGGCCGGAGGGCGTTGACCTTAAGGGCAAGCGTGTCGGCGTCATCGGCACCGGTTCGACCGGGGTCCAGGTCATTACCGCGACCGCGCCCATCGCGGGACACCTGACGGTGTTCCAGCGCTCGCCGCAATATGTCGTGCCGATCGGCAACACCCCCCAGGACGATGCGACTATCGCCCAGCAGAAGGCCAGTTATGACGCCATCTGGCAACAGGTGAAATCGTCGGTCGTGGCCTTCGGCTTTCAGGAAAGTACCGTTCCAGCCGAGACCGCCACGCCTGAGGACCGCGAGCGTGTGTTCGAGGCGGCGTGGCAGCGCGGTGGCGGGTTCTACTTTATGTTCGGCACCTTCTGCGACATTGCGACCAGCCAGATCGCCAATGACGCAGCGGCGGACTTCATCAAGAAGAAGATCAAGGAGATCGTGAAGGATCCCGAGACGGCAAAGGCGCTGACGCCGCGGGACATCTACGCCAAGCGGCCCCTGTGTGGGAGCGACTATTACGACGTCTACAATCGCCCCAACGTCACTCTCGTCGATGTGAAGGCCGATCTGATCGCCGAGTTCACGCCGACCGGCATCCGTCTGGAAAGCGGGGCGGAGCACGAGCTGGACGTGGTGATCTTTGCGACTGGCTTTGACGCAGTGGACGGCAATTATACCAAGATGGACATGCGCGGCCGGGACGGCGTGACGATGCGAGACAAGTGGAAGGACGGTCCCCTTGGTTATCTTGGCATGATGGAGGTGGATTTCCCGAACCTGTTCATGATCCTCGGGCCCAACGGCCCCTTCACCAACCTGCCACCCAGCATCGAGACCCAGGTCGAATGGATCGCCGACACCATCACGATGATGGAGGCCAAGGGGCTCAAGAGCATCGAGCCGACCGAGGCCGCCCGCGATGAATGGGTCGATCTCTGTCGCATGATCGCAGGCATGACCCTGTTCCCCAAGGCGGAAAGTTGGATCTTCGGCGCGAACATCCCCGGCAAGAAGAACGCGGTGATGTTCTACATGGCGGGAATCGGCAACTACCGCAACGCGATCAACGCGGTGAAGGAAGGCGGTTACCAAACAATGATCTTCGACCGAGCTGCGCAAAGGCATGGCCTGCATTCGCCTGTCTTGTCGAAAGCCGGACTATGACTCTCGGCATTCTATAACCGTGCAAATCAAGGGAGAGAGACTAATGAAGCGAGTTCAAGATAAGGTGGCGCTCGTCACCGGAGCTGCCGTGGGAATGGGCAAGTCCCATGCTGAGGTACTTGCGGACGAGGGTGCCTATGTCTTCGTCTGCGACCGCGACGTGGCTGCGGGCAAGGCCGTCGCCGAGGGCATCATTGCAAAAGGCGGCAAGGCCGAGTTCCTGACGCTGGATGTCACGAAGGAAAGCGACTGGGTGGCCGCCGTCGATACTGTCAAGGCAAAAGCCGGGAAACTAAATATCTTGGTCAACAACGCGGGATTTCTTATTCTGAAGCCCGCGCATGAAACCACCAACGAAGAGTGGGACAGCGTCTTCAACGTGAACGTGCGTGGCTTATGGCTTGGCATTCGGGCCTTCGTCCCGCTGTTGAAGGGCAACGGTGCCTCGATCATTAACATCTCCTCGATGTACGGCATCATAGGCGCTCCCTCGGCGGGGGCCTACATCGCCTCGAAAGGGGCAGTCAGGCTGCTGACGAAATCCTGCGCGATCGATCTAATCCAGTTCGGCATCCGGGTGAACTCGATCCATCCCGGCGTCATCGACACGCCCATGACCAAGGATCTGTTGCACGGCGACCCCGAGATCCGCAAAGCGATCATGGGTGCCACGCTGCTCGACCGACCGGGCCAGCCGATCGAGGTGTCGAAGGCTGTCCTGTTCCTTGCGTCGGATGAGTCCTCGTTCGTGCACGGTGCGGAATTGGTGGTCGATGGTGGCTACACGGCCAACTGAGGTTATCTGTGCCCGTTGCGGATTCGCCAAGCCGGAAATGGCGATGCCTCCGCAGCAGATATCGTGGACGCACCCTAAGAACTAGGAATGTGATTATGCATTGTCAATGCGTTCGTGAATTCGGCCAGCCTCTGCGCGCAGACGAAAGGCCGAATCTGAGATCTCAGGGAACTGAAGCCGTCCTGTCCGTGGCCGCCGCCGGTGTCTGTCACACTGACCTGCATATTCGCGACGGCGGTTACGATCTTGGTCATGGCCGCCGACTGGAGTTCGCAAAGCGACAACCGAACTCGGATTCAACGCCTTGGGTAAGGGCGGAGCCTACGTCAACGTCGGGCGGTTCGGCGGCTGCTCCTTGGGCGCTTCTCCTGTTCGCCCTGCGCTCGCTCACGATCCGCGGCAGCTACACCGGCTCGCCCGGAGAGTTCGCGGAGCATATGCAACTTGCGCACAAGGGCGTGATCAATCCGATTCCCACGACCCGGCGTATAGCCTACATCGGTAAAGAAACCACGTAAGCGGCACCTTTGGGGATGATTTTGGACACGATTTATCCTGACACTCAACTCCTGATCGCCGGACGGTGGCGCGATGGTGCTTTGGGGCGGCGAGCTGCCGTCCACAATCCGGCGACGGCAGAAGTGATCGGCTATTACGCGCTGGCCGAACTTGCCGATCTGGAGGAGGCGGTACAGGCCGCCGGTAATGCCTTTCCAGCTTGGCGGGACGTGGGTGCCTATGCGCGCAGCAGTATCTTGCGCCGCGCCGCTGTGCTGCTGCGCGAGCGCGCCGATACGATTGCGCCGTGCCTGACCATGGAGATGGGTAAGCCCCTTGCCGAGGCGCGCGCCGAGGTGATGTCGTCTGCCGATCTGCTCGACTGGTTCGCCGGCGAAGGCCAGCGCGCTTATGGTCAGGTCATCCCGGCACGGATGCCGAACATAAGCCAGATGGTGCTCAAGCAGCCGGTGGGTCCGGTCGCGGCATTCACGCCGTGGAATTTCCCGATGTCGCAACTCGTGCGCAAGCTCGGTCCGGCGTTATCGGTCGGTTGCACCGTTGTCGCCAAGCCGCCCGAAGACACGCCCGCCTCGCCAGCGGCTCTCACGCGGGCGCTTGTGGATGCCGGACTGCCTGCGGGCGTTCTGAGCATCGTTTATGGCGAGCCGGCCGATATCGCGAATTACCTCATCCCGCATCCGGTGATCCGCAAGGTGTCCTTCACCGGCTCGGTGCCTGTGGGCAAAGAGCTTGCGGCGCTGGCCGGCAAGCACATGAAGCGCATCACGATGGAGCTGGGCGGTCACAATCCTGTGATCGTCTGCGACGATGCCAATATCGAGGCAGCGGTCGCCGCCATTGCGGGCTTCAAGGTTAGAAATGCAGGCCAAGTCTGCATCTCGCCCACCCGCGTACTGGTTCAGCGGGGCGTCTACGACCGCTTCGCCGCAGCGCTGGCCGAACATGTAAAAAAGGTCCGGACCGGCTCAGGGCTGGAGCCCGAGACGGCAATGGGCCCGCTGGTCAGCGAGCGCCGGGTCAAGGCGGTCGCCGGACTTATCGAAGAGGCACTGAGCGAGGGTGCGCAGGTTCTGGCTGAAGGCCACCCGGCACCCCAGGCAGGGTTCTTCCGGGTACCGACGATCCTAACCGGGGTCAGCCTTTCCTCGCGCATCCAGAACGAGGAACCCTTCGGCCCGGTCGTGGTTCTTTCACCCTTCGATACGATCGACGAGGCGATCGCCGAAGCGAACCGCCTTCCCTACGGTCTTGCCGCCTATGCGTTCACCGCATCGATCGGCAATTCGCAGAAGCTGCAGACTGAGCTTGAAGTCGGGATGCTGGCGATCAACCACACGCTTATGGGATTGCCGGAACTGCCGCTTGGTGGGGTCAAGGACTCCGGTTACGGGACCGAGGGCGGCTCGGAAGCCATCAACTCTTACCTGATTTCAAAGCTGGTTACGCAGGCGGCACTTTAGGATGGGGGGTGATCATGCTTGAGGAAGACCCGAGGAGGATAACCGCGTCCAACAGACCGCACGACATTCCCCTAAAAACAACGCCGATGAATTACGACGCCATAACCGCTTTGCTTGCTCCCCATTCCGTCGCCGTGATCGGGGCCTCTTCCGATCCAGCGCGCATTGGCGGGCGACCCATTGCGACGATGCTCGCAGCCGGGTTCGAGGGCCGCATCCTGCCGGTTAACCCGACGCGCGATGCGATCCAGGGCCTGCCCTGCTATCCGTCAGTTGCGGCGCTGCCCGAAACTCCGGATGCCGCGCTGATTGCGGTTCCGGCAAAGGACGTGGCGCAGGTGGTCGAGGATCTGGGCCGCCGAGGCTGCCGAACCGCCACGCTGTTCACATCCGGTTTCGCAGAGAGCGGAGAGAACGGGCGGCATGAACAGGAACGGATCATTGCAATAGCCCGCTCCTACGGGATGCGGATCCTCGGACCGAACACACTTGGTGTGTTCAACGTGAATCACCGCTATTTCGGTACGTTTTCCTCCTCGCTCGAAAGCGGGCTGCCGCTGCCCGGAAACATCGGCATTGCCAGCCAATCGGGAGCCTTCGGTGCCCATCTGGCGGTGATCGCGCGTGATCGCGGCCTGGGCGCTGCGGTGCTGGTCGCGACCGGAAACGAAGCCGACATCACTGTCGGCGAGACGATCGGCTGGATGGCGCAAAGCGCCGAGATCGACGTGATCTGCGCCTATCTCGAGGGGATCAACGACCCGCGCTCGCTGCTGGCGGGCCTCGATGCGGCGCGCGACGCGCGAAAGCCCGTGATCGTTTTCAAGGCCGGACGCAGCGCCATCGGCTCACGCGCTGCGACATCTCATACCGCCTCGCTGACCGGAGACGCGATGGTGGTTGACATGGTTCTGCGCGCGCATGGCGCGATTCTTGTGCGCGACAGCGAACAGCTCATGGATGTGGCCTATGTCGCCCATCAGCGCATCCATCCCCGCTCTGCCACCCTCGGCTTCGTAACGGTATCCGGCGGTGCCGGCATTGTCGCTTCGGACGAGGCCGAGGCGATCGGCTTCGCCATGCCTCCGATGCCCGAGGATGCCCAGGCCGAGCTGAAGGCATTGATGCCGATCTCGACCCCGACGAATCCGCTGGACTGCACCGCCCAAGCGCTGAACCAGCCCGAACTGTTCGAGCGCTTCACCCGGGCCGCGCTGGAGAAGGGTGGTTATGGCGCGGTCGTCTGTTTCATGACCTATGTCGCGGGTAGCCCGACGCTGGCACCGGTCATCCTGAAGGCCATGGCGCCCTTGCGCCGGGACTTCCCCGACCGTCTCATCGTTGTCTGCTGCACGGGCTCGGACCAGGTCATCAGGCAATACGAAAAGGCCGGCTTTCTGGTCTTCACCGATCCGAGCCGCGCGGTCAGGGCGCTTCATGCCGTGGCCGGGCTGGATGCCGCCTTTTCAACCCCTCGCCAGATCCTGCCGCATCCGGTCGCCGTCGCCTTGCCGGACAGCACCCCGGACGAGGCCGAAGCGAAGCGCCTTCTCATCGGCGCTGGCATCGACGTCGCGCCGGAGCGCACCGCCACGACGCCGGAGGATGCCGTCCGTGCGGCAGACCAGATCGGCTATCCGGTCGTGATAAAGATCCTGTCACCCGATATTCTGCACAAATCCGACATCGGTGGCGTCAAGCTGAACATCGGCGATGCCGAAGCTGTGCGGAGCGCTTATGTCGAGATCATGGCGGCCGTTGCCGCCAAGGTGCCAGATGCGCGCATCACCGGCGTCTTGGTCGCCCGGCAAATGACCGGAGGAGTGGAGTGCCTGATGGGCATCAGCCGCGATCCAACCTTCGGCCCGGTGGCGGTGTTTGGCCTTGGTGGCATCTTCGTCGAGATTCTGAATGATGTTGCCCTGCGCCAGTGCCCCTTTGACGAGGCCAGCGCGCGCGAAATGATCCTGTCGATCCGTGCTGCAGCGATTCTGAAGGGGGCAAGGGGCCGCAAACCTGCCGACATCGGGGCTTTGGCGAGGATGCTGTCGCGCCTGTCGCTTTTTGCGGCCGGTGCCGGCGCGAGGCTGGAGTCCATCGATCTGAACCCGGTGCTCGCACTTCCGGAGGGTGAGGGTGCCTTTGCGCTTGACGCAGTCGTGGAAATTGCGGCCCCGGGCAAGGCTCAATGATGGATCGCGCACATCTAGATCTGGCGCTGCGCTACTTGGGCATGGCTGAACCGGAGGCAAAACCAAAGTGATCGGACTCGACATCGACCATCTCAGGAAATGGCTTGGCCGGACAGAAACCTTGACCGAGCAGCTGTCCGTCTCGCGGGCCGACAAACTGGCTGCGACCCTGAACCGCGCTGATCGGCCCAGCGCAGGGCAGCCGCTGCCACCGCTCTGGCACTGGATCTATTTCACCCCGCATGCCGCGCAATCGGAGCTTGGCGCTGACGGCCATCCGCGCCGCGGCGGCTTCCTGCCGCCGGTGCCGCTGCCGCGGCGGATGTGGGCCGGAGGCCGGCTCACCTTCCATCATCCCCTTCGTCTGGGAGAAACCGTCACGCGGACTTCCGAGATCCTCGCCATTACCGAGAAGTCCGGGGCGCAAGGCGCGCTGGTCTTTGTGACGCTCCGGCACAGCCTAGCCAATGCCGCGGGGCTGGCGATCGAGGAAGAGCAGGACATCGTCTATCGCGAGGCCACACCGACCGTACGCCCACCCGCCTTGAACGCCACCCTTCCGGCTGCGGACTGGCGTAGGGCATACCAGACTGACCCGACGCTGCTCTTTCGCTACTCGGCGATCACCTTCAATGGCCACCGCATCCACTACGATCTACCCTATGCAACGCAGGAGGAAGGTTACCCCGGCTTGGTTGTGCAAGGCCCACTGACCGCGAGCCTGCTGCTCGATGCGTATCTACGCGAGACGGGCCAGATCGCCCGAACCTACAGCTTCCGCGGGCAGGCACCGCTGTTCGGCAACGATACCGTCTCGCTGTGCGGTCGGCGCACCAGCGAAGGGGGTGATCTGTGGGCCGAGGGCCCCGGTGGCTATCTCGCGATGTCGGCAAAGGTAACTGCCGAGGCAGGCCATGCCGATTGACATCAACCGACTGATGCGATTTCTGCCCCCCTCAGTCCGGCAGGAGTTGACACCGCGCGACATCGCCTTCTACGCCCTTTCCATCGGCATCGGTAGCGATCCCGGTGACACCCGCCAGTTGCCCTTCGTCGATCCGCTTCAGGGGCCGGTGGTCATGCCCACGATGGTGCTGGTCATGGCGCATCCCGGCTTCTATCTTGCCGACCCCGAGTCTGGCGTAGACCCGAAGGCAGTGCTTCATGCCGAGCAGGCGATCGAACTGATCGGCCCGGTTCCTGCGGCGGGCGAAGTCATAAGCCGCACCCGCATAACCGAAGTTCTTGACAAAGGACCGGGCCGACCCGCGTTGATCCTGTCGGAAACCGAGCTTTCCGATGCGCAGGGCGCGCTCTTCGCGCGGCTGAAACGCACCACCTTCATTCGCGGAGGGGGCGGTTTCGGCGGCGCAGCCGAGGCGGCCAACCCCGCACCGATCCGGCAAGCACCAAAAGAGCCGCCCGATCATGCGGTCGATCTGACGACCCGGCCCGAGCAGGCTCTGCTCTATCGTCTCAATGGCGATCTGAACCCCTTGCACAGCGACCCCAATCTGGCGCAGCAAGCCGGGTTCGATCGGCCCATCCTGCATGGGCTGTGTACGATGGGCGTGGTCTGCCACGCGCTTCTCCGCACCTTGGGGGATTATCGGGCCGAGACGATGCGCGCCGTCAGCCTGCGATTCTCGAAACCTGTCTATCCGGGCGAGACGATCCGCACCGAAATCTGGCATGACGGCAGTTTCCGCGCCCGGGCGATCGAACGTGACGTCGTGGTGGTGGACTGTGGCTTTGCCCGCTTCGACGGCCCGACCCAGCACTGAACCCAGAGCAAGCCATGATATCTGACGACGTTCTTTCCTCAATCGAAATGATCCGCGACAGTGCGCGCGGCATCACCCGTCATGATCTGACCCGCATCCGCAAATTGCGCTTCACCTCGCCCGGCTTCGACCGTTCGGTCTGGGGGGATATCTGTTCGCTCGGCTGGCTCGCGCTACGCCTTCCCGAAGAGAGCGGCGGTGTCGGACTTGGTCTTCTGGCCTATGCCGCACTAGCAGAAGAGGCCGGACGCGCCTTGCTGCCAGAACCACTGATCCCGGCGACGCTTGCCTCCTGTCTGCTCGAAGGCCCCCAACTCGCGCGCCATATCACCGGCGAACGGCTGGTGCTGCCGGCCTGGGCGGATGCGCGCAGCGCATTGGAGCCCTCTTGCGATCTGGATATCCGTGATGACCGAGTTTTCGCGCACAAGTTCTACGTTCCTTTGGCCGCCGGCGCAGACGACTTTCTCGTTATCGGGGCGTCGAGTTTGGCGCTGGTCGCGGCAGATGCGCCCGGTGTCGAGGTGCATACGCACCAGACGCAGGACGGCGGGCATTTTGCCCATATCCGCTTCGACGGCGCGCCCTGCGTGGTGCTGAAGGCCGACCCGCGCCCGGCCTTAGCCGAGGCTGCGCTGGCGACCGCTGCCTACCTTCTAGGCCTTATGGACGGCGCGCTTGACATGACCGTCACCTATCTAAAGCAGCGAGTACAGTTCGGCAAGACCCTCAGCCAGTTCCAAGTCTTGCAGCACATGGCAGTGGACGCGCGGCTTGAGATCGAGATCACCCGTGCCAGCATCGAGCAGGCCGCACTCCAATGGGACACCGAGGGCGCGACACCTTCTGCCTATGCAGCAATCTCGCGCGCCAAGGTCCGGGCATCGAGGTCGGCGCAGAAGGTGACACGCGACTGCATCCAGTTGCATGGCGGAATCGGCTTCACCGACGAGCACGACATCGGCCTTTTTCTGCGCAAGGCCATGGTCGAGGTGCCGCGTTTCGGCGGCCCTGCCGAGCATTGCGCGCGCTTTGCGCAGTTGAAGCCGATCGAACAGGAGATCTGACCTTGGCCTATGACGACTTTCAGCGGGCAGACTACAACGCACTCGACGACGACGAGTTCCGCAGCCTAGTCCGCCGTTTCCTGACCGAGAATCATCCCCCCAATCTACGCCATCCGGCCAACCGGCTGCGGTGGATGGAGGTCAGGCCTTGGTACATGATCCTGTCGGCTGTCGGCTGGCTCGCTCCGAACTGGCCAAGGAAATATGGCGGCATGGGCCTTGATCCGGCCAAGCAGCTGATCATCGTCGACGAATATGAAAAGTTCGGTGTAGCCCGGACGCCGGACCACGGCATGATGTTGCTGGGGCCGCTCCTGATCGCCTATGGCTCGGAACAGCAGAAGGCTTATTTCCTGCCAAAGATCCTGTCGGGCGAGCATATCTGGTGCCAAGGCTATTCCGAACCGGGGGCCGGTTCCGACCTGGCCAGCCTGCGCACCGAAGCCGTGCTCGACGGTGACGAATGGGTGGTCAATGGCCAGAAGATCTGGACCACCCTGGCCGCCGACGCCGACTGGATATTCTGTCTCGTGCGCACCGACAAGACCCGCAAGAAGCAGGAGGGGATCAGCTTCCTGCTGATCCCGCTCGACACACCAGGCGTCACCGTCCGCCCCATCGTCAACCTTGAACTGGACGAGGAGTTTTCGGAGGTCTTCTTCGACAATGTCCGGGTGCCCAAGGGCAACATCGTCGGCGAGGTCAACGAAGGCTGGACGATGGCGAAGAACCTGCTCGGGTTCGAACGGATCTTCCTTGGGAGCCCGCGGCTGGCGGCGAATGCGCTGGCAAAGCTGCGTCGGCTGGGTATCCACTACGGGCTGACTCAGGACGCAGATTTCGTTGCGAACTACACGGGATTCCAGATGGAGCTTGAGGATCACGAGGCCCTGTTTTCACGCATCGCCGACACGCTGAGGCGCGGCGAACGATTGGGACCTAATGTCAGTTTTCTCAAGCTGAATCTGTCCGATCTCTACCAGCGCATCACGCAATACGGGCTGGGGCTGATGTCCGAAGACGGCGCACTACTCGAACCGCCGGATGGGGCGAGCGGATTGGCGCTTCAGACCCAATTCCTGAACGCACGCGCGGTTTCGATCTACGGCGGCGCGACGCAGGTCCTGAAGAACATTCTCGCCAAGGCTCTCTTGGACCTTGGCTGACTGGAGAGGCTTTTCCATGACACAGATACTGAACGGCAAGGTCGCGTTGGTTACCGGAGCGGGCGGCGGCATCGGGCGCGCGATCGCCTTAGCGATGGCACGCGGAGGCGCGGCAGTCGTCATCAACGATGTCGGCGTCTCGCTCTCGGGCGAGGGCGGCTCGGCCACGCCAGCGCAGGAGGTCAAGGCCGAGATCGAGGCTTTCGGCGGCGAGGCGGTGATCAACACCGGCTCGGTCGCGGACTGGGAGGCGGCGCAGGACATGGTCAAGCAGGCCAAGGACAGCTTCGGCCGGCTTGATATCGTGGTGAACAACGCCGGCATCCTGCGCGATGCCATGTTCCACAAGATGACGCCCGAACAATGGCTGGCGGTGATCAACGTGCATTTGAATGGCTCGTTCTTCGTCAGCCGGGCCGCCGCCGAACTTTTCCGCGAACAGGAATCCGGCGCGTTCGTTCACATGGTTTCGACCTCGGGGCTGATCGGCAATCTGGGTCAGGCGAACTATTCGGCGGCCAAGCTGGGTGTGGTGGCCCTGTCGAAATCGATCGCGCTGGACATGAAGCGCTACAACGTCCGGTCGAACTGTATCGCCCCCTTTGCATGGGGGCGCATGACCTCAAACATTCCGGCCGAGACCCCCGACCAGATCGCCCGGGTCGAAAACATCAAGAAGATGACGCCGGAAAAGAACGCACCGCTTGCAGTGTTTCTCGGTTCGGACGACGCAAGGGACGTGACGGGGCAGATCTTTGCGACGCGCAAGAACGAGATTTTCCTGATGAGCCAGTGTCGCCCACTGCGTTCGGTCCATACGGCCGACGACTGGACGCCGGAAACAATTCGCGACCTTGCCATTCCGGCGATGCGCCCGTCGTTCTTTCCGCTCGACCGCAGTCAGGACATCTTCAGCTGGGATCCCTGCTGACATCAACGAACCATTCGAGGCCGACTATTCGCGCTCTCGACATGGCCACCGCATTCGGCGTCCCGCCAGCTTCGCACCTCGCGGAGTGAACCATCGCAACGGAGAAAACCATGCCCCGCGCAGCGATCGTCTGTCCTGTCCGTACACCCGTCGGCAAATTCGGCGGGGCGCTTCGCTCGCTGCCGGTCGAGGTTTTGGGCAGCACTGTCACTAAGGCCGTCTTGGAGCGAACCGGTATTGATCCCGCGCTGATCGAGGATATGGTCTTTGCCCAGGCCTATGCCAATTCCGAAACCCCTTGTGTCGGTCGTTGGATCGCGCTGGAGACGGGTCTTCCTGTCGATGTTCCCGGCCTGCAGATCGACCGGCGGTGTGGCGGCGGACTTCAGGCATTGGTGACGGCTGCGATGATGGTTCAGACCGGAGCCTGCGATGTCGTGCTGGCCGGCGGTGTCGAGTCGATGTCCAATATCGAGTTTTACACCACCGACATGCGCTGGGGGCGGCGCGCCGGCACCACCCAGCTTTACGACCGGCTAGACCGCGGGCGCGAGCGTTCGCAGCCCGAGCACCGCTTCGGCCACATCTCGGGCATGATCGAGACGGCCGAGAACCTGGCTCGCGACTACAACATCACCCGCGAAGAGGCCGATGCCTATGCTGCCGAAAGCCATCGCCGTGCCGCGGCTGCTTGGGCGAGCGGAGGTTTCGCGGTCGAGGTTGTCCCAGTCACTGTCCCGCAGCGCAACGCCGAAGCCGTGATCTTCGACCGGGACGAGGGCGTTCGTGAAACGTCCCCGGACTCGCTGGCAAAACTCAAGGCCCTGCGGAAGGACGGGACGGTCACCGCCGGAAATGCGGCGCAGCAGAACGATGCCGCCGCCGCCTGTCTGGTGGTCTCCGAAGACAAGCTCGAGGAGCTTGGCTTGGTACCAATTGCTTTCTTGGTCGGATGGTCTGCGGTCGGATGCGAGCCGTCGCATATGGGCATCGGTCCGGTTTCCGCGACGGCCAAGGTTCTGCGCAAGACCGGGCTGAAAATGTCTGATATGGGTCTTGTCGAGATCAACGAAGCATTCGCTGTCCAGGTGCTGGCCTGCCTGAAGGGCATGGACTGGGACGAACGCGATAAGCTGAACGTGAATGGCTCGGGCATTTCGCTTGGTCACCCGATCGGCACGACCGGCGCGCGCATCATGACGACGCTGGTCCATGAGATGCAGCGCCGGGGCGTCCGTTACGGGCTGGAGACCATGTGCATCGGCGGCGGCCAAGGCATGGCCGCGGTTTTCGAGCGCGCCTGAGAGAACGGCAGGGCCATCCGATGCTTCGCGCCTGTGACCTCGACCTATCCAGCGTGATCCGCCCCGGCGACCGACTGATGTGGGGGCAGTCCTTCGCCGAGCCCCGCACGCTGATCGGCCGACTGATCGCGCAGCGCGAACGTCTCGGTGGCACCCGCGTCTTTTTGGGCATCGGCGAAGGGGGGCAGCTTGGCCCCGAGCATGCGGACTGGATCGAGTTTCTCTCCTATTGCGGCGCAGGCGCAAATCGCAAGCTGGGAAAAGCCGGCGTCCTTGACATATTGCCGGTGCACTACTCCTGCCTGCCGCAGCTGATCCGCGACGGCGGGTTGCAGATCGACGTGCTGATGCTGCAGGTATCACCTCCCGACGCCCAGGGGCGCTACAGTCTGGGCCTAGCGCGGGAATATCTGGTTCCGGCTATATCCTCGGCGCGGGCCATCATCGGAGAAGTTCACCCCGATGTGCCCTGGACCTTCGGGGGGCCTTATCTTGCCGCCGCCGACTTCGCGCTACTTATCGGGTCTGAAAGCGCTCTGCCCGACTTGCCCGCAGCAAAGATCGGACCGATCGAAGAGGCGATTGGCCGCAATATCGCTTCTCTGGTTGCAGATGGCGCGACTTTGCAGACCGGCATCGGCGCAATCCCCGATGCCGCCCTTGCGCAGATGGCCGGGCACCGCGACCTAGGCCTGCATACCGGTGCCATCGGCGACGGTGCGCTGCGGCTGATCGAAGTTGGCGCCATCACCAACGCCCGCAAGTCCATTGATGCCGGCATCTCCGTTGGCGGGCTGCTGATGGGCGGGGCAGCACTGCGCCGTTTTGCCCATCTCAACCCGGCACTGGAACTGCGCGGCACCGAGTACACGCATGGCCCGGCTGGTCTTGGCCGGATCGACGGGCTCGTCGCGATAAATTCGGCCGTCGAGGTGGATCTGTCCGGGCAGGTCAATTCCGAGATCGCCGGCGGCACCTATGTCGGAGGTGTCGGCGGCATCAACGATTTCCTGCGCGCGGCGGGCACTTCCCGGCGCGGCGTGCCGGTCGTTGCCCTGCCGTCGATGGCCGGGGCCGCCGGCCGGATCGTTCCGCGCCTGAATGGACCGGTGACGGTGACGCGCAGCGACTCTTGCGTCATCGTGACGGAATACGGCATCGCCGATTTGCGCGGCGCCAGCTTGGCGCAGCGCGCGGCAAGGATGATCGCCATCGCCCACCCGGATCAGCGGGAGGCGCTGGCACGCGCTGCGCACGGGACCGAGCATTTGTCGTGATGGTCATCAGCACAGCCTTGCTTGACATGTACATACAATCTGGAGTTCAGCCATGAAAACCCACATCCCCTCCCACGACGCCCACCAGGAAATGCGCGAAGCCTTGCGCGGCATGTTGGCCAGTTTTAATTCGGCCTACTGGCAAAAAGTCGATCACGCACGCGGCTACCCTGAAGAATTTGTCAATGTGCTGACCGAGGCCGGCTGGCTGGCCGCGCTGATACCGGCCGAGTACGGCGGCTCGGGCCTAGGCCTGACCGAGGCCTCGGTGATCATGGAAGAGATCAACTTCGCCGGTGGCAATGCTGGTGCCTGCCACGGCCAGATGTACAACATGGGCACCTTGCTGCGCCATGGCTCGGAGGCGCAGAAAAAACGCTACCTGCCCAAAATCGCCAGCGGCGAGCTGCGCCTGCAGTCCATGGCCGTGACCGAGCCGACCACCGGCACCGACACCACGCAGCTCAAGACGCTTGCCGTCAAGAAAGGCGACAAGTACGTGGTCAACGGGCAAAAAGTGTGGATCTCGCGCATCCAGCACTCCGACCTGATGATCCTGCTGGCCCGCACCACGCCGCTGGCCGAGGTCAAGCGCAAGTCCGAAGGCATGTCGATCTTCATCGTCAACCTGAAAGACGCCATCGGCAATGGCATGGCGGTGCAGCCGATTGCCAACATGGTGAACCACGAGACCAATGAAGTCTTTTTCGACAACCTGGAAATCCCGGCCGAGAACCTGATCGGCGAGGAAGGCAAGGGCTTCAAGTACATTCTGGACGGCCTGAACGCTGAGCGCGCCCTGATTGCCGCCGAGTGCATTGGCGATGCCTACTGGTTTTTGGAGCGGGCGCGGCGCTACGCCAGCGAGCGCGTGGTGTTCAACCGCCCGATCGGCCAGAACCAGGGCGTGCAGTTCCCGATGGCCGAGGCCTACATCGAAACCGAGGCCGCCAACCTGATGCGCTTCAGGGCCTGCGCCCTGTTCGACGCCGGCCAGCCCTGCGGTGCCGAGGCCAACATGGCCAAGTACCTGGCTGCCAAGGCCTCGTGGGAGGCGGCCAATATGTGTCTGCAAACCCATGGTGGCTTTGGTTTCGCCTGCGAATACGACGTCGAGCGCAAGTTCCGCGAGACCCGGCTGTACCAGGTGGCGCCCATTTCCACCAACCTGATCCTGAGCTACATGGCCGAGCACGTGCTCGGGCTGCCACGCTCATTCTGAAAGACATGGCCATGCGTCCATTGGAAGGAATGCTGGTCGTCACCCTGGAGCACGCGATTGCCGCGCCGTTCTGCACCCGTCAGTTGGCCGATTTGGGCGCGCGCATCATCAAGGTCGAGCGACCGGGCGAGGGTGACTTCGCCCGCGCCTACGACAGCCGGGCCCACGGCTCGGCCTCGCACTTTGTCTGGTGCAACCGTTCCAAGGAAAGCCTGACGCTCGATCTGAAAAATCCCGCTGCCCGCGCCGTGCTGCAAAAGCTGGTGCAGCGGGCCGACGTGCTGGTGCAAAACCTGGCACCCGGTGCTGCCGCGCGCATGGGGCTGGACTACGCCAGCCTAGTGCCGGTCAACCCGCGCATCGTGGTGTGCGACATCTCGGGCTACGGCGACGGCGGCCCCTACACCGAGAAAAAAGCCTACGACCTGCTGATCCAGAGCGAAGCCGGTTTCGTCTCGGTGACCGGCACGCCGGAGCAGCCCTCCAAGGCCGGGCTATCGATTGCCGATATCGCCGCCGGCATGTACGCCTACAGCAGCGTGCTGGCCGCCCTGCTGGAGCGCGGGCGCACCGGGCGCGGCCAGCGGATTGAGATATCCATGCTCGAAGCCATGTCCGAATGGATGGGCTTCCCGCTCTACTTCACCATTGACGGCCAGCCGCCGCCGCTACGCGCCGGTGCCTCGCACGCCGCCATTTACCCCTACGGCCCGTTTACCTGTGGCGACGGCAAGCAGGTGGTACTGGCGGTGCAACACGACCGCGAATGGGCCACCTTCTGCCGCCAAGTGTTGCAGTTGCCCGACTTGAGCGCCCAGTACTTGGGCAATGCCAACCGGCTGGCCCAGCGCGAGACGCTGCAAGGCATCATCGAAGGCGTGTGCGCCACCCTGACCGCGGCGCAACTGGTGGAGCGGCTGGACGCGGCGCAAATCGCCAACGGCCAGCTCAACGAAATGGCCGACCTGTGGCAGCACCCGCAATTGGCGGCGCGCGGGCGCTGGACCGAGATCGACTCGCCCGGCGGCCCGCTGCCGGCGCTGTACCCG
>BBPD01000103.1_pt4 | contig 20318 bp, 20 predicted proteins | sample 1344911 | NCBI WGS metagenome assembly BBPD01 (sample SAMD00019088, study PRJDB2971) | groundwater metagenome | biome: freshwater biome; feature: mineral spring; material: ground water | place: USA: CA, Sonoma | collected 2011-09 | depth surface m
CCGCCGTCATCTCCGCCACATCCGCGCCGCCGATCGGCGGGTTCCAGCAGGGCGCGATCTGCGCGCGGATCGCCTGCTCCAGCGTCGCGGCCTGGATCGCCGAAAGCAGCGCCTGCTTGGGGATCGCCTCCTCGATGGTCTTCGCGAAATCCTGCAATTCCGAAGGTCTCGCGGCCTTCGGCTTCGCCTTGTCCACCAGCGCCGCATTCTGCCCGCCTGTCACGGCGGGCTTCGCCTTCGAAGGCAGCGTCTTGCGCGCGGGTGCGGCGGCCAGGGCCTCGGCGATCGCATCCTGCGCTGCCACGTCGGGCGCAGCCTTCGCAGGCGCCGGCAGGGTCGGAACCTCCGGCAAAGGCGGCGCCTCGGGCATCTCCGGCGCAGCCGCCGGCGGTTCGGGCTCCCGCGGTGCGGCCGCAAGGCTCGGCTTCGGCGGCGTGGTCACCGTCGCCAGGTCCGAAATCTCCACGAACTCGATCGGCGTCACATCGGGCTCCCGGTCCGGCGTCATCGGCCCGGCAAGCCCCACCGACAGCGCCAGCAGCAACGCCAGGTGCAGCCCGGCCGCAATCGCCAGCGCATGGCGCTCCGTCATCCGTCCGCCTCCGGCTGGTTCACCAGCGCCACCCTGGTAAATCCGCTCCCCGTCACGTCCGCCAGCAACATGGCAACCTGCCCATAGGGCAGCCCGGCATCGGCGCGGATCACCACCCGGGCATCAACCCCGCGCGCCTCGCGCAGCGCCTGCAGCCGCGCCGCAAAAGCCGCGTCCGACAGCACCTCATCCCCGATCGACCGCTGCCCCCGGGCATCGATCGTCACCGAAATCGGCTCCGCATCGCTCTGCAGCGCCTTGGCAGAGGTTTTCGGCAGGTCCACCGCCACGCCCGTCACCAGCAGGGGTGCTGCCACCATGAAGATGATCAGCAGCACCAGCATCACGTCCACCATGGGCGTCACATTGATCTCGGCAATCGGCTGCCGCCGCCGGCCCCGCCGGCCGCCACCTAAGCCCGTCGCCATCAGAGGTTTTGCAACAGGCGCTGCCCCTTCACCCCGGCAGGGTATTCAACGCCCTGCCGGGGCGAAGGGGCAGCGCCCCTTCGAAAACCAACAAGCACCCCATCCATCACCGCACCCCGTCCAGCTCGCGCGACATCAGCGCGTGGAAGGCGCTGGAAAAGCCCTGCAGCCGGTCCTCCAGCCTGGTGATCCGGTGCAGCAGCCGGTTGTAGCCGATCACTGCGGGAATGGCCGCAAACAGGCCGATCGCGGTCGCGAACAGCGCTTCGGCAATCCCCGGCGCAACCACGGCCAGGCTCGTGTTCTGCGTCGCCCCGATCGCGATGAAGGCCCGCATGATCCCCCAAACGGTCCCGAACAGCCCCACGAAGGGCGCGATCGATCCGATCGTCGCCAGCGCATTCAGCCGGTCCGACAGGTCCGAGATGCTTCGGTCGATGGAGGCTGCCATCACGTCCCGCAGCCGCGCGCGCACGCCTTCGCGGTCCACGTTCGCGCGCCCCTCCACGCTTGCCTGCCACTCGTCCATTCCGGCGCGGAACAGGTCGGCGGTCGGGTGCGTGCCCCGGGTCGCCTGCAGCTCGTCCAGTGTCTTGGCCTTCCAGAAGCGCTGCTCGAAGGCCTCCGCCTCCGCGTCGATCTGCTTCAGCCGCCGCGAGCGTTCGAAGATGATCGCCCAGCTCCAGATGGAGGCCAGCAGCAGGCCCACCATCACGGCCTTCACCACGATGTCCGCCTGCAGGAACAGGGCCCATGGAGACATGGTCTCCGCCGTCTGCACGATCAGCTTGTCCAACTGCTTCTCCGACAGGGGCGCAGGTTTCTGCCCCGCAAATAGGTTTCGGGGCTTTACGGGAAGTGAACGGTCGCGCTCAAGCCTGCATCGATGATGGCATCATCCGGCCAAACAACGCCAGCCACGCGGCCGGCTGCCGCCGCGGCCGCCCGCCTGGGGTCAGGAAGCCCGCCCGCACGGTTGCATCGGCAAGCAGCATGTCGCCCCGCCGCACGCGCTGGGTCATCGTCACGCTCGCCCCGCCCAGCGCCGCGCACCGCGTCTCCACCAGAAGGTCGTCGTCCAGCCGTGCCGGGCTCCGGTACCGGATCTGCAGGTCGGCAACCGCATAGACCCCCTCGCCCGCCGCGAATGTCGCGCGCTGGTCGATGCCCAGCACGCGCAGCATGTCGCTCCGCGCCCGTTCCATCCAGCGCAGGTAATTGGCGTGATAGACCACGCCGGAAAAATCGGTGTCCTCGAAATAGACGCGCAGGGCAAAGCGATGCACGCAGCCCCCTGCCCCGTCCGCCTGGATCACGCCGGTCGCTGGCGCGGGTATCGCGCCAGCCTCGCTCGTCATCAGGCTTCGCTGGTCTCGGCAGCAGCCGCCACCGGCCGCGCATCGCGGCGCTCGGCGATCCGGGCCGACTTGCCCGACCGGCCGCGCAGATAATACAGCTTTGCCCGGCGCACTGCACCGCGGCGCACAACCTCGATCTGCTCGATCACCGGCGAATACAGCGGGAACACCCGCTCCACGCCTTCGCCGAAACTGATCTTGCGAACCGTGAAGCTGGATCCGATGCCCTTGTTCGAGCGTGCGATGCACACGCCTTCGAATTGCTGCACCCGGGTGCGCTCGCCTTCCTTCACCTTCACGCCCACGCGCAACGTGTCGCCGGCGCGGAACTCGGGAACAGGGCGCTGGGCCTTCAGCTTGGCAATCTGTTCGGCTTCGATCGTCTGCAGCAGGTTCATTCTTCACTCCATCGGGTGCAACTCCGGTTCGCACCGGAAGTCGCCCCATGCCCTTGTCGGCGGGCAGGTTGAACGCGCCAGAGGGCGGGTGCCGCCGGAAACCCCAGGGGTCACTCCGTCAGCAGGTCAGGCCGCCATAGCCTCGTGTCCTCGATTGCCCGGCGCTTGCGCCAGGCCTCGATCATCCCATGGTCGCCCGAGGTCAGAACCTCCGGGATGCCATGCCCCTCCCACACGGCAGGTCGGGTGTAATGCGGATACTCTAGAAGGCCGCTTTCGAAGCTCTCCTCGTCCCCGCTGGAGGCGGCACCCATTACGCCAGGCAGCAGCCTTACGCAAGCGTCCAGCAGGGCCATCGCCCCAACCTCCCCGCCCGACAGCACAAAATCCCCGATGCCCACGGGCTCCACGCCGCGCCCGGCAAAGATCCGCTCGTCGAAACCCTCGAATCGCCCGCACAGCAAGGTCACCCCCGGTCCCGCAGCCAGGGCCCGCACCCGCGCCTGCGTCAGCCGCGGCCCCCGCGGCGTCAGCGCCAGCACAGGCGCCTCCGGGCTCGCGCCGCGCGCTGCATCCACCGCCCGCGCCAGCACATCCACCTTCAGCACCATGCCCGGCCCGCCACCGGCCGGCGTGTCGTCGACATTGCGGTGCCGACCGGTCGCAAAATCCCTAAGCTGCAGCGCCTCCAGCCGCCACCGCCCCTCCGCCAGCGCCCGCCCCGCCAAAGACACGCCCAGCGGCCCGGGAAACATCTCCGGATACAAGGTCACCACCTGCGCCAGCCAGTTCATTGCGCCCGGTTTTCGGTTCTAAGGTGGGGGATATCCCGAAAATCCGCAGGATTGTTGGTCACCAGCACGGCGTCCAGTGCCAGCGAACGGGCGGCGATCAACCGGTCAGCCCGGGCGCGCCCAAGCGGCAGCCGCGCGTGGCTGCCGGCCGCCGCCCGGTCACACGGCAACACCTCGATCGCGCGAAACAGTGCCACGGCACCTGCGTCACATCCTTCCCCGGCACTCGCCACTCCCGGCATCACTTCGCCATAACATATCGACGATGTCGCGATCTTCCCCATATGCCGCTCCATCTGCCTCCAGAGCCGCCCGGAAGCCCCCGGCAGATGGTAGATGCAGATGTTCGTGTCGAGCAGGAACAGCCCGCTACGCACGCTTCAGATGAGTCAGATCCCAGTCCAGCCCGCGCTCCTCGGATTTGCGGTCTTCGGGCGCAAGCGGCCTCAGCCGGGGCATGCAGCCAAACGTCGCCTGCAATGCAGCAATCCGGGCCTCGCCCCGAAGCACCGGCTCGATCACATATCGCCCGCCCGCCCCGCGAACGGCCACCACTTGGCCCAGGTTCAGCGGATAGCCGGCCGGGAGGCGAACCGCCTTGGAGTAGCCCGCCTTGAAGTTGCCCGCCTTGAAGACCGGCGTGCTGCGCTGCGCGCCCATCCCACCCTCCCTGCAGTGTCACGCTCCGCATACACGCAATGCATATACGCAATGCCTACACTGGTACCGCCGCTGATCATCAGCTGTCCGCGCAGCGGCAAGCGTGACCGCGCGCCGGCCGACAGGGCGAACGCGAAGGGTCTTCCTCATCGACACTTGGTATCACTAAGCCACCCGGCGTCAATCACCAGCGGATCTGCAACCTGCGGTACGGCCGCCGGGATCAGGGGCACCAGCACCCTTGCCCCATCCGTCCGCGCTACCTCCAGCAGGTCTGAAGCGCCGAAATTCTCGACCGCCACCACCTCGCCCAGGGGCTCTCCGGCAGGCGAAACGACCTTCAGCCCCACAAGATCGTGCCAGTAATATTCCCCCGCCGCCAAAGCCGGCAGGCTGTCCCGCGGCACCGTCAGAAGCGTGCCCCTCAGCGCTTCGGCTGCAGTCCGGTCGCCGACTTCGGCAAAACGCGCAACAGCGCCCTGCGGCCCGGCCCGCACCGATATCAGCGTCAGCGTGCGGCCCGCAGCGTCGAGCCGGGCGTGCGGCTTCAGATTGTCGGCCGACGCGGTGAACAGCTTCAGCCGCAACTCGCCTGCAATGCCATGGGCGCCGGCAACCGCCGCCATCACCACAGGACGGTCAGACGGCCGCCCGGCGCCCATTGCGATCAGCCCTCGGCCTTCCCGGCCTCAGCAGCAGCCTCTTCGGCCACCCGTTCCCCGGCCGCCGGTTCCCCGGCCGGTTGGGCGTCCGCCACGGGCTCTTCGGCCGCAGCCGCTTCGGCCGCAGCCGCAGCCGCTTCGGCGTCCTTTTGCGCCTTCAGCTCGGCGCGCTCCTTGGCCTTCTCGCCCGGCTCGCCCTTCGTGGGGTTGTTCCTGGGCGCGCGGGTCACCAGGCCGGCCGTATCCAGAAAGCGCTCCACCCGGTCGCTCGGCTGCGCGCCGACTGAAAGCCAGTGCTTCGCGCGCTCGATGTCCAGCGTCAGGCGCTCGGCCGATGTCTTGGGCAGCAGCGGGTTGTAGGTGCCCAGCTTCTCGATGAAGCGGCCGTCGCGCGGCGCACGGCTGTCGGCCACCACGATGCGATAGAAGGGACGCTTCTTCGCGCCACCGCGCGACAGTCGGATGCTCAGTGCCATTCTTCGGTTCCTTGCTTTCAGCTCAGTTGGTTTCGGTTATCGCTTGGCCTGGGTTATCGCTTGGCCTGGGTTATCGCTTGAACTTGAATCCACCCGGTAACCGGGGCGGCGTGAACCCCGGCGGCAGCCCGGCAATGTCGCCACCGGGCGCCCCCGGCATTCCGGGCATCCCGCCGCCGAACATGCCGGCCAGCGCGCCCAGCCCGCCCATCTTCTTCAGCCGCTTCATTGCCGTTTCCATGTCGGCGTGCATCTTCAGCAGCTTGTTCACCTCCTGCACGGTCACGCCGGATCCATTGGCGATCCGAATCTTGCGCCGCGCATTCAGCAGCTCGGGGCGGCTGCGCTCCTTGGGCGTCATCGACAGGATGATCGCTTCCATCCGCGCGACCGACTTGTCGTTGATCCGCCCCTTGTCCATCGCCTCCTGGGCCTTGGCCATGCCCGGCAGCATCTTCGCCAGCGCGCCCAGCCCGCCCATCTTCTTCATCTGCTGGAACTGGACCCTCAGGTCGTTCATGTCGAACTTGCCCTTGGCAAGCTTCGCCGCCATCGCCTCGGCCTCGGCCACGTCGATCGTCTCGGCCGCGCGCTCCACCAGGCTGACGACATCGCCCATGCCCAGGATCCGCCCCGCTGCGCGCTCGGGGTGGAAGGGCTCCAGTGCGTCGATCTTCTCGCCGGTGCCCACGAACTTGATCGGCTTGCCGGTGATGAAGCGCATGCTCAGCGCCGCACCACCCCGTGCGTCGCCGTCCATCCGGGTCAGCACAACGCCGGTCAGCGGCACTTGCGCGCCGAAATTCTCGGCCACGTTCACTGCATCCTGGCCGGTCAGCGCATCCACCACCAGCAATGTCTCGGCAGGCGTGCTCGCGGCAGACACAGCCTTCATCTCGGCCATCAGCGCGCTGTCGACATGCAGCCGCCCGGCCGTGTCCAGCATCAGCACGTCAAAACCCTGCAGCTTCGCTGCCTGCAGCGCGCGCTTCGCAATATCCACAGGCTGCTGGCCCGAAATGATGGGCAACGTCGCCACACCCACCTGCTCGCCCAGCACCTTCAGCTGTTCCTGCGCGGCCGGTCGATTGACGTCCAGCGACGCCATCAGCACCTTGGCCGCCCGCTTTTCTTTCAGCAGCCGCGCCAGCTTGGCGGTCGTCGTCGTCTTGCCCGAACCCTGCAGGCCAACCATCATCACCACGGCTGGCGGCGCAACATTCAGCTCGAGGTCGGCACTGTCCCCGCCCAGCGTTTCCACCAGGCAGTCGTTGACGATCTTCACCACCTGCTGGCCGGGCGTCACCGATTTCAGCACCTCGGCGCCGACTGCGCGTTCCGTTGCCCGGTCGATGAAATCCTTCACCACCGGCAGCGCGACATCGGCCTCCAGCAGTGCGATGCGCACCTCCCGCATGGCCGCGCGCACCTCGAGTTCGTTCAGGCTTCCGCGCCCGCGCAACTTGTCGAACACGCCGGTCAGGCGCTCGGACAGGCTTTCGAACATCAGGCGGTCGTCCTCGCCATCGGGTCAATGTCACTTTCGAACGGGCGGAAAGCCCGGCTGGAGCCACCCGAAATCCGCCCGCAAGCATCCGCAACGCAAAAGGCGCCGGTGGGCGAACCTTCGCTGACCGGCGTGCATCCGTGGACACTCGAAACCGAATTCGGGTGTGTGCAGGATAGGGCCAATGCCTCAGCCCGCCGCCCGAGTCAAGAAAAGCCGGGCCGGGAAAAGCCCGCAGCCCTCGGGCGATCCTGCAGGTGCGTCCGCCCGCACGGGCAGGTCGGCCTCAAAGGCATGGGAATGCAGCCGCTGCAGCACCGGGCGCAGCCGCGGCAAGGATCGCAAAAGCAAAGGGGCGGCACCCGAAGGCACCGCCCCTTTTCCCTGTTCTCGACGAAGCTGTCAGGCAGCGACCGAAGCGATCGCCGACTTCCGACGACGCATGGCAAAGCCGACCAGCCCGAAACCGGTGATCAACATCGCCCAGGTTGCGGGCTCCGGGATCACATTCACGCTGAAGGCGAAGCGATAGTCGTTGTAATCGAAATCCTGCGGGTTCCGGCCGTCGCTGCGACGGCCCAGAACATCCTCGAAGCCGATGAAGGTATAGTTGCCCGTCGGGATCGACCCGTTGAGGATCGGGCCGAAGAAGGACTGCTGGAAGGTGAAGGCGCCACCCGTCCAGGGTGCAGACCATGCAAGCTGCAGGTTGCCCGGGTTCCGCGTCCGATCCGAAAAGATCTGGTTGCCGGCAACCGACGACGTCGCGAAGACATCCAGCCGGAACTCGAACGTGTCGCCCGCAGCCAACCGGCCGAAGTCGAACAGCGAGCCCTCAAGGTTCGAATTGCTCCGCGGTGCGCCGCCGATGAATCTGCCACCATTAACACTGGCCAGAACCGTGTGGGTGTAGCCGACGGACAGACCACCCAGAAAAAAGATGCGCAGGTTGCCGCTGTTCGGCGCGGTGAACGTGTAGCCCGCCGCCGGGTTCTGCGTACCGGGAGTGGCATAAACGGGAACAGCAGCGCTGACCGGCGCTGCAAGGGCCGCGGCAGCAAATGCCAAAGCCGGAAGAGCGAAATTGAGTTTCATATTACATACCTCCTGTTGACGTCGGAATGATAGTTGCAAAACCCGTGCCAAACAGCATGGCCAAGGGATTCAATCACTTGGCAGATGACGGGTCGTCGTTTTTGTAAAGGAATCTTACACCGTTAACGATCTGGTTGCAGCGCGGCAGCGCAGGCCACAGGCGGCACGGCCCCCCCCCGAAAACCAGGCGAAACCCGGCAAAGCCATCAGCCGGCCGGGCCGAACACCCGCTCGAAAATGGTATCGACGTGGCGGAAATGGGGCTCCAGCCGGAACAGCTCGTCCAGCTCCCCCGGCGTCAGCCGTGCAGTCACATCCGGGTCCGCCCCGATCAGATCGCGCAGTTGCAAGGCGCCATCGCAATCCCACACCCGCATCGCATTGCGCTGCACGATAGCATAGGCATCTTCGCGGCTCACGCCGGCCTGGGTCAGCGCCAGCAGCACGCCCTGCGAATGGATCAGCCCCCCCATCCGGTTCAGATTCTTCAGCATCCGCTCCGGATAGACGACCAGCTTCTCCACCACCTCAGTCAGCCGCGCCAGCGCAAAGTCCAGCGTGATCGTCGCGTCCGGCCCGATCCCGCGCTCCACCGACGAGTGCGATATGTCCCGCTCATGCCACAGCGCCACATTCTCCAGCGCCGGCGTCACCGCAGACCGCACCAGCCGCGCCAGCCCCGTCAGATTCTCCGTCAGCACCGGATTGCGCTTGTGCGGCATCGCGCTCGAGCCCTTCTGCCCGGGGCTGAAATACTCCTCCGCCTCCAGCACCTCGGTGCGCTGCAGATGCCGGATCTCCACCGCCAGCCGCTCGATCGAGCTGGCGATCACACCCAGCGTCGCAAAGAACATCGCATGGCGGTCGCGCGGGATCACCTGTGTGCTGATCGGCTCCACCGCCAACCCCATCTGCGCGGCAACATGGGCCTCCACCGCCGGGTCGATGTTCGCGAACGTCCCCACCGCACCCGAAATTGCACAGGTCGCGATCTCCGCCCGGGCAGCCACCAGCCGCGCGCGCGCCCGGTCGAACTCCGCATAAGCCTGCGCCAGCTTGAAGCCGAACGTCACCGGCTCGGCATGGATCCCGTGGCTGCGCCCGATCGACGGCGTATACCTGTGTTCGATCGCCCGGGCCCGGATCGCGGCCAGCAACGCATCCATATCCGCCAGCAACAGGTCGCTCGCCCGGGACAGCTGCACCGACAGGCAGGTGTCCAGCACGTCCGAGCTCGTCATCCCCTGGTGCATGAAGCGGGCGTCCTCGCCCACCTGTCCGGCAACCCAGGTCAGGAAGGCGATCACGTCATGCTTCGTCACCGCCTCGATCGCGTCGATCGCCGCCACATCGATCGCCGGCCCGGTCGCCCACCAGCGCCACAGCGCGTCCGCGGCCGCTTGCGGCACCACTCCCAGTTTCGCCATTGCATCGCAGGCGTGCGCCTCGATCTCGAACCAGATCCGGAAGCGGGCTTCGGGCTGCCACAGGGCAACCATCTCGGGGCGGGAATAACGCGGGATCATGGGCCCAGTGCCCTACCGGTGCGCTATCCTATCTGCAACCGCTTCTGCCCCGCGCCCACCCGCGCCCGCTGCACGCCCACCAGCTTCGCCGCCCGGCTCGCCACGGCTGCGCTGAACCGCCATTCGCACACGGCTTCCGCCGGGGTCAGCACCACCTGCATGTAGCCGCGGTTGCTCATGTCCGCCCACCTGACCGTCGGGTTCGCCTGCATCAGCGCGCCCGCCACCTGAGACGGCGGCGCCTTCAGATAGCTCTCGAACCCGGGGGAGCTCACCGACTGCCCGGCAAACTCCACACCGGCCGGCCGGCCATCGTTCACCAGATCGTTCGCCCAGGCATTGTGGCTGTCGCCCGACAGCACCACCAGGTCCACGCCGTTGTGCTGCGCTGCCGCCAGCACCCGGGCGCGCGCCGCCGGATAGCCATCCCAGGCGTCCAGGTTCATCGGCAGCCCCAGCCTGGCGGCCAGCTCCGCTGCCCTGAAGAAGTCCGCCACCTCCCCGCCCGGGTTCGGCCCGGCAAGCTGCGAAGCGCCCTGCGGCATGTTCACCTTGCCCATCACCACCTGCTGCCCCAGCACCTGCCAGCGAACCCCGCGCCTCGCCGCCGCCTGCATCTCGGCGAACAGCCAGGCCTCTTGGCGCTCGCCCAGCAGTTGCCGGTTGCCGGCAACCCACTGCTCGTCGCGCAGCCGCTTCAGCGCCGTCATCGTGTCGGGGCCCTTCTTGATGGCCACGGCCAGGTCCAGCGGCTCGTCCCGTCCGGTTACCCGCGTGTCGATCCGGTACAGCGTGGCCAGCCGCCCGATGTCATATTTGCCCCACGGCGCCTCGCTCACCGGCATCCAGTCGCTATACGCCGCCTTCGCCGCCGCCAGCCGGTCGCTCCATTGCCCTTCGGACTCCTGATGGTTCTCGGCACCGCCCGTCCAGCTGTCGTTGGCGCTTTCATGGTCGTCCCACACCGTAACTGCCGGCACCTGCGCGTGCAGAGCCTGCAGGTCCGGGTCCGCCCGATAGCTGCGATATCGCGCCCAGTAATCCGCCCGCCGCACGGTCTCGCCGGCCGGCTCGATCATCCGGCCCGTCACCGCCTTGGCGGCCTCCGGATAGGTCCCGCGCGGATATTCATAGATGTAATCGCCCAGGTGCACGAACAGGTCGATGTCGTCCGCCGCCACGGCATGGCCATAGGCGTTGAACCAGCCATAGGGCAGGTTGGAACAGGAAAAGACCCCCATACGGAAGGCAGCCGGCGCACCGTCCGGCAGGGTCCGCGTCCGCCCCACCATGGATCGCACAGCCTTGCCCGGCCCGATGAACCGGTAATAATAGGTCCGCCCGGGCGTCAGCCCGTTCACCGTCACGCGGGCCGTCCAGTCCCGCCCCGGCTCGGCCAGCGCCTGCCCCATCACCCGCGCGCGCGCCATCCGGGGATCGGTCGAAACCTCCACGCTCAAGGGCACCGCGCTGTCGCCCACCCCTTCGAAGCGGGTCCACAGCAGCATGCTGGTGGCCGAAGGCTCGCCCGATGCCACGCCATGGGTGAACCCACCCACAGGCACGATGGCCACGCGCCGCTTCTGCGCCAGGGCCGCGCCCGGCAGCAGCAGCCCGCCGGCAAGCCCGGCCGCCGCCAGCAGCTCCCGCCGATGAAATTCCCGGTCCGGCATCCCCGCTTCCTCCCCCGGGCGCACATCGCACCGCCCCACGTTGCTAGCGCGCCTCGATGACAGCCCGGTTGCAGGCCGGTTGCAGCCCCGGCAAGCCTGCACCACATGGCACCCCATGGCCCGGATGCGCAAGAAAGCCGATCTGCCCAGCAAGGCGTGCGCCCACTGCGGCCGCCCCTTCAGCTGGCGCAAGAAATGGTCGCGCGACTGGGAGAATGTGCGCTACTGTTCGGATGCGTGCCGCGCCGGAAAGGTCCCGCGGCCCGACGATCGCTGACGGGGAGGCTGGCCATGGCAACCCGGCACAACACGCCGACAGACGTGCGCGCACGGGTCTTCCGACGCCGAATGGCAACTGCGCGTCGATCTCGCCTGCGCCTACCGCCTCGTCGCCCATCACGGCTGGGACGATCTGGTCTTCACCCACCTCTGGGTCCGCGTGCAAGGCCCCGAGCACCATTTCCTCATCAACCCCTACAATCTGATGTTCGACGGGCTCATGCCCCTCACCCAGACAGCGATGCTCGTCCGCAACGAAATCGCCTGACCACCACTATGAAGGCGTCGCGACAGACCTCGACGAACGCGAGCGGCTGGTGGCCGACCTCGGCACGAAATCGGCCATGATCCTCCGCAACCATGGCACCCTCACCGTCGGCGAAACCGTGGGCGAGGCCTTCCTCAAGATGTATTTCCTCGAGCGCGCCTGCAAAGCCCAGATCCACGCGCTCGCCGGCGGAACGGCCCTCCTCAACCACCCCCCCCCGCAGGGCACCCCCGAAAAGGCCGCCGAACAGGGCGCCGCCGGCCTGAAGATGATCGGCAACCTGCTCGCCTGGCCCGCGCTCCGCCGCAGGATGGACCGGCTGGACTCCTCCTACGCCAGCTGAAGGTGGCTGAGGCGGGGCTTGAACCCCCGGCTGCACGCCCTATGTTCCATCCGGTTCCGGGCCCCTCTGGCCTTGCGGGCGCGCAGGGCGATGTCGGAAGCGCAGATGAAAGTCGGCGCTAAGGCAGGCGCCGTCGCAACAGCTTTAGGGACCCGGATGGACCTTCTTCTCACCCCATGGCTTGGCACGCCGATCTGGCTGTGGCTCGCTTTCTTCACCACCGTCATCACGCTCCTCGCACTCGATCTCGGCGTCCTCCACAAGGAGGATCACGAGATCGGCGTGAAGGAAAGCCTCTGGCTGTCGGCCGGCTACATCACGCTCGGCCTCTGCTTCGGCGGCTTCGTCTGGTGGCAGCTCGGCCAGCAGGCGGCACTCCAGTATGTCACCGGCTTCCTGGTCGAAAAATCCCTCGCGATGGACAATGTCTTCGTTATCGCGACGATCTTCACCTATTTCGCCATCCCCCGCATCTACCAGCACCGCGTGCTCTTCTGGGGCATCCTGGGCGTCATCGTCCTGCGTGGGCTGATGATCGGCTTCGGCGCCGCACTCGTCGCCCAGTTCAGCTGGGTGCTCTACTTTTTCGCGGCCTTCCTCATCTACACCGGCGTCAGTATGTGGCGCACCGCCGAGGACGAATATGACATAGGCAACAGCGCCGTCCTCAACTGGGTGCGCAACCACGTCAACGTCACCGAAGGTCTCCACGGCAACCGCTTCTTCGTGAAGCAACCCGATCCCGCCACCGGCAGGCCCGTCACCTGGGTCACGCCGCTCTTTCTCGCGCTCGTCATGGTGGAGTTCGTCGACGTCGTCTTCGCAGTCGATTCGATCCCGGCCATCTTCGCGATCACCACCGACCCGTTCATCGTCTACACGTCGAACATCTTCGCGATTCTCGGCCTGCGCGCCCTCTACTTCGCGCTCGCCGCAATGGTGCACCGCTTCCACTACCTCAAATATGCCCTCGCCGTGCTCCTCATGTTCATCGGCTCCAAGATCTTCCTGGGCGATCTGCTCGGGCTCGAAGGCGGCAAGTTCCCGCCGGCACTCAGCCTTGCAATCACCTTCGCGATCCTGGGCGTGGGGGTGGGCTACTCGCTGTGGAAAACCAAGCCGGCCGGCACGATCACAGAGCGATAGCTGCCCGACCCGGCGCAGTCTGGGCCGGCGACAGGTCGGGGTGCGGGCCAAGCCCGCCCTCTGCGCTGGGGGGTTCAGGGAAGCTGGGGGGGTTCAGGGAAGCTGGGGGGTTCAGGGAAGACAGACAGGGTCCGGCTCAAACCTGATCCCGTCGATAGCAACGCATGGCATCGGCGGAACGCCGCCAGCGCGACCGCGCGCCGGCCGACAGGCCGAACGCGATGCATCTTCCGCATCGAGCCTTGGTCCAAGCCGGACCCGTCGGACGGGTTCGTCGGGCTCAAGCCCTCCGCCCCGCCGTCCGGGCCGAACGGCAGGTCTGCGGATCAGCGCTTTGCACCGACCGCAACCGCCCAGTGCAATCTGCTCAGCCTAGCTGACCAGATTGAGCTTCGGCATCGTCACCAGCCCCTGCCGTTTCGCGATCGTCAACCGCGTCAGCCAGGGGCTTTCCGTGGCTGTGAACTGGCTCGGCGTCATCCCAACGAACGTCTTGAAATCCCTGATGAAGTGGGACTGGTCATAGAATACGCCTGCCGCCGCCGCCTCCCAGCCCGCGGCCGGGTCCAGCCCAAGCCTCACCGCCGCCTGCAAGGAGCGATACTTGCGCGACAGCAGCTTGGGCCTTGCTCCATACACCCTCAGCGCCAGCCGCTCGATCTGCCGCGACGACATGCCCGTCATCTCCACCAGCGCATTCACGTCCGGGTTGATGCTGCTTGCAAGCCACTCGTCGGCCGCCCGGGTGAACCACATCGGCGGCGGCGTCGCCTGCATCGACAGCAGCAGGAAAAACGCGTCGGCTGCCGCCACCACCTCGCGGTGCGACCGCGCCTCGCCCATCCGGTCCAGCGCGCGGCGCGCCACCGGCCCGGCCACTGCCTCCAGATCGGTCAGGCAGTCGGCAAGCTCATGCGCGCCTGCCCCCACCAGCGCCGCCCACCCCGCCGGCAGCAACCCCGCGCCGAAAATCTTCAGCGGTCCGCGCGCCTCGAAATCCACCGCCACATTGGTGGCCCCGCAAAGGACCGCAGGCGGCATCGGCACAGCCGGCGCCCCGCCATAGGAAAAGCGGCCCCGGCCCGCATACAGGAAGCGCACCTGCGGCAATTCGGCCCGCAGTGTGTCAGTCAGCAGGGGCGTGTCGGACTCGAACACATAATAGCTGGAAATCCAGCCCCTCAGCGGGGCCGCCGGCGAGAAATACCGCAGCGAGAACAGCGGCGCCTTCACCGGAACGACACCGATCCGGTCGAACGCGCCAGGCTGTCGGGCGCGCCAAGGGAAGAAAGGCCCATCCAGAGCCCCGGAAGCGACACCATGCGACCACCTGTCCCTGTCACCGCCAACCGCGCGGCGGGTTGCCGTTCTGGGCGTGGAACAGCACGGCCCCGGAACCCGGTCGGGAGCAGCCACGCCTGCCAGCGGCACAGTGTCTCGCGAAACTGTCGGAAAATCAAGCGAGAGGCCGCAGTTCCATGGGAAAAGCCACCCTGGAGCCGCCAGGGCTCCAGGGTGAAAAGTGAGGATGGCGGTCGGGCAGGCGAAAATGGGCCGCATCCGCGGGCCCGCCCCGGCTGTCACGCGCGAAACCATCCTTTGGGTCGCAGGGTCGTTCTAGGGCGCGCCCCGACAGACTGTATTGGACGAATTCGACACAAAGGCCGCCTTGCAGCACCCCCGTTCTGCGCCAGGGCCGGGCACCATCCCCAGGGGGCCGCACCGGTGGGTCTGCCGACATCGGCACCTGCTTGCGCATCCCCCGGCTCCGGGTAAAGAAGCGCCATGTTCGGTGCGCTGAGGCCCCTCCTGTTCCGGCTCGATCCGGAAACTGCCCACGGCCTCACCCTGAAGGCGCTGGCCGCACTGCCCGCAGGCCGCGGCCCGGCCCCCGATCCCAGCCTCGAAACGCGCTTTGCAGGCCTTGCCTTCCCCTCGCCCGTGGGCCTTGCCGCCGGCTTCGACAAGGATGCCCGGGCCTGGCAGCAGTTGCTCGGCCTCGGCTTCGGCTTCGTGGAGGTGGGCACCCTCACCCCGCGCCCCCAGGCCGGAAACCCGCGCCCCCGCATCTTCCGCCTGCCAGCCGACGAAGCCGTCATCAACCGCCTCGGCTTCAACAACGGCGGGCTGGCAGAGGCCCTCACCCGTCTTGCACCCAACGGCCGGCTCGGGGTCAATGTCGGCGCCAACAAGGATTCCGCCGACAGGATCGCCGATTACGCCGCCGGCGTCCGCGCCGTCGCGCCATGCGCTGCCTGGATTACCCTCAACATCTCCTCGCCCAACACCCCGGGCCTGCGCGGCCTGCAGGGCCAAGCGCTCCCCGAACTGCTCGCCGCCGCAGCCCAGGCGCGCGGCGAAACCGGCCCTCCGCTGTTCCTGAAGGTCGCCCCCGACCTCGACGAGGCGCAGATGGACACGATCGCCGACTCCTGCCTTCAAAGCCGCCTTGCCGGGCTCATCGTCTCCAACACCACGCTCGCCCGTCCCGAAACGCTCGCCTCGCCCGGTGCGGCACAGGCCGGCGGCCTGTCGGGCCAGCCCCTGTTCCAGCCCTCGACCGAGGTGCTCCGGGGCTTTGCCCGCCGGATTGGCTCCCGGCTCCCCCTCGTCGGCGCAGGCGGGGTCTCCAGCGGCGCCCAGGCCTATGCCAAGATCCGCGCCGGGGCCTCTGCCGTCCAGCTTTACACCGCGCTCGTCTATCACGGCCCGCGCCTCCCCGCCCGGATCGCCGCAGACCTCTCCCTCCTCCTCCGCCGAGACGGTTTCCGTTCCATCGCAGACGCTGTCGGGGTCGATCGCGACCTCGGGCCGGGCGCAAGGGTGCAAGCCCTTGAGCCGCAGCCCCCGGCCCCCTAGGGACAGCCGGATGCGTCGTGTCCCCATTCCGGCTGCAATCGGCCTGCTCGCCATCAGTCTTGCAGGCGCCCAGCCCGCATTCGCCCAGCCCGCATTCGCCCAGCCCGCATTCGCCCAGCCCGCAATGGCGCAGCCCGCGCCCCTGACCACACCCCAAGGCGCGCCCCAGCCCGAAACCACCCCCACCACCCGCTTCTACCTCGCCGACGACAGCAGCAGCAGCCTGCGCAACCCGGCCGACGCCGCCGCCACCGGCCGCGCAGTCGCAACCGCCGCAGATCCGCTTGCTGCCGAAGCCGGCCGCGAACTGCTCGCCGCCGGCGGGCACGCCATCGATGCAGCGCTTGCGATGATGATCGCGCTCACCGTCGTCGAACCCCAGTCCAGCGGGCTCGGCGGCGGCGGGTTCCTCGTCTGGCACGATGCCCGCACCGGCCGCACCCACAGCCTCGACGGCCGCGAACGCGCGCCGGCCGCCGCCGTCCCCGGCCGCTTTCTCCTCGAAAACGGCAAGCCCATGCCGTTCCAGCAGGCGGTCCCCGGCGGCTATTCGGTCGGCGTCCCGGGCGCACTCGCCCTCGTCGCACACGCCCACAAACGCTGGGGCAGGCGCCCCTGGGCAGATCTGTTCGCCCCCGCCATCCGCCATGCGCGCGCGGGCATCCCCGTCTCGCCCCGCCTCAACCGCTTCATCACCAGCCGCCAGCCGATGCTTGGCGAGGATCCGGCCGCCGCCCGCATCTTCCTCGATCCCGTCGGCAAGCCCTGGCCCGCGGGCCATGTCCTGAAACAGCCCGAACTCGCCGACAGTCTCGAACGGATCGCCCGCGAAGGCCCCGAGGCCTTCTACAAGGGCCCCATCGGCGCCGCCATCACCACGGCCGTCGCCACCGCAGCCAACAACCCGGCCGCCCTCACCGCGCAAGACCTCGCCGCCTACCGGGTCATCCGCCGGGCCCCGCTCTGCCGCCCTTACCGCCAGTGGAAGATCTGCACCATGGGCCCGCCGTCCGCCGGCGGAACCGCGGTCCTCCAGATCCTGCTCCTGCTCGAACGCTTCGACATGCGGGCGCTCGGCCCCGACAATCTCCTCAGCCAGCACCTCTTCGCCGAAAGCCAGCGTCTTGCCTTTGCCGACCGCGAAGCCTTCGGCGCCGACTCCGATTTCGCCCCCGTCCCCACCGAAGGCCTGCTTGCGCCGGATTATATCGCCGCCCGCAGCGCCCTCATCCGGCCAGACCGCGCCATGGCCGAAGCCCCGCCCGGCGCGCCAAGGGGCACCACCCCGCAGTCCGCGCAGCGCCTTGCCGACGTGCCCGCCACCAGCCACATGTCGGCTGCCGACGCAGCCGGCAACCTCGCCAGCCTCACCTCCACCATCGAGGGTCCCTTCGGCTCGGGCCTCGTCGCCGCCGGCATCGTCCTCAACAACCAGCTCACCGATTTCGATCTCGCGCCCACCCGGCCCGGCCGCGGAGGCGGCCAGTCCACCAACCGCGGCACGATGTCCCCCAACGCCGTCGAACCCGGCAAGCGCCCGCGCAGCTCCATGGCCCCCACCCTTGTCTTCGATGCAGGGGGCCGTGCCATCGCCAGCTTCGGCGCAGCCGGCGGCGCCACCATCATCGCCCAGGTCGCCAAGGCCATCATCGCCCATCTCGACTGGGGCCTCGCAATCGAGGAGGCCCTCGCCCATCCGCAATTGCTCGCAGACCGGCGCGGGCTGCGCTACGAACAGGGCAGCCGTCTCGAGGGCCAGGCCGCCGCCCTCAAGGCACTCGGCCACAAGGACGTCCGCGCCGCCACGCTCCCGCTCAAGGCCAACGCCATCGCCCGCGTGCCCGGCGGCTGGCGCGGCGCAGCCGACCCCCGAAGCGAAGGCGACACACAGGCGTTGGCGCGCGAAGGCGACACACAGGCACTGGCGCGCGAAGGCGACACCAGAATCAGGGGGGCACAATGAGCAGGGCTGACATCGAACGCGCCGAACGCCTGCGCGAGGCCGAACGCGCTCTCGAAGCCACAGGCGTCGAGGGCTGGTCCAACCTCGTCCAGATGTTCTTTGGCCAGGCCGGCCGGCTCGGCGATGCGCCCTTCCTCTGGCGCAAGTCCGAAGGCCGCTGGCAGCCGATCAGCTGGGCGCAAGCCGCCGCCCGGGTCGCCGGCTTCGCAGCCGCGCTCCAGGCACTCGGCCTGAAACCCGGCGACCGGATCGTTCTCGTCTCCGAAAACCGCCCCGAATTCTGCCTGTGGGACCTCGCCATCATGGCCGCCGGCGGAATCACGGTTCCCACCTACACCACCAACACCGCGCGCGATCACACCCACATCCTCGAGAATTCAGGCGCCATCGGCGCAATCGTGTCGACGCCCAGGCTCGCCCGCACGCTGGCAGAAGCCGCCTACCAGGCCAGCGCCTGCCGCTTCCTGATCGGCATGGAGCCCCTGAAGCTCGGCCAGGCCAGCGAACAACTCGCAATCCACGAAATGGAAAACCTCGCCGCCGCCCACCCCGGCGACGTCCAGGCCGTCGCGGCCGGCGCCACCATGAAGCGCACGGATACCGCCTGTCTCATCTACACCTCGGGCACCGGCGGCACCCCGCGCGGCGTAAAGCAGCACCACGGCGCCATCCTGCACAATGTCGCCGGCTGCATCGACATCATCCGGTCCGATTTCCCGCCCGAGCGCCGGGCCGAAACCTTCCTCTCCTTCCTGCCCACCTCCCACGCCTACGAACACACCGCGGGCCAGTTCCTGCCCATCGGGCTGGGCGGCGAGATCTTCTATGCCGAAAGCCTCGAGAAACTTGCCGCCAACATCGAGGAAACGCGACCCTCGATCATGGTCGTCGTCCCCCGCCTGTTCGAGGTGCTTCGCGCCCGTATGCTCAAGACGATCGAGAAGCAGGGCGGCCTTGCCCCCAGGCTCCTCTCGGCCGCCGAACGCCTGGGCCGCAAGCGCTACGAAACCGGCCGCCTGCCGCTCTACAGCCGCCCGCTCGACTTTGTGATCGACCGCACGCTGCGCGCCGGGGTCCGTGCCCGCTTCGGCGGCCGCCTCAAGGCCATGGTCGCCGGCGGCGGGCCCCTGAACCCCGAAGTCGGCTTCTTCTTCGATGCAATCGGAGTCACCATCCTCCAGGGCTACGGGCAGACAGAAGCGGGCCCCGTCATCTCCTGCAACCGCCCCGCAGCCCGCATCAAGATGCACACGGTCGGCCCCCCCTTGCGCGACGTCGATGTCCGCATCGCCGACGACGGCGAAATCCTCGTCGCCGGCGAACTCGTCATGCAGGGCTACTGGAACTTGCCGGGGGAAACAGCCCGCGTCCTTGCCGAAGACGGCTGGCTCGCCACAGGCGACATCGGCCTCATCGACGAGGACGGCCACATCGTCATCACCGATCGCAAGAAGGACATCATCGTCAACGACAAGGGCGACAATGTAGCCCCGCAACGCGTCGAAGGCATGCTCACCCTGCAACCCGAAATCGGCCAGGCCATGGTCTACGGAGACCGCCGCCCCTACCTCGTCGGCGTCGTCTCCCCAGACCCTGAACATATGATGGAATGGGCGGCAAAACACGGCACCGAAGTCGCTTTGCTGCGCACCAGCCCGGAATTCCTCCGCACCCTCCAGGCCGCCGTCGACCGCGTCAACGCCAACCTCGCCGTCACCGAGAAGGTCCGCCGCATCATCCCGGCCGACGAACCCTTCACGGTCGAAAACGAACAGATGACCCCAAGCCTGAAAATCCGCCGCCACGTCCTGAAAAAGGTCTACGGCGAAAGGCTCGACGCCCTGTATAAATAATCCGCCGAAGGGACCCTCGCTGGAGGAGGCGCGGATGATCCGTTCGAGGAGGGCAATGGGCTTCTGGGTGGGGTATCCGAGGCGTTCCTGGGCCTGGGAGTTGATGGGTGGAATGTCGGTCCAGACGTCCGTCAACGGAACCCCCTCCTGCTCATCCAAATAGCGCTTTAGCCGCGGAACAGAGCCGGGGCTTGGCTGGACAACCAGTCCAGCCTCATACGCAACCTGCATCCTGTCTTTTGTCCAGCGCCAAACCCGCGTGACACCGAGAAATTCATAAGTAAGATTCGGACGATTCTTATTTGGTTCAGCAGATTATCCAGCTGATATCGCCGACCGGTTTCCGGCTCGATGCTTGAATAGTGGCTTTCGATATAGCCTTTGCTGTGCGCCGCATAGAGTCTGATTCAAAATTATTTTGAACCTTGGCAACGCCTT